>Ga0118677_10002424_pt1 | contig 37540 bp, 29 predicted proteins | sample AliMusrvi5mmetaG_FD_86154 | JGI IMG/M metagenome (GOLD analysis project Ga0118677, IMG submission 86154) | reverse complement strand
ATGAAGTAATTGCCGTTTTCCCAATCCGAGCGCGTGACCATGAGATCCATATTTTTGTCAATATCATGAAATAACCCGATGATCTTTCGCTCATTGCCCGGGCCATCCAAACCGTTATTCAAATAAAACCACACTCTTCTAAAGTGAGTGTGGACATCGACATAAATCTGATTGAGAACAACCAGGTTAAAATTGAGATCTTTATTAACCTCATTGAGATAGGCCATTGCATCCCGAGCGCTTGAAAATCTGACAGTTATCCCGTTTCCAAGCGAAAGACTATAGCAATTCCGCTTTGCGTAAATGCTTGATACTTCGGGACTTGTGATCTGTTTGAGTGCTATTTTCTTCATTTTTTGTCAGTTTTAGGCCATTTTAGGCTATTTTTTGAAACTTGTAACGGACTGATGCTCAAATATATACACTTTTTTATTTGTCTTATAATTAATATTATGTTAAGTAGAAAATATAAAAATATCAGGAGAATATCCAAATTGGATGAGTCTCCTGATAAATCTTCTTCCCTACTTCTTTTGGATGGCGTTAATTTTTTCCTGCACGGATTTCACCTTATCCGGCTTATTTGTCCGTGAATAAATCTGTTTCAAAGTGAATAATGTATTTATATCGGCCGGTTGAAGCTCTGTTGCCTTTTCCAGATAAGGCAAGGCTTTTTCCAGGTAGCTGTCAGCTTCCTTTTTCAATTTATCAAACTTGGCTGTTTCCTCCAACGGTAGTTTTGTGGCTTCATCATTGATCGATGCCGCTTTATTAACATACAACGCTCCCAGGTTATAGTTTCCTTCAAAGTACTCGGGATTCAACCGGATTGATTTTGTGTAAGCCCCTATTGCATTATCAAATGCTGCAGCGCGTTGAGCGGGACTCTTGGTGGTATCATTGGAAATATTATCGTATATTGTTCCAAGTGCAAAGGCAACGGAATAGTTAGTCGAATCTTTTGCCATTGCTACTTTTAAGTTGCTCAACGCCTTGGGTGTGTTGTTAAAAGTCAGGTAAATATTTGTTTCAGCAAGAAACAGCCGCAGATCATTTGGGTAAGCCTGTTCTCCTATCCGAACATATTTTAAAGCGTTTGCTGAATCTTTATCCTGACGATAAATATCTGATAAAGTAATATATACAACCGGTGATTTATAGTTTGCCTTTAGCAATTTACCGTAGAATTGCTTTGAGGCTTCTTTCTCATTTGCAAGGGATGCACAGGTGGCAGCATTCAACAAAGAGATCGTATCAGAAACTTTTGCAAGTTCCAAAACTTCCGCTCCCCTGCCAAAATTGACCATTGCCTCCTTATATAGTTTTTTGTTGTAATTTTCAACAGCACTGTTGTAATAATTATTTCTCTGCCAATTCAACTTTGCAAGGATATCATCATAGTATTCCTTTTTAGGATCAAATTCAATCGCTTTGCGATACGACTCCAAGGCTTTTGAAAGTGGGTCAGCATCAAGTGCCTTGAATTTCTCCTCTTTGGTATTGGAAATTTCGAGGTACACATTCCCACGGATGAACCACGCTTTGGCATCCTGAGCAGTACTGGCATCCAGGATACATTGGTTGATTGCTTCCATAGCCTTGTCTAATTTTCCATCTTTCAGGTAATTGGACGCAGACTGCCGGACATTTTTCTGTCCGAATGCAATGGTAAAGGAGGTGACCAATACCAAAAGTAAGGCAACTTTTTTCATCGATTTGATTATTAGGATGACACTGTTGAGTTGATTTTTAGCCGGCAAAGATAAAAAATACCGGTTGATTATATGTTGCTTGGCACAAATTAATTTTCTGTTTCACCTTCATCTGTTCTATCATTCACAGCAGGTTGATCCGGCTGAATATCTGCCATCTCATCTTTCATGCCGGGATTTTCATCCATCAAATCATCGGCGATATCCGGTGATACTTCCACGTCAACCTTTGCCACAGCTGCAATGGAATCGCCCTCATCGATTTTTATCAGGCGAACTCCCTGGGTTGCACGACCCATCACCCGGAGGTTTGCAACTGCCATCCGGATGATAACCCCGGAGCGGTTGATAATCATCAAATCATCGTTATCTGTTACTTCTTTCACAGCTATAACTGATCCTGTTTTTTCTGTAATATTCAGGGTTTTTACCCCTTTTCCACCTCGGTTTGTTATACGATAGTCGTCCAGATCCGAACGCTTCCCATATCCTTTTTCAGAAACAACCAAGACTTCACATTTTTTATCCAACGGAATGCAAATCATCCCGATAACCTCATCATCGGCACCAGCGAATGAGATGCCACGCACACCAGCTGCATTGCGTCCCATCGGACGAACGGTTTTTTCGTTAAACCTGATTGCACGGCCTGACTTTAACGCCATCACCACTTCGTCTGTCCCCTCGGTAAGCTTCGCCTCAAGCAACTGGTCGCCTTCATTGATGGTGATTGCGTTTATCCCGTTTTGACGAGGCCGGGAATAGGCTTCAAGGGAGGTCTTTTTTATGGTCCCTTTCTTGGTTGCCAGGATGATAAAATTACCTGAAATATAGGCTTCGTCTTTTAAATTCTTGACATTGATGAAGGCCCTGACCTTGTCATCCGGTTCAATGTTTACAAGGTTCTGAATAGCCCTTCCCTTGGAAGTTTTTCCGCCCTCAGGAATTTCATATACCCTGAGCCAGAAACATTTACCTTTTTCAGTAAAGAATAACAGGTAGTTATGGTTTGTGGCTACAAAAAGATGCTCGAGGAAGTCCTCGTCACGGATATCGGTTCCCTTAACACCGCGTCCTCCCCTGTTTTGCACGCGGTATTCAGTAAGCGGAGTCCTTTTGATATACCCCATGTGTGAAATCGTGATAACTACATTTTCATCCGGAATCGTATCTTCAATTCTGAAATCTGATGCTGCATGTTCGATCTGAGATCTGCGCTCATCTCCGAATTTTTCTTTTACTTCCCTGAGATCATCCTTAATAATGTTCATCCTCAGCGATTCATCTGCCAGAACACTGTTGAGGTATTCTACCAGTTTCATCAGTTCCAGATACTCTGCCTTGATCTTATCACGTTCGAGACCGGTCAGCCGCTGTAAACGCATTTCAAGGATCGCCTTTGCCTGGATTTCACTTAACCCGAAGCTTGTCATCAACCCGGCTTTCGCCTCATCCGGTGTTTGGGAAGCCCTGATCAGTGCAATCACCGCATCAAGATTGTCAAGTGCTATGAGCAGCCCCTCCAGGATGTGAGCTCTTTTAAGTGCCTCCGACAGGTCAAATTTAGTTCTGCGGATAATTACCTCATGACGGTGTTCAACGTAATGAACGATCATATCCTTCAGCGTCAACATCATCGGACGCCCTTTGACCAGTGCGATGTTGTTTACATTGAAAGAGGTTTGCAACGCAGTCATCTGGTATAATTTGTTCAATACCACGTTTGTGATCGCTTCACGTTTGAGCACATATACGATACGAACCCCGTTGCGGTCTGACTCATCACGGATATCCGATATGCCGTCAAGTTTTTTATCATTGACCAGATCGGCGGTTTTCTTGATCATTTCAGCCTTGTTAACCTGGTAAGGCACTGAACTGACAATGATCCTTTCCCTTCCGTGGTCGTCCTGTTCAATTTTAGTCTCTCCCCGGATCACAATCCTGCCCCTGCCTGTCTCGAAGGCATCTTTTACCCCTTCATATCCGTAAATAATTCCACCGGTCGGAAAATCAGGAGCCTTGATGTACTGCATCAATTCAGGGATTGTGATTGCTCGGTTATCTATATAGGCTATAATGCCATCAGCAACTTCACCCAGATTGTGAGGAGCCATGTTGGTGGCCATTCCGACTGCAATTCCTGATGCACCATTTATCAGCAGGTTTGGAATCCGCGAAGGCATAACTGTTGGCTCCTTCAGGGTATCATCAAAATTCAGCTGATAATCAACAGTGTCTTTTTCAATGTCTGCAACCATTTCTTCTGCAATCTTCTGAAGGCGGGCCTCCGTATATCGCATGGCGGCAGGATTGTCGCCGTCCATGGAACCGAAGTTCCCCTGCCCGTCAACCAAAGGATAGCGTAAACTCCATTCCTGGGCCATCCTGACCATTGCATCATAAACAGAGGTATCACCGTGGGGATGAAACTTTCCGAGGACCTCCCCTACTATTCTGGCTGATTTTTTATAAGCCCGGTTTGAAAGAACACCAAGCTCATACATGCCAAATAATACGCGCCTGTGAACTGGTTTCAAACCATCCCGTACATCAGGCAATGCTCTTTGAACTATCACCGACATTGCATAATCAATGTAGGCGGTCTTCATTTGATTTTCAATATTTACCTGTACTATTTTTTCTCCCGATTCCATATCATCTCGCACCATTAATTATTTAACTGATATTCAGATACATAAAATATTTTTAATTATATTACGAAGGTAGTAAAAATCCCGTTTCCTACCACCTTCCGGCCATGAATTATTTTAGTGTCTTACTAACATGGGAATGTTAATAAATAAAGAGCATTAAACAATAATTTAGTAATTTCATCCGTACTTTTGGGGGCCTTGACATTTTATCTGTTTTGCAAAAGTGGTTCGATTTTTGTCATTTGAATGAACTTATATTGAAAAAGAGTATTTTATGGAAGCTAAATTTTCTCAACGTGTCAAAGACGTTTTAATATATAGCCGGGAAGAAGCACAGCGGTTGGGTAACGATTATATCGGCCTCGAACATCTGCTGCTTGGAATTATCCGGGAAGGTGATGGCCTTGCAATAAGGATCATGCGCAATCTCCGTGTCGATCTTGCTGAGGTCAGGAAAAAAGTTGAAATGGCAGTCGCCAGCCACAAGGAAAAGAATTCCGGTGGCGAGAACCTGCCATTGATCAAACAGGCTGAACGGGCCCTGAAAATTACCTACCTGGAAGCAAAAGTATTTAACAGCGAGTTGATTGGTACAGAACATCTGCTACTGGCTATTCTCAAAGATGAAAACAACCTTGTGACGAAGACATTTATAAGTTATGGGGTTAGTTACGAAATAGTCAAGGATGAGCTTAAAGCCATTCTGACTAACGGGAATGAAGAGACCCGGTTTAATCCCCAGGATATCCTGCCCAAGGATGAAGAGGATGAAGATCCTGAAGAAGGCGGAAAAAGTTTCAGCAGCAGTCCGAAAAAACCGCAGGATTCAAAATCGAAAACCCCGGTACTTGATAATTTCGGCCGGGACATTACAAAAGCTGCCGAAGAGGGACGACTAGATCCTATTGTCGGACGAGAAAAGGAACTTGAACGCATTGCGCAGATTTTGAGCCGGCGTAAAAAAAACAACCCGATTCTGATCGGGGAGCCTGGTGTTGGAAAATCAGCAATTGCTGAAGGGCTGGCGCTAAGAATAGTCCAGCGGAAAGTGGCCAGGTCATTGTTCAACAAACGCCTGGTTTCACTGGATCTTGCATCTTTGGTTGCCGGAACAAAGTACCGCGGGCAATTTGAGGAACGGATGAAAGCGGTCTTGAATGAACTTGAGAAGAACCCCAACATCATTGTTTTTATTGATGAAATACACACCATTGTGGGTGCAGGAAATGCTTCCGGTTCGCTGGATGCCTCCAACATGTTCAAACCAGCCCTCGCCAGGGGCGATATTCAATGCATAGGAGCTACCACACTGGATGAATACCGCCAGTACATCGAGAAAGACGGGGCACTTGAACGCCGGTTCCAAAAAGTACTGGTTGATCCTACTTCACCGGAAGAGACTGTCGAAATTCTTCACAACATCAAGGAAAAATATGAAGACCATCACCTTGTTACGTATACCGATGATGCGATAAAAGCATGCGTTTCCCTGACCAACCGTTACATCACCGACAGGTATCTTCCTGACAAGGCAATTGATGCACTTGACGAAGCCGGTGCAAGGGTTCATATTTCAAACATCAATGTTCCCCAGGAAATTATTGAGGTTGAGAACCAGATTGAAGAAACCCGCAAGCAAAAAATGCTGGCAATAAACAGTCAGAAATTTGAGGAAGCCGCCGACTTGCGTGACTCTGAGCGGAAGTTACAGGACAACCTGGAACGTGAAAAAAAGAGGTGGGAGGAAAGTGCAAAACTGAATCGTCAGACAGTTGCCGAGGAGAATGTTGCCGAAGTAGTTGCCATGATGACGGGTATACCTGTACAACGTATTGCGAAAAATGAGAGTGACAGACTCATTAACATGGAGGCTGAATTGGAAAATTCAGTAATCGGCCAGAATGATGCCATCAAAAAGGTCGTAAGAGCTATCAGACGCAACCGGGCAGGTCTTAAGGATCCGAACAAACCAATCGGGACCTTTATTTTCCTCGGCCCTACCGGAGTCGGAAAAACACATCTTGCGAAAGTTTTGTCAAGATACCTGTTTGATACGGAAGATGCGCTGGTACGGATCGATATGAGTGAATACATGGAAAAGTTTGCCGTATCACGCCTGATTGGTGCACCTCCGGGATACGTCGGTTATGAAGAGGGTGGACAACTTACCGAAAAAATCCGCAGGCGCCCCTACTCTATTGTCCTGCTGGATGAAATCGAAAAAGCCCATCCCGATGTTTTTCACCTGTTACTTCAGGTCCTTGATGATGGCATGCTGACGGATAGTTTTGGACGCAGGGTCGATTTCAAAAACACAATCGTCATAATGACCTCCAATATCGGCTCCCGGCAGCTTAAAGATTTCGGGCAGGGAGTTGGTTTTGCGACATCAGCAAAACAGGCTGCCAGTAGCGACCACGCCAGAGGAGTTATCGAAAATGCCCTTAAAAAAGCATTCGCCCCGGAATTCATTAACAGGATCGATGATATTGTTATTTTTGATTCGCTTGAGCGTGAAGATATTCATAAAATCATTGACATTGAACTTAAACTCTTGTATAAACGGACTGAGGATCTTGGATATCATATTGTCATCACTCCTGCTGCAAAAGATTATATTGCAGAAAAAGGATGGGATGCACAGTTTGGAGCCCGTCCGTTAAAACGTGCAATTCAGAAATACGTTGAAGATACCCTGGCCGAAGAGATCATTAAAACAAAACTCACTGAAAATGACCTCATCACCGTAGACTACATTGCCGAGAAAGATGAAATCGTTGTAAACGTATCGAATATTGAGAAATCTGAAAAAGTTCTGTAAACTTTAAAACCGATATTCTCTTATAGAATCTTCCGAATAAGAAAAGAGGGCACCTTTCCGGGATGCCCTCTTTCTGTTAAGGAAACAAGTTTATAGGTTATATCCGATACCTGTTAACACCTAGAATTTGTAAACGTTATCCTCGATCAGTTTATCGGCAACTTTCCGGCGTGCCTCTTTTACATTGACCCCCGGCAGATTGACTAAAGTATCAATTGCATTTTTATAGGTTGCATGGAGTTCAGGAGAAATAAATGAATTTATGGCATCCGCTGCAGCTTTTCTGATTTTGTCCGCAGCATCATAAATAAACACATCAAGCATTGATCGATATATTCCTGAAGCGTCAATTCCTTTCCTGTCTTCCATTTTCTGGATTCTCAATGCCATGGATTCAGCAATATATACTTCTATAATCATATCTGCCAGGTTGTTAAGGACCTCCTGTTCGAGCATCAATTTCTTGTCAAAATGGGTTGATGCACCATGTATCACAATAAGAATGAGGTTTTTAAAGTTTTTAAGGATTCTTGATTTTTCCTCAAAATAGGATTCACCAGGTTTGTTCTGGTGATTAATACTTGCAAGATCAGCAACCAGGGCACTGGCTTTTGCGAAAAGGTCAAAATCTCCTTTCAAGGCTCTTTTCATGGCAGTATCAACTACAAGCAGCCTGTTGATTTCATTGGTTCCTTCAAAAATCCTGTTGATGCGCGAATCACGGTAGCCCCGCTCAACCGCCATTTCAGCAGAGTAACCCATTCCTCCATGAATCTGAACAGCTTCATCAATCACAAAGTCAAGAACTTCGGATCCATATACTTTCAAAATTGCAGCTTCCACAGCATAATGGCTGATCCCTTCAACCGAAGCTTTGCCTTTGTCCATGCCAGTAACCTTGTAGTATTGAATCTGGTCATCAACGTCCTTGCTCAGACGATAAATCGCACATTCAAGGGCATATGTTCTGATTACCTGTTCGGCAAGTTTATGCTTAATGGAACCGAAAGAAGAGATCAGTGCGTTAAATTGTTTGCGCTCATTGGCATATTTCACTGAGTCTGTTATCGCCTTTTTTGAGGCACCCAATACATTTGCTCCAAGTTTTATACGCCCCATATGCAGGATGCTCAGGGCAATCCTGAAGCCTTCACCACGGTTGCCCAGCAGGTTTTCAACCGGCACTTTCACATCATTATAAAAAATCTGTGCCGTTGATGATCCTTTGATCCCCATTTTGTGCTCATCAGGATTCACAACCACACCCGGGTAATTCTTTTCAACAATAAATGCGCTGAGTACACGGTCTTTGTCAATTTTTGCAAAAACAACCTGGGTATCTGCAAACCCAGCGTTGGTGATCCACATTTTTTGACCGTTCAGGATATAGTGTTTTCCATCATCCGACAAAATGGCAGATGTTTTCCCCGAATTGGCATCACTCCCGGCACCAGGTTCAGTAAGACAATAGGCTCCGATTAATTCGCCGGTGGCAAGGCGGGTCACATAGTTCTTACGCTGCTCCTCGTTGCCGTAATACATGATCGGCAAGGTTCCTATACCGGTGTGAGCCATGAAAGCCACGGAGAATGAGTGACCAGCTCCAATAGTTTCAGCGGCAAGCATCTGCGTAACAAAAGATTGCCCGAAACCTCCGTATTCTTCCGGAATAGAGATTCCCATAAGGCCAAGTTCTCCGGCCTTTTTCATCGTACTCTTCATCAGGTTTATATCAGGGGAATCGATCTGGTCGATATTCGGATAGAGTTCAGTTTCAAGGAAATCCTGAATTGTCTGGGCAATCATCTTTTGCTCTTCATCAAATTGTTCAGGGATGAAAATATCATTGAATTGAATTTCATCCACGAGGAACTCACCACTTTTCAGTACTTTTCTATTCTCCATTTGATTAATTTTAAACACGTTATATTTTTAGCGATTGTACGATCAATTCAGCAATATCAAAATTCCTGACATCTTCTTCACGGTTCTTATATTTGATGCCATCTGTAAGCATGGTCATGCAAAAAGGGCAAGCAGTTGCGATCACGCTGGCATTTGTCCTCAGTGCTTCTTCCGTGCGTTCAATATAGACTTCCTTCTCTCCCTTTTCTGCTTCCTTGAACATTTGTGCACCCCCGGCTCCGCAACATAATGCAAAGCTTTTATGCCGCTCCATTTCCACGACATTGGCAGTGAGGCTCTTCAGAATTGAGCGGGGTTCGAAATAGATATCATTGGCACGGCCAAGATAACATGGGTCATGAAAGGTAACAGAAACATTGTCCAAAGCCTGGGGATCAATTCTTAGCTGGCCTTTAACGATACACTGGTCAAGAAACTGCAGATAATTGAACACTTCAATGTCAGAGCCAAGATCGGGATATTCATTTTTGAAAATATTGTAACAATGCGGGCAAATGGTAATTATCTTCCGGATGCCGTATGTTTTAAAAACCGCTATATTTTGAAGTGCCTGCATCTGGTAAAGCATTTCATTTCCAGCCCGGCGGGCAGGATCTCCGGTACAGGATTCTTCTTTGCCGAGCACGGCATAACTGATTTCCAGGTAGGTCAATATTTTGACAAAGGCACGGGTCACCTGCTGGTACCTGTCATCGAAAGCCCCGGCACAGCCAACCCAAAATAGGAATTCGGGTCGTTCACCTTTTGCGAACATATCGGACATCACGGGGACTTCAACTTTGCGGACTTCCATCTGAAATGTGACCGGTTAATTCATATTCATTTCAATATTCTTTGCCCACAACAAACGATCATCGGGCGAAAATTGCCATGGAGCACCGTTATTTTCAATGTTGCTGAATAACCCCTTGATCAATCCCGGAGCAGATGCCTCTTCCATTACAAGGTATCTGCGCATGTCGACGATCAGAACAGGGTGGTTGATGTTTATCGGGCACTCCCTGGCGCAGGCGTTGCAGGTGGTACATGCCCATAACTCCTCTTCTGAAATATAATCCCTTAATAGTGATTTGTGATCAGAAAAAGCAGTTCCGTTTTTTACCATCCCCGGTCCCTTTTCCTTCATCCTTGCACGGACATCCATGATGATTTTTCGTGGTGACAACCGTTTGCCAGTAATGTTGGCCGGGCAAACGGAGGTACAACGACCACATTCGGTACAGGCAAGGGAATCCAGGTAATTTTTCCAGGAAATATCCTCTGCATCCTTAATTCCAAACCGTTCTGTGGTCAAGCCAGCGGGTGGGGGCTCAATTGGTGTGTTCGGGTCAAGCATAAATTTCACTTCACGGGTAATGTTATCCATATTCGGCAACTTACCCAACGGGTAAAGTCGTGACAAAAAAACATTGGGAACCGACATGAAGACATGAAAATGCTTTGAATAGGGCAGTATGTTTGCAAAAATAAAAATCAGCAAAATATGTGACCACCAGCATGTTTGGTAAATCATTCCGATTTGTGAAGATGAAAATCCAGAAAGAATTCCGGCGAAGAGGCAACTTACCGGATAAACTCCCGTCATGGTTTGCTCATTTGCAATATTTCCGGCATAATAGGCCATATTCATTCCGAGGAGTGAGACCATCAGCAGCAGAATCATGGACAAAGCAAGATTTGCATCCATGTGTGAGACGGATTTCATTTCAATGCCTTCAAAACGTTTGATATGAAAAAACAACCTTCGGGATAAAAAAATAAGAATGGACAAACCCACCAATAGTCCGAAAATATCTCCTGAAGCACTCGTCAGAGAGTAAACCGGGCCGAGAAACTTTAAAAAATGTTCGGTTCCCCAGAGGCCGTCAACGATCATTTCAATGCTGCCAAAGGCGATAATACAAAACCCCCAGAAAACCAACGCATGAAAAAAACCGATAACCGGACGGCGGAATATTTTTGTCTGGCCAATGGCTACGTCTACCATAATCCACAGGCGTCTTGCGAAATTCCGGATGGGGAATGCAGGTCTTGTAAATTTAAAAAAACGTATGAAACGGCTGATGGTGAAACTGAATATCCCAATCGTGACGAGCAGCGTAATCGCGAAAACAAGTTGTTTAACAACCATGACCGGTCTATTTGCCCTTTAATTCTTTAACTGCTTCCACAAGTTTAGGGAGAATCTTGCTGGCATCGCCAACAATTCCATATTGGGCAGCAGAAAAGATCGGAGCATCCTTATCCGTGTTGATAGCCACAATGAATTTTGAGGAACTTACTCCTGCAAGGTGCTGGGTGGCACCGGAAATGCCAACTGCAATATAAAGATTAGGGGCGATTATTTTGCCAGTCTGGCCGGTATGCTCTTCGTGGGGCCTCCATCCTTCATCGGAGACCGGACGTGAACAGGCCGTCGCAGCATCAAGAAGTTCTGCCAGTTCCACAATTGGGCCCCAATTTTCCGCAGATTTCATACCACGGCCACCGGAAACCACTACATCGGCATCCGTAAGCAATATTTTCCCGCTTAGTTTCTGAACTTCATTGACCTTGGTTTTAACAGAGGCCAACTCCAGATCGATGGCTGCATTTTTCACAATTGCCTTATTCTCTGTTTCAATTAATTCAAAAGAGTTTTGTGCCAGGGTCAGAATTTTAACATCGGTTTTAATGGTCAGGTTGCTGAATGCATTTCCGGAATATACCTTCGTATATACGATGAATGGAGTGATGCTTAGTGGCAGTTTGCTGACTCCTGAACCAAGACCTGCTTTAAGGATAACCGACAAACGCGGTGCAATTGCTTTCCCTGAATTGTTATTGGAAAGAACAACAACGGTGGCTCCTTCCTGTTTTACAAAACCAGCAATTAACGCTGAAAATGCCTGACCGTCAAAAACATCGAAGTGATCGTTCACCGCGTTGATGATTTGTGCAGCGCCAAATTTTCCAAGCTTCTCCAATTCGCTGTTTTCAACGTTCCCGATTGAAAGTGCAACAGCTTGGGTACCCAGCATCTCTGCAAGTCTGGCTCCATAGGAAACAAGTTCAAAACTTAATTTTTTGAATTTCCCGTCCCAATTTTCTACAAAAATTAAAACTGACATATATCTGTTTTGGTTTTATCTGTTCAGGTTAAATAATTTTAGCTTCATTTTGCAACAATTCGATCAACTGCCGGGGGTTTTCAGGATCAATAAACCTGCATGCAGCGCGGGGTTTCGGCATCTCAAACTTCACTACTTCCGTTAATGAATCCACTGCCACAGGGTCAACAACCTTAAGCGATTTTGTACGGGCCATCATGATGCCACGCATAGCTGCAATGCGGGGTTCTTTGGCAATTCCTTTCTGAACAATTGCAACAGCCGGCGCAGGCACTGTCACAATTTCCTTTCCACCATCAATTTCACGGGTTATACAGAATTGCCCGTTGTCAATTTTTACGCTTGAAACGGAAGATAATGAAGGATAGTTTAAAAATTCAGCCAGCATCCCCCCTACCGATGATCCATTGAAATCACTAGATTCGATTCCGCAAAAAATCAGATCGTATGATTCATTCTTTAATACATGGGCCAGTTGGGCTGCCACAAAATAAGCATCGTCAGGATCGGCATTGATCCTGATGGCATCGTCGGCACCGATAGCCAGCGCCTTGCGAATTGTCGGTTCTGAACCCACAAGACCAACATGTGCAACTGTTACTGTTTGAATGTTGTTTGAAGCATCATCCTTTAGTTCGAGTGCTCTCGTAAGTGAAAGTTCATCCCAGGGATTGATGACCCATTGAATTCCAGTCGTATCCAGCTTTTTAAAGTCATCGATGAATTTGACTTTTGTTGTTGTATCGGGAACCTGGCTAATGCAAACTAATATCTTCATTGAATTAATGGTTGGTTGTAAATAAACTGAATTCAGAGGGGCAAAGATAAAAAAAAGAGGATAAAGAATGGCTATAAATTATCTTCCTCCTCGAGGCATTTATTGTACTGTGTCATTGCTTTAAGGCTCATAGCCATGCTGGAAAAACCACCATCATGGTATATGTTCTGCATGGTGATTTTTTTTGACAGGTCCGAGAACAGGACGATCGAAAAATCAGCACATTCTTCGGCAGTGGCATTTCCCAATGGAGACATCCTGTCGGTAAAATCAAGAAGTCCGTCAATTCCTTTGATCCCGCTTCCCGCAGTGGTACGGGTAGGAGACTGAGAAACAGTGTTGATTCGAATGTGTTTCTCCCTGCCGTAAATGTAACCGAAACTCCTCGCAATCGACTCGAGAAGTGCTTTGGCATCTGCCATGTCATTATATCCTGCCAGGGTTCGTTGAGCGGCAATGTAGGAGAGTGCCAGAACAGAACCCCATTCATTAATTGCATCCAGTTTCTTTGCTACCTGAAGCATTTTATGAAATGAAAGTGCAGAGATGTCGATTGTTTTCTGAAAAAAGTCATAATCAAGGTCATCGTAGTCCTTTTGTTTTCTGACATTCAATGACATACCAATGGAATGAAGCACAAAATCGACTTTCCCTCCCAATATTTCCATCGATTTTGTGAAAACATGTTCCAGGTCCTTTACACTCGTAGCATCCGCAGGAATTATTTGTGCATTGCATGCTTCAGCAAGTTGATTTATCTCCCCGAAACGCAGGGCGACAGGCGTATTAGACAGGGTAAAAACAGCACCTTCGTCATAGGCCCGTTCAGCAATTTTCCAGGCAATGGATTTATTATCCAATGCACCGAAAATGATCCCTTTTTTCCCTTTGAGTAAGTTATATGACATGATTGAGTTTCTTAATTTATAAATTCAAATAAAGACTGTATTTAATTATTAAGCAATTCATTGGCCGTCTTAAAAGCTGACTCTGTCACGGTTTCATTGCTTAGCATTTTAGCTATTTCTCCAATACGCTCAACGGAGGATAATTGCTTTATGAAGGTAGTGGTAACCTGGTTGTTTTCCGATTTATAAACCCAGTAATGCTGGTCACCCTTTGCTGCTATCTGTGGCAGATGGGTAATTGCAACGACTTGCATATAACCACCCATCCGTTTTAAAATGCCTCCGACCTTCCCGGCAATTTCGCCAGAGACACCGTTGTCAATTTCATCGAAAATAATTGTTGGAAGGAGATTTTTCTGAGATATCATTGACTTTATCGACAACATGAGCCTCGACAATTCCCCACCCGAAGCAGCACTGGATAACTCTTTCAACTCAATTCCCTTATTGGCACTGAATAAAAATTTCACCCTGTCTATTCCGTCTTTTGAGAGCGAATCAGATTTAAGGAATTCAATGCTGAACCGGGCCCTGGAAATGCCTAGTTTTTCAAGCAGGCCAATCACTTCCTTTTCAAATTCCGAAACAACCTGTTGCCTTTTAGCTGAAAGTAAAACAGCTTGTGTGATGATATCTTTTTCCTGGCGGGTGATCTCCCTGCGAAGGTTTTCGATCTGCTCACCAAGCCCCTCCTCGTCAGCAACTTTTTTTTCGATTTCCTGCTTGATAAGCAGCAGATGTTCTACATCCGATACCTGGTGCTTTTTCATTAAACGGTACAGGTGGTCGAGCCGTTGTGTTAACATTTCAATCTTTGGCGGGTCCACAAAAACCAGCTCCGCAATGTTGTCTAACTCATTTGATAAATCCTTTATATCTATATAGTTAACATGAATTCGCTCTGCTAGATTTTTAAGTTCAGGTTTGTATTTTGTGATGCTGCTGATGGCATGTTCGACCTCCGACATTTGAGAAAGAATATTATCATCAGTACCGGAAATCAATTGATTTGACTGGTAGAGGGTGCTTTTAATTTCCCCGGCATGGGTTAACAACTCCAGGTGCTCTTCAATTTCATGCAGCTCCCCCTCTTTTAATTGAGCCAGATTCAATTCATCCAGTAAAAACTGGAAATAGCCCTTTTCCCCGGCTGTCTTAGCATCCTTTTCTTCGAGTTCAACCAGTCTCCTCCTGAGGTCGATGAGCTTGTGATAATCAACTCTGTATACTGAAACCTCTGCCTGAATGCCTGCATAACTGTCAATTACCGCCAATTGAAAATTCGAATCATTCAGTGTGATAATGGAATGTTGTGAATGGACATTCACAAGCCTGTCTCCCAGGTCCTTTAAAGAGGTAAGATTTACGGGGGTGTCGTTGATAAAAGCGCGGGACTTACCATTCTGGCCTATTTCCCTTCGCAGAATGATGGTGTCGTCATAATCAAGTTCCTGATTCTTGAAAAAACTTTCAAGATTATAGCCCCTGATCATGAACAATCCTTCAATGACGCACTTCTTTGCCTGATCAAGAAGAATACCGTAATCTGCACGTTGCCCGAGGATCAAGGATAACGCCCCTAACAGGATTGATTTACCAGCGCCGGTTTCGCCTGTAATAACGGAGAAGCCTTCGGTGAAATCAATCTCCAGGTCATGAATTAAAATATAGTTTTTAATCGATAATTTTAAGAGCATCGGTTACCCATTTCTTTGATAATTGTGTAGCCGCCGTGTTCTATTTCGAATCTAGAATGGCCTGATATTTCGAGCTGTTTGCAGGGTCTATTTCCTTTAAGAGATTGGAGATATTCGTTTTTTCCATGGGGGCAACGCGCTGATCGGCATATATATTGACAAATTCATCGCGTTTTGCATCAAAAATCAGCTGCAAAGCATAAAGATTTGGTTTTGCATTGTACAGTTTTTGAAGCAATTCCAGTTCTTCAGATGTTACATTCCTACCCTGGTCTACTTTATCATACATCATATCAAGGCCCAGCCGGTGATATTTATAAGCAAAATCGCGCAGTTCTGAATTTGCAGCATTCAGGTAATTGTTCACAATCCAATAACGGTTTTTATCACTTTCAAAAGCTTTCCATCCCGGATCAGAAGAACTCTGAGCAGCATTTACCACGTCCTGGGCTTTTTCAAAATAGGGCGATCCGCCGCTTGGGGTGAATGAATCGAGGTAAAAACCCAGGATCGTATAAGAATAGTAAGCAAGAATGGAAGTAAGATTCGAGGAATAGGTTCCTTCTGAATAATCAAGAGGTTGGTATTCCACATATTTGAATTGTATATTCTTGTCTATTGTGTTCAGAAGAACTGTATTATAGGCAGTGTTATAAACCGGCCTGCGAATCACCACGTTCATCGAACCACTGAACTCATCAGCTCCAAGGCGGGAATTGATGGTTATCATCATTGTACATTCGATTCGCTCTTCCTGTTTAAAATTGAACGTGGACCATTTACGGCTGTTTACAAATTCATAAATGGCACTTTGCAAGGTCTGGAAAATTTTCTTATCACTCCCTTCAATTTTTTGCGTATTGAGGTTTACCATGCAGTTGAGTTCCTGTGCCTGCATTCCGGTTAAGGAAAAAACACATAACACGGTTACCAGAAAAGTTTTTATTCTTGTCATGGTTGAATGGTTCTGTTTTTTACAATGAAATCAATGATTTCTTCAGCAACAACACTCTTATTCTGCAATGTTCCCTGATATGCCGTGCCGGTATGATCAATAATGGATATTTTGTTTGTTTCAAGACCAAATCCGGCACCGTTTTCATTCAAAGAGTTGAGTACAATGAAATCCAGGTTCTTTTCAGTTAATTTTTTCCGGGCATGATCAAGTTCATTGTCTGTTTCCAATGCAAATCCAACGAGGATCTGGTTTTTCTTTTTTTGCCGGCCGATCTCTCTGAGAATATCGCGTGTTGGAATAAGTTCCAGGCTAAACGGAGCTGAACTCTTTTTTAATTTTTGGGTTGATTTCCGGCTGCAGGTGTAATCCGAAACTGCAGCGGCCATGATCACGATCTCTGTCGTTGGTGCTTCAAGCATGCAAGCCCTGTACATCTCTTCGGCCGATTCAACATCAATGCGATGGATATTGGGATGGAGTGCAATAAGATGCGTAGGACCGGTAACCAGGGTTACCTCCGCTCCTCTCCGGGCTGCTTCAATGGCAAGTGAAAATCCCATTTTCCCGGTGGACCTGTTCCCAAGAAACCTAACCGGATCAATATTTTCGTAGGTGGGACCTGCTGTTACCAGGATTTTTTTTTTATTCAGGTCAAGTCGATTGGTGAAATGATCCTTAATCATAAGAACGATTTCTTCCGGCTCCTCCATGCGGCCGGGTCCCGACAATCCGCTGGCCAATTCGCCAACCTGGGGTTCAATGATGAAGTTTCCGTAAGAGCTGAGAATACCAAGGTTATTTTGTGTCGAAGGATGGGCATACATATCCAAATCCATTGCCGGAGCGATAAATACAGGGCATTTAGCTGACAGATACGCAGTAACTACAAAATTATCGGCAATGCCATGGGCCATCTTACCCAGGGTGTTGGCAGTAACAGGAGCGAAAATCATTGCATCCGCCCATTGCCCTAGTTCAACGTGGTTATTCCATTCCCCGTTATCAGCCTTGAAAGGGTCAGCAATCACAGGATGCTGAGAAAGGGTTGCCAGTGTCAGCGGGGTTACAAAATCCTTTGCTGAAGGAGTCATTATAATCCTGACCTCCGCGCCTTCCTTAACAAGAAGTCTGACAAGGAACGGGACTTTGTAGGCTGCAATGCTGCCGGTAATTCCAACAACAATTCTTTTTCCCTTCAACATGACGCACAAAGTTTTTATTAAAAATCTTCAGGCCGTTCTTTGTGAGGATTGCGAAAATAAACTTCGTTATTCAGGTACTCATGAATGGCAATCAAAGTTGGTTTTGGAAGTTGTTCATAATATTTCGCGATCTCAATCTGCTCGCGGTTTTCAAACACCTCTTCCAGGTTATCCGTGGTTGTTGCAAATTCGGCTAACTTTTGGTTCAGTTCTTCCTTTATCTCAAGGCCAATTTGATTTGAACGTTTGGAAATTACAGCAACAGTCTCATACATGTTGTTCGTTCCGGCTGTAAAATCTTCAATGTTCCGGGTAACAGCGTGAACATCCGTTTTTACCTTTTTATAGTCCATGGTTATTATATTGGTTAAATTAAAATTGAATCCTGGTACTTTCTTTTTTTGCCTTTACCTGATCTTTGTTGTAAATTAGTTCCAGCTCTTTTTTCGATTTCTCTTTCAGATCAGCAGCCTCGGAAATGAATTTGCTTTCGGGATAGAGCGCAACAAAATCGTTGTATGCTACAATGGCTTTGAGATGCCGGTCCTTTTGTTTTTCAAGGATGCTCTCCTCTGCAAATTTGTGATAAGATTTAACAACCAGGAATAGCACTTCTTCCTTATGGGGGGTATCAGGGTAATCTTTCAGAATGTTTTTCAACATCGTGATAGAGGCGGCATAATCATCCATCCGGTAGAACATTTTTGCAATCCTGTAATCTTTCATTTCAAGTTTCAACCTGAGTTTGTCGATTAAATCATTGCATTCTGATACCCTTTTGCTGGTTGGATAAGTATTTGTAAACAACTGTAATTCTTTAAGCGCATCGTAGGTAACCGTTTGGTCTAGGGTGTATTCCGGAGAATTCAGAAAATTGCAATAGGCGCTCATATACATACATTCTTCTGCCTCCACCGAATTAGGATAATTTGTGGAATATCGCTTGAAATAATAGGCCGCAAGGGTATAATCTCTTTGGTTATAATAACAGTAGGCATAATAGTAGGCAATTTTCTGCGATTTTTCCGTCGCACGCATGGCTCCGGTGAGTTGGTCAAAAAGCTGAATTGCCCTCGAATAATCTTTTTGCGAGTACAATTTAACTGCCATTTCGTATTTCTCATCGACAGAACCACTCTTGATGAGTTTTTGAAATTTACAAGCAGAAAGCGATATAAGCAGGCTGAAAGCAATAAAAAAAATGGCCTTATATTTCATGGTGCAAAATTACAACTTTATGTCGAAAAATCATAATATAAACAGATACAAACGGTTCTCCACATGAAAAAGTATTTGTTTTTTGGTACTTTTGCAACCGCGAAAAATAAACTTTATACATTCAACTTAATTCATCACAGACGTGGATATTTTCGATAAAGTTGCCGGTAACATGGGGCCCCTTGGCCGATACGCTGACCAGGGATATGGCTATTTCTCATTTCCAAAACTGGAAGGAGATATTTCAAATCACATGTATTTCAGGGGCAAGCCTGTATTGGTTTGGAGCCTGAACAACTATCTTGGCCTTGCAAATCACCCCGAAGTCAGGAAAGCAGACACTGCTGCATCCGAACAGTTTGGGCTTGCAGCTCCCATGGGGGCCCGCATGATGTCGGGCCAGACGAGCTACCACCAGCAATTGGAACAGGAGTTGGCTGCGTTTGAAAATAAAGAGGCAGCCTATCTGCTGAATTTCGGGTACATGGGCATGGTTTCCATCATCGATGCCATGCTCGATCGGCATGATGTCGTTGTATATGATTCAGAATCACATGCCTGCATACTTGACGGGCTTCGAATGCACCTGGGGAAACGGTTCGTGTTCCCTCATAATGATCTTGAGAAATTCGAAAACCAGTTGAAACACGCCAGGAGAGTAGCTGATTTGTCTGGCGGAGGAATACTGGTAATTACAGAAGGTGTTTTTGGTATGCCTGGAGACCTGGGTAACCTCAAGGGAATTCTTCAATTCAAGCAGAAATACGGATTCAGAATTTTAGTTGATGACGCTCATGGATTTGGCACAATGGGCAGTACCGGTGCTGGTACAAGCCAGGAGCAAAATGTGATGGACGGTGTGGATGTTTATTTCGGAACATTTGCGAAGGCAATGGCGGGGATTGGTGCATTTGTGGCCAGTGAGAAACGCATCATCAGGGCCCTTACCTATAACATGAGATCACAGATTTATGCAAAGTCGCTTCCACTACCCATGGTCGTCGGTTCTCTTAAACGTCTTGATATGATCCGCACCCATCCTGAATTGCGTGAAAAATTATGGACCATTGTGAAAGCCCTGCAATCAGGATTGCGTGAAAAAGGTTTTGACATTGGCAAAACACAATCGCCGGTTACACCGGTATTTTTAAAGGGCGGTGTGATCGAAGCGACACAGGTCATTACCGACCTTCGCGAAAATTTCGGAATTTTTTGCTCCGGTGTCATCTATCCTGTAGTTCCCAAAGGCGTTTTAATGCTCCGGCTTATTCCGACAGCATCCCACACCCTTGAAGATGTAAGCGTAACCATCGATGCTTTCGCTGAAGTCCGCAGGAAACTTGACGATGGCAAATATGCTTCCGGGATAATCCCGGCTGTTGCTGATAAATTTTAACAATGCAAAACCGGCATCTTTCACTGGGAAAGAGGGTTTACATAGCTTACCGGAAAATTCGCTTCCTTGCCAAAAGAGGTTCCCTGTTCTCATTTTCAAAACTCCTGGGAACTGGCAGCGTTGATATCCCCCAGGGAACATTTAAGACTATTGTCTTTAATTCTCTCATGCTGTTCCTCATCGGATATCTTGTAATATATGTCCTCAATCTTTTCATTACAGGCTATGCCGCCCTCTTGTTCAACATCCCCGTACTGGTTTACTATTATGATCTCGATTACCTTATCAGGGGAATTGACTGGACACCCGATTCCGTTGCCGGAGTGTTTAGCAGCGGTCCCATTGCGATGTTCGTGCTATCCTTGTTTTTGCTGATCCTTTACAAGGCAGTAGAAACAGAAACAGGAATGTTAAGATTACTCCTTCTTTGGATGATATTTCATGCCTTGACAAGGTTTTTTGGGGAGATACTGGTCGGAGCCCTGTTGAACAAGGGCTTTGGTTTTGTAATTCTTTACATGTTTGTTATGGATACAGGAAAAGTAATTTTAACCATCCTGGGATGCGTGGCCATGTTTTCTGCAGGGCTAATCATGACGCGTATGTCACTCTATTCGGCCAATATATATTTTAATGATTTGCTGAGGTCTTACCGGAATAAATTTATTTTCAGCCAGTTCATACTTCCTTTTTTCCTTGGAAACATCGTGATTTTTTTAATTAAAATGCCGAAAATCAACTACTTTGACGTTGCCTTGAATGCCTCAATGGTTCTGTTTCTCATCCCTGTATTCGTGCGTAGCATCAGCATGGAGGATTTCTATTTTGATGAGGACCACAGGAAAATAAAACTGAACCTTGTATTGCCAGTTACAACTGTGGGGCTTCTTTTGCTTTTCCGTGTTATACTTGGACTGGGAATTAGATTATAAAAGAAAATACTATTTTTTTATAATGAGCTTGTCGATGTATATCCGGTAACCCGAATTAAATTTAAGGTAATAGAGGCCATTTACAAGGCCGGGAACCTCTACTTCAACTGTTGAATTTCCTGAGAACCGGGCTATTTCAGAGTTATAAACAACCTCACCAAGTGCATTGATTATCTGAAACGAGCATGAGGGGTTGATTGGATTCTCAGGCAATATAAGCCGGAAATGGCCGTCAGACGGATTCGGATAAACAAGAACCGAACGTTCGCTTTTATCCTGAGCACCATAGGTAAGAGGCCGGAGCTGAACATCAAGGTTCGTGGTGGTCCGTTTTGAAACGCTGACATTTTTGATGGTTTTAGTAAAATATCCTGGCGCTGAAAAGGTCACATTATAGCTTCCTTCATAAATTGGGCGTGCATAAAATCCGGTTGTACTGCGGGAATAAACCTCAGAAAAATCCCTGTCATGACCATCTATGAACACTTTGGCTGCAACAGGCTGATCGGTTACCGTATCTGTAACAGTCCCGCTAAAACCATAATGTGACTCTTTGATATAATTCAGAAAAGAGGGGTAGTTGTAATTCCAATATGATAATAATTGATTGACAGGCAATAATTTAGTATATGATAATTCAACAGTCACTTCACGACAATTGTGCCAGTAGTTCATGTAATCCTGCCTGCCTCCATTGACTTCATACCAGGCATAGCCATCAGTGATTCCATTGTTTTCATCAGTAAAATAACCTGCCGGCCCATAGATATGTACGGTGTCCGCCCATTCGCGCCCGACAAACTGCCACCAGTCGTCATCAGCAGTAAGTTTCGACCAGGTATCCCATGGATAGTTGAAGACTTCAGAGCCACCATGAAAATTTGCTGACATGGTGAAATGGTTGTTATCTGCGTACGACATCCAGGCAATTGTTTCAACCTGCCAGGGATTGCTATCCGGATGTTGTCCAACTTTTGGATCCGGGAAATTGCGGTTCAGATCCACGCCATTGGCATTGTAACGTACAGCCCCGTAAACGGAATTGTTGCCTCCATGATACGTCCCGTCAGGGTTTGCAAGTGGGTTGATACAGATTTCCGTAGTATTGAGAAGCTGCGTAACAGACGGATCGATTCCATAATTTGTGAGCAGATAATCGATCAGGTGCAGCATCATTATATAACCTGTTATTTCGTCACCATGGATGGATGAAGTATAGAGAAATTGTGGTTCAGCCTCTTCCAGATTCACATTCTTGCTGATTTTTAATGCGAGGATCAATCGCCCCTGTATAGAGGTTCCGACGGTATCAAGTTTACAGATAGCCGGAAAAGATGATGCAAAACCAACCATGTAATCGACATACTGCTGGTATGTAGGATAAAAATCCCAAATGGTACGGTCGCCGCGAAAACCTTTCTGCTGACCTGTATTGACCTCAGATTCACTTAATAAAGTCCCAGGGGAGGGCAGAATCCTGTAAGCCATGTTAAAACGGAGAAAGTCAGAAAACTCCTTCCTGTTTGCATACGCGTGAACCGTCTTCCCTTTAACATTATCTATGGATATCAGCCTGGTAAGGGAATGAATGTCATCTTTATCAGCAATTTTAAAAGTGAAGTAAACTTCACTCCTGTCGTGGAAAACACTGTCAAGCTGTGATGCAGTGTTATTCTGTGAATTGACGGGAGTGATTAACCCGAAAAATAAAAATGCAAGAATGCCTGTTAAAAGTTTTTTCATGCTATTTTTCTATTTGAGTTATACAGTGCTGAATGAGCTTATAGGTTTCATGGTTGACAGGAACCAGCGGCAGTCTAAGATAATTGTGGCAAAGTTTTTTAATTTCCAGGGCGGCTTTAATTCCAGAAGGACTGCCATCGGCAAATAACGCATTGGTAAAGTCAATCAGTTTATAATGTACTTCCCTGGCAGATTTGACATTGCCTTCCATCGCATATTTTATCATTTCAGAGGTTTCCAAGGGAAATGCATTCGCTGTAACAGAGATAACTCCGTCAGCCCCTGCTGAAATTAATGGCAACGCCAACCCATCATCTCCCGAAATCACCAGGAAGTCTTTCGGACGGTTTTTTATTACCTGGAAAACCTGATCAAAGTTCCCTGAAGCTTCCTTAATGCCAACAATATTCGGGCAGTCTTTCGCAAGCCGCAAGGTTGTTGATGCTGCAATATTACTGGAGGTGCGTCCAGGGACGGTATACAGTATAACCGGAACAGGACTGGATTCAGCTATGACTTTATAATGCTGGTAAATTCCTTCCTGTTGCGGTTTGGTATAATAGGGACATACTGAAAGAATGGCATCGACTCCTTTGAAAGGGGTAGCATGTATCGCAAGGACGACCTCTGAAGTGCTGTTACCACCAATACCCACAACCAATGGAACCCGTTTGTTTATCACCTTGATTGAGAATTCAACCAGTGCTTTCTTTTCAGGTTTCGATATTGTGGCCGATTCACCCGTTGTTCCGAGGACAACGATGAAATCAACACCGCCGGTGATTATAAAGTTAATAATATTTTCAAAAGACTCAAAATCAATTGCTCCGGATTTCCTGAACGGGGTTATAATTGCAACTCCGGTTCCCTTGAATTTATGATATCCTTTTCGCATGTGTTTTGATTACAGTTAGATAATGCTGAACCTGACCGAGGTACTCCTCAGAAGTCATGCTCGGTTTCAGATCAATCATTAAATCATAATATTCAGTGTTTTTATCCGAAAATTTCCCGACCCGGCACAATGCGTTAGACAATCCTGAAATATATTTCAAAGGAAAATTATCCTGCAGACTGAGATCAATCAGGAGATCAAATTCTTTCTCGATAAAGTCCTTTACCTGCTTGTGAATAGGTTTGTAAAACCAGGTGAGGTCGCGTTTAGAAAAGAAATCATAGGATAATTTGGGCAAAAACCTTTGTACCAGGTTTCTATTCTTGACAAATCCCAGGGCCTTCACCTCTTTGTGGTCACCCTGCAAAAGGGATACAAACTCCGATACACGTTCATAATCAGGAACATCATCGAGGGTATAGAGGATGCCAATTCTTTTTGCATCCTTTAAGTTGGTCATTTGACAATGACGATCTGAAAGTGATTGTTCTCTTTTAAAATAATACTGACCAATTCTTATTCTCAGGTTACCAAACATATTTTTCAGTTAATTATTCATTTAGACTGAATTGCAAAGTTAATGATTTCATGCAAACCTTACAAAACGGTTTACAATTAACAATAAACGCCTGGTTTCTTGCCAAAGTATCAAATGCTGTGTTAATAAAACATAAATTTGTGCCTCGAACATGACCGATCGACTCCACAGTTGCAAAATTCGCTTCTTTTCGGTAAAGTTTATAATAAATGAAAATAATTTTTCTTGGTACAGGAACTTCCCAGGGTGTTCCGGTGATTGCATGTGATTGCGATGTGTGCAAATCTTTTGATTTACGCGATAAAAGGTTGAGGTCATCAATCGCAATTGAAAAAAACGGGTGGAGGATCGTAATTGATTGCGGCCCTGATTTCAGGCAGCAAATGCTCAGGGAGAACATCCGGTCGCTGGATGCCATCCTGGTAACACACGGGCATAAAGATCACCTGGGCGGTTTGGACGATGTGAGGGCATTCAACTATATCAACCGACAACCGGCACAGGTTTATGCTTCAACGAAGGTACAGCGCATTATCAAACTGGAATTCTCCTATGCTTTTGAAAAGAATCCTTATCCCGGCGTTCCCGAGATCATGCTGCACCGGCTTACAAACAAACCCTTTGTTATCGGGGACCAGGAAATTATTCCGATCAGGGCATTGCATTATAAAACCGATCAGTATGTGTTCGGGTTTCGCATTGATGACTTCACCTATATCACAGATGCAGTGAAAATCCCGGAAAAGGAGAAGGAAAAGATCAGGGGATCGAAAATTATTGTTCTGAATGCACTGAGAAAACAAAAGCATTACTCTCATTTTAACCTTGAAGAAGCACTGGCATTGATGGATGAATTCAGGCCCGAACAGGGTTACCTGACCCATATCAGCCACCAGATGGGCAAAGATGCCGCTGTGTCGGCTGAATTACCCGATTTTGTTAAGCTGGCTTATGACGGGCTTACCCTGATTTTTTAACATGCTTCAAGATCAGGAGATTCATCGGGTTGCTTCCAAGGCCATGGATATTTTTCTGCACAAAACGCAACACCTGATCATAATACAGGATCACCACCGGTGACTCTTCCATCATGATTTTTTCCATTGCCCTGTAATAACCGTACCTGATTGAATCGTTGACTGTCGACATGGATTTTTCATATAACCGATCAAACTCCGGATTTGAAAAATGTGTATAATTAGGTCCCTGCGGACAAAAGTTTCTTGAATAAAACATGGCAAGGTAGTTTTCAGCATCAGGATAGTCTGCAATCCATGAAGCACGGAAGAAAGGAAGTTTGGCCTCCGACTTCATCTCCTTTACCGCAGCCGGAGGGCTAACTTCTATTTTCAGGTCAATGCCAATGCCCGCAACCTGGTGTTGGATGTATTTGCAGATATCAAGATAATCGGGTGTTGAAGTCAGGGTGATAGAAGGCAACCCGACCCCTTCCGGGTAACCCGCAGATGCAAGCAATTGCCTTGCTCTTCCAGGGTCGTAGTCGTAAAAAATATGACTGGAATCAAAGGAAGGTAATCCCTTGGGCGTAATTCCCTGGCATCCCGGAATGCCGATATTGTTCCGAAGGTACCGGATCATTTTTTTTCGGTCGAACGCCAGGTTGATGGCCATCCTTATCTCTTTTGCAGGAATATTGTCATTCATGATGAGGTTCGAACGATCGACCATAAACCCCAAATATTCTGTATTCAGGTATGGTTGCGTAACCAGGTTAATTTTGGAGGAATAAGATGGCTGAAGCCTGCCCTCCCTTGTCAGCAGCTCGTCCTTATATACCGCGTCAATACCTGACATCAGGTCAAGATTCCCCTTGACAAATTCAAGAAATGCTGATTGTTTGTCGGGAACAAAGGTGATGGCGACAGCATCAAGGAAAGGCATTCTCAGGCCATTTTCAATTTCAAAATATCGCTGATTCTTTAAAAAAATCAGTTTGACACCCTCCTGCCACATTTTGAATATAAAAGGGCCTGTCCCTACAGGGTTTCTGCGAAATTCATTGCCGTAATAAGCAATTGCCTCCCTTGGTATTACTGAACAATACTGCATGCTGAGCAACCTTAGAAAAGGAGGAAAAGGCTGTTCCAGGTGAATAATGAGCGTGGAATCATCGGGAGCCTCAAATGCCGGCATTTCCTTCGATTTGCTAAGGTTGTTGAACAGCCATGACCCCGGGGAAGCAACTTTTGGATCGATGATCCGGTTAAATGAAAAGACAAAATCTCCGGCAACAACCCGACGGCCTCTGCCAGCGGGAAAAGCGGGGCTGTCATGAAAAAAAACATCCTTTCGGAGATGAAAAAAATAATCCACACCCGATTCCGAAATATTCCATGACTTAGCAACGGATGGTAAAATTTCCATCTGGTCATTCAATTGGATCAGACCATTATAGAGTTGGTTTGCTGCCCATATGATGGTTTGATCTTTTGCAAAGGCTGGGTCGAGAGTCGTAATATTGGCTGCCTCATTGTAGCGAAAAACAGTCAACCCCGACCGGGAATCACCGGTTGAGCAGGAGTATACAAGTATCGAAAAAAGGATAAAAAGAAGTTTCGTTTTATGCATATGTCGGACGCGAAAAAAATTGTTTTTTCAATTATGGTAAGTATGATGAATGACCTCGGAAAAATAAGTAATTTTGCTGTTAATTCACAAAGTAAATGTATTTCCCATGAAACTGCGCGCATCACTCATCACTCTTTTTTTCCCGTTGTTGTTCATCATAAATGCCCAGGATTTTTCCGGTATGCCCGGCTCGGCATATTGTTCCATGAAAAAATCAGGCTCTGCGGCTTTACCCCTGCGCCCCTTCAACACAAACCTGGATATCCAACATTCGTTCAATGTTACCAAATACACGTTAAACGTAGATCTTTACAATTGTTATTCAGCCCCCTACCCAAAAAGTTTTACCGGCTCGGTTATGATCACCTTTAAGGTCGATTCATTGCTGAATTCGATCAAACTTAACGCGGAGAATTTTTCACTTGTAATTGATTCAGTAAGGCTTGCCGGTGTTTCATTCACACATGTCAACGATTACCTTACGGTTCAGCTTAATCGCACCTATACCCCCGGTGAAACAGCAAATGTAAAGATATATTACAAACATAATAACGTCAGCGATTTCGCTTTTTATTCAAATTCAGGAACCGTATTCACAGATTGCGAGCCAGAAGGCGCCCGCCGGTGGTTTCCCTGCTGGGACAAACCCTCTGACAAGGCTTTGTTCGAATTGACCGCCAAGGTCAAAGCCAACGTAAAACTTGGCTCCAACGGTCGGCTTGCCGATTCGACGCTTGCCGGCGATTTCCTTACATATCACTGGATTTCAGATCAGAATGTCGCCACATACCTGATGGTAATGACCTCAAAGGTCAACTACCAGTTGAACATTGGCTGGTGGCACAAAATAAGCAACCCGGCCGACAGTATTCCGCTGAGATATTATTTCAACCTTGGTGAGAATCCGGCCCCTGTCATGGCAATCATGCCGGCTATGACGACATGGTACTCCCAGAATTTCATCGAACATCCATTTCCGAAAAATGGATTTGCCACACTGAACTCCGACTTTGTCTGGGGAGGAATGGAAAACCAGACCCTGACGAGCCTGTGTCCGGGCTGCTGGCAGGAAAGTCTTGCAGCACATGAATTTGCCCATCAATGGTTTGGCGACATGATTACATGCAGCACCTGGGCAGATATCTGGCTTAACGAAGGATTTGCTACCTGGAGCGAAGCTTTCTGGTATGAAAGTTACGGTGGCTATACGGCTTACAAAAACACGATTAATTCTGATGCCAGCAACTATCTTGCAAATAATCCCGGCTGGCCGGTTTCCGATCCCGCATGGGCGGTGCACACTCCGTCGGTCGATACATTGTTTAACTATGCGATCACCTATGCAAAAGGTGCCTGCGTGCTCCATCAACTGCGTTACGTACTCGGAGATTCCCTGTTTTTTCAGACACTTAAGGGCTATTGTGCCGATACCACGCTGAAATTTCATTCCGCGGCCGTCGCTGATTTCAATGCAAAGGTCAACCAGGTTACCGGGGAGAATTACAACTGGTACTTTGACGAATGGATCTTTCAGCCAAATCATCCGGTTTACCAGAATTTGTATGATTTTCAAAATCTTGGCACTGGTCAGTGGCAGGTTGATTTCCTTGCAAAACAGGTTCAGACCAATCCTCCGTTTTTCAAAATGCCGTTAGAAGTACTTGTTCGGTTTGCCGATGCGACCGATACCACGTTCCGGGTCATGAACGATGTCAACTCTCAGCGGTTCTCCTGGATAGTAGGGAAACAGCCCGTATCTTTCAAATTTGATCCAAACAGGCAAATCGTGCTTAAAGGAGGAGGCACCTCGGTTGGAATCAATGACGGCCTTGCAGCAAGCGTTCATGCCAACCTTTCACAGAACTCGCCCAATCCTGCCGGGAACATTACCCATATCAACTATGACATTGATGAATCCATGCATGTAACCGTTGAGATAACCGATATGCTTGGAGTCGTTCTGATGCGGCCGGTTGATATGCAGCAAGCTGCAGGTCACTATGAAGTAAACCTGGATTGCTCAAAACTAGCTGCCGGAAATTATCTATATAAACTTGCCGCCGGCAATACAAGGCAGGTGAAAAAAATGGTCATAATCAAATAGTCCTATGAGATGGTACATCCTTTTAAATTTGTGGCTGTTGATGCTGGCTGCAAAGGTAGTTTATGCCTCACCGGATGTGCTTGTACCAGCTGACACCACCCACTCTTATACCCAACACAGCTTTAATGTGTTGAAATACAAGCTGGAAATAAATCTTGTCCCGTGTTTTCAAACTCCTTTTCCCAAAACATTCACTGCCATTGAAATGGTAACTTTCCAGGTCGATTCTGCACTGAATTCCATTATGTTGAATGCCACTGCAACCTCCATTTTGATTGATTCGGTCAGTTTGGCAGGGGTGTCCTTTACCCATCAGGCGAATATGCTCCATATTTTTCTCGACAGGAATTATCAGCCCGGGGAAATTGTCAACGTTGGGATATCCTACAAGCATAAAAACACCAGTGACAACGCCTTTTATGTATCCTCGGGTTTTGTGTTTACCGATTCACCCCCTGAGGGAGCCAGGAAATGGATGCCATGCTGGGATCGACCGTCGGACAAAGCAAAATGGGAATTGAACGCCAGAGTTCCTCTTGGTGTGCGGCTTGGTTCTACAGGCGTTCTGGCAGATTCAGCCATCTCGGCGGATACCATACTCTACCACTGGGTGAGCAATATACCGGTATCAACCTACCTGATCACCTTTACTTCTGCAGTCAATTTCCAGCTTCATACACTTTACTGGCACAAACTATCAAGTCCAACTGACAGTGTCCCTGTCAGGATTTAAAAGAAAGCAGAGGAAAATCTTTCTGTTATTGACAGTACGATCATCCCACTGACCAATTTTTACTCAAAAAAATTCGGAGATTATCCGTTCGAAAAAATAGGATTTGCAACTCTTAACGGCTCATTTCCATGGGGTGGCATGGAGAATCAGAGCATGGTGAATCTCATGCCTGGCGGGTATGGCGATGCCAACCTGGTCGCTCATGAGCATTCTCATCAATGGTTCGGCGATTTAATTACCTGCGGCACCTGGGCCGATATCTGGCTGAATGAGGGATTTGCAACTTTCTGCCAGAATTTGTGGGTTGACCATTCGGCGGGTGCCCAAGCATACAGAACCAGCATGAATTCGCTTGCGAATTACTACCTGGCCCATAATCCCGGGTGGCCGGTTTACCATGCCTCCTGGGCAATAAACACCCCTACAGGCAATACACTCTATAACCAGGCTGTTTCGTATAATAAAGGAGCCTGCGTACTTTTTCAGTTGAGGTATGTGCTGGGCGACAGTCTCTTTTTCAAAGTGATTCACGATTATGCCACCGACACCAATTTCAGGTTTAAAAATGCATTCACCGGCGATTTTGTCAAAAAAGTCAGCCAGTCTGCCGGGGAAGACCTGGACTGGTTTTTTAATGAATGGATTTACAGCCCAAACCACCCAGTTTATCAGAATACTTTCGAGATCGACAGCCTTGGAAAAACCTCCTGGCGCGTGTCCGTCACCGTGAACCAAACCCAGTTGAATCCCATATTTTTTAAGATGCCGCTTCAGTTCCAAATCTCTTTCAGTGACGCAACCGACACCATCATAAAGGTTATGAATGATGAAAATCACCAGGAATTCGCATTTTCGTTTTCAAAAAAGCCTGTGAACCTGGTATTTGACCCATACCGCAATATCCTTTTAAAACAAGCTGCAACTATTTTCGGTGTTAAAACCGTATCACCGCAGAAAGGATTTAAATTGAACCAGAATGAACCAAATCCGTTCAAAAACAGCACATTGATTTCCTACGAAATTGCAACAGAACAAAAAGTTATTGTTTCTGTCTATGACAGTAACGGGAAATTGCTGGATTGTCCTGTAAACCGGTTGCAGACTCCCGGAATCTACAGATTTGTTTGGACCAACCAGGGATTTCTACCCGGGATCTATGTATTAAAAATGGAGGCTGGAAACTTCACGGACACGAAGAAGATGATCCTGATCAATTAGCAAGAGTCTTACTTTTCGTAAGTTAATTTCAACGGGTTCTTCACCTGTTCCCTGAGCAATGCAAGATCTCTGATTTCCTGCATCTCATCGATATAATGAAAGCGAAGTCCCTGGATGTATTCCGGTTTTATCTCTTCAATGTCTTTTTTATTCTCCTTTGATAAAACAATATCCGTAAGGTTGGCACGTCTTGCAGCGAGCATTTTTTCTTTGATCCCTCCTACCGGCAGAACTTTCCCTCGCAAGGTGATTTCACCGGTCATGGCAAGTCTTTCACGGACTTTAAACTGGGTAAAAGCCGAGGCAAGTGCAGTGAACATGGTAATCCCTGCAGAAGGTCCGTCTTTTGGCGTTGCTCCTTCTGGCACGTGAATATGGACACTCCAGTTTTGAAAAACTCCCGGATCAATGCCAAATGCTTCAGAATGTGCTTTGAGATAGGCAAGGGCTATGGAAGCTGATTCTTTCATGACATCTCCAAGGTTTCCCGTGAGTGTCAGGTCCCCTTTGCCCCTGCTGAGACTCACCTCAACGAAAAGAATCTCTCCCCCTGCCATGGTCCAGGCCAGTCCCGTTACAACACCGGCAACCTCATTGGAAATATATTTATCTGCCTGGAAGATCGGAATTCCCATTATCTTCTTCAGATCAGCTGCAGCCAGTTTCCTGGTAAACTTTTCATTTGAAACGATTGCCTTTACTTTGCTCCGGATGATTTTTGCAATACTTTTTTCAAGCATGCGCACGCCCGATTCGCGGGTATAGTCTTCAATTATCCTGGTAATCAATTCATCGCTGAACTGGAGTTGGTTTTTCTTAATTCCATGATCCTGAAACTGCTTTGGCAGCAGGTGCCGTTTGGCAATTTCGACTTTTTCCTCTACCAGGTAGCCGGGGATGTCGATAATTTCCATGCGATCACGAAGGGCAGGGTGGATCGTGCTGAGTGTGTTTGCAGTTGCAATGAACATGATCCTCGAAAGATCATATTCGATTTCCAGGTAATTGTCATAAAAAGCAACATTCTGCTCAGGGTCAAGCACTTCCAGCAAAGCAGCCTGGGGATCACCGTTAATGTTCATCCCCATCACCTTGTCAATTTCATCCAGCACAAAAACCGGGTTTGAACTTTTAATCTTTTTCAGACTCTGCAATATGCGCCCTGGCATAGCGCCAATATAGGTTTTCCTGTGTCCCCTCAACTCTGATTCGTCACGAAGCCCTCCCAGTGACATCCTGGTATATTTTCTTCCAAGGGCCCTGGCAATACTTTTTCCAAGAGATGTTTTACCTACCCCCGGGGGGCCGACCAGGCATAAAATCGGTGATTTAAGGTCCCGTTTCAGTTTTATGACTGCCAGATGTTCAATGATGCGCTCTTTAACTTTCTCCAGTCCAAAATGATCTTCATCAAGTACCTGTTGGGCATGGTGAAGATCAAGGTTATCGGGGGTAAATTCTCCCCATGGAAGTTGCACAAGGGTTTCAAGATAATTGGTTTGTATTGAATATTCGGCTGCCATCGGATGCATACGCTGGAGTTTGTTCAACTCCTTTTCGAAGACTTCTGAAACCTCTTTTGACCATTTCTTATCTAAACTCTGTTCACGTAGTGCATTGATTTCCTGAGAATTCGGACTTCCTCCAAGTTCTTCCTGGATTGTTTTCAGCTGCTGGTTAAGTAAAAAATCACGTTGTTGCTTATCAAGGTCGGTTTTTACCTTATTTTGAATTTGTTGTTTGAGGTCTGCAACCTGGAGTTCTTTGGTCAACAGTGTAAGTACAAGGTTTGCACACTCAACCAGATCGGCTACCTCGAGCAGTTTTTGTTTCTCCGTGAGATCTACATTGAGGTTTGATGAAATAAAGTGTACGAGGAAGGATGGTGATTCAATATTCTTGATGGCAAATGCTGCCTCAGAGGGTATGTTGGGAGATTTTGTGATAATCTGGATTGCAAGGTCTTTAAGAGATGCAATGAGCGCGCTGAATTCGCCATTGTCGGTCGGGATTACCACAGGTGCTTCAAAAGCAGTTACCGATGCCATGATATACGGTTCGGACTGAATCATTTCGCTGATGGCGAAACGTCTTTTTCCCTGGATAATGGCGGTATTGCTGCCATCCGGCATCTGTAAAATCTTGATGATGTATGCGACCGTTCCAATTTTGTTCAGATCATCAAATTCAGGATCTTCGATATTTGCATCCTTCTGGGCGACAACGCCAATGGTACGGCTTCCCTTGTAATACTCACGGATTAGTTTGATTGATTTATCACGGCCAACTGTGATGGGAATGACAACACCCGGAAAAAGAACTGTATTGCGTAACGGAAGTATGGGAAGTATCTCGGGAACCTCCTCAGTGTTCATCGCCTCTTCATCTTCCGATGACAATAAAGGAATAAATTCGGTTTCAGAATCAATTAAATCAGAAAAGATCAAGGTATTTGGCTCCATCAGGTTTTTCATAGTTTTCAAAAAGTCAGAATATCACATCCCCGGGCCGATTCCCGGGGGGATGCTGCAATGACAACAAATGTGCCAAAAATTTACCTGGTACGGTTTAAAGGCGCTTGTTCTTCAGGGTGATGTTGTAGACACTTGTCAGGAGGTTCCGTTCTGTGTCATCAAAATTACGCCGCCTGCGTTTGAACACAATTTCAGCAACCTCCATCGCCTTTTTTATACTATAATTTGTATGACCGGCTGTGCCTCCCCAGGTAAAGGAAGGGATAAAGTTTCTCTGGAATCCCGAGCCAAAAATGTTTGCGCTCACCCCTACTACGGTGCCTGTATTGAACATGGTGTTGATAGCACATTTTGAATGATCACCCATGATAAGTCCGCAAAACTGCAGGTGGGTATTCACAAATGTTTGTTTGCTATAGCTCCAGAGCCGGACATTGTCATACGTGTTTTTAAGGTTTGATGTATTGGTATCGGCACCAAGATTACACCATTCCCCGATGACTGAATGTCCAAGGAATCCATCATGGGCTTTATTCGAAAAGCCGAACATGACTGCATTGTTTACTTCACCTCCTACCCGGCAATAGGGGCCAATGGTTGTGGGACCGTATATTTTTGCAGCCATTTTAACCTGGGCACCTTCACAAAGAGCGAAGGGGCCACGAATAACGGCACCTTCCATGATCTCGGCATCTTTGCCGATATAAATCGGGCCAGTTGTTCCATTGAGTATCGCAAACTCAACCCGGGCGCCTTTTTCCACAAAAATATTTTCCTCCCCGACAACCCTGTTTGTTTCGCTCAGTTTCTGTGATTTCCTGCCTTTCGTCAGCAGGGTAAAGTCATCGTTCAGGGAAATTTCATTTTTTGCGAATATTTCCCATGTATGATTTATTTTAACGGGAGCTTCCAGAATCTGAATCTCTTCAATACCTTCAGCGGAAGTATCTCCCGCGCTGTCAAGATCCTCAGCCGTGATATGCAAAGCAATGATCGTATCGTTGTACACGACCGTCTGGTTGGGTTTAAGTTTCCTGATAGCGGCAACTATCTCATCATTCGGGCATATTGACCCGTTGATCAGAATGTTTTCGGCCATTTTCACTATGGGAAACTTATCACTCAGATAGGCGTCTGTAAGAGAAGAAGTTGGTGATTTGAGATGTCTCTCCCACTTTTCCCGAATGGTCAGAATGCCAATCCGTATGTCAGACACAGGGCGCGTAAAGGTGAGCGGCAGGAGATTTGTCCTAACGACATTTTCATCAAACAGTATGTAATTCATTTTACAGCAGAATTATTGCAAAGCAAATATCAGGGTTCATTCTTGCAAAATTAGAAAATAAAACAAATAAAAAAAGAGCCTCCATAGAAAAAGAGAGGCTCTTTACAGAATATTGCAAATTTGGTTTATTTGGCAGACGCAGCTGCGTTTCTGTCAATATGCTTTTGGTACCTGCTTTTGAACTTATCGACACGTCCTGCGGTATCGACCAGCTTCATTTTGCCGGTATAAAAAGGATGTGAGGTATGAGAAATTTCCAATTTAATCAATGGATACTCTACTCCATCTTCCCACACAATTGTTTCCTTTGTTTTCACTGTCGATTTCGAAAGAAAAGTGTATTCGTTTGACATATCTTTGAATACGACCAATCTGTAATCTTTCGGATGAATATCTTTTTTCATTGCAAGGTGGTATTTTTATGAGGGTGCAAAATTAATGATTATAAATTGATTTCCAAAGAAATTTTCTTATCATACCCAAGAAAGTAAAAACTCCATTGTGTCAACCTGATCGGCATAATCCCATAAGGCCGGATTTTGTCCCTCTCCAAAACGCAACACTTTGACTGGCAATGTCATGTTGCTGATCACACATTGAACCGAATCGTTGCCAGGAAGAATTATGCCAGCAAGATCCTCCGGTTTATGGTAATATTCATAATGCAGCACTGCTATTCGCGAAGCATTGTCAGGGTCTTCTTTCAGCAACATGAAGCCTGTGTCAATGAAAGGCACCTGCCCCACCATGAATATCGATTTGAAGTACTCATAGTTGTTCCGGTATTTATTATGGTTCGAAAAACAGTCAAACCTTGAAAGAGCCTCAATGATGCGTACGAAATTGTAACCTGCAGGTACCAGGATTTTCGAGATGCTCCGGCATCCCATCCCGAAATATAACATGATATCCGCTGCCAGGTTTTGCAGGTCGTGAAGACTTTCATTTCCATCCAGCACAGCGATACTGTTCCTGTTCTTACGGATGATATGCGGATACCTGCCAAAATAAAATTCAAAATACCTCGAAGTGTTGGAGTTGCCCGTGGCAATAATGGCATCAAACCGGTCAAGCTTCCCCGATGTAAATGAAATAAAATCATGCCATTCTGGGAGATAGTCTGTAAGGATGGTTGCCATCGCAGGTAACAGCTGGTCATCAGACGAGGATAATTTTGCAGTGAGTTTATTTCCAGAAATCAATACACACAGGAAATCATGAAATCCCACTGCCGGAATATTCCCGGCCATCACAACCCCTATATTCCTTGGAGCGGAAACACAATCCACCCTTCCATCATAGTGTGACAACCAATGGACGAGGTTTTCAGCACTAAGTGCATGTCCGAGATTATTTAACGCAATCCTGATATGTTCGGGCGTGAACCAGGGGTTTTTATGAGAGGCCATGCGGGCGGCTTCGACAAGCACGGACATATCCGTTCCCGGGGCGTTTTCATGGAATCTGCGCAGCCTCTCCCCCAAAATTTCAAACGATTTAACACGGTCGGAAAGGTTCATCTTTTTATTTGCAAATTTACTTTTAAATGGTCTAACCTGTATTATCCGGAATTTAAAACTTTGCAGGCAGTGCGAATAAATTCATGTTCGTTGCGTTTTAACAACATGCAGGATTTAGTTGTCAGGATGAGCCTGAACGGTCACTTTGTAACTATCTTTGCGGTGTCATGGACTTAATACTGTCTGATAAAACCAATTCAGGAATGACAATGAGAATGTTTCTTTTTTTTGTCCTTATATCGATTGTTCCCGCGACATACAATACACTTTCAGGACAACGTTTTCAAAGCATTGAGGCTGCGGAAGACACCCTTTCTGCGGTCCTGGCTTCGCTGAACCTGGCAACCGGAGACAGTTCAAGAGATCTGCTGAATCAAACTTTTTCCGATGTTCTGCTGGAGACACTTAAAATCTCCGCATCAGACAGCTACCCGTTTGAATCACTGAAAACTCTTGTTAAGATTACTTCGCCGGATCACAGATTCCGCATCTTTCACTGGAGTCTGATTTCGGGAGAAGGAAAACACAAGTATTACGGCTTTATTAAACTTCTCGACCACTCCCCACCAAGTGTATATCCGCTTGTCGACCTGTCGGATTCACTGCCCGCCCCCGATACTGCACTCCTTGACAACATGCATTGGCTGGGTGCCTTGTATTACAAGGTCATTTCCGGGGAAACAGACAAAGGAGAAAAGATATATACGCTTCTTGGCTGGGCAGGACGAAACTCAACATTTACCCAAAAAATCATCGAAGTTCTTTTTTTCGATGAACAGGAAAAACCTCATTTCGGGGTAAAGATATTTCCTGACTACAAACAGGGAAACATGACCCGGGTAATTTTTCGTTTTGCTGCCTCAACAACCATGTCCATAAAGTATGAAAAACAAGTCATTGCAAGCAAGAAAAAGTGGAACGCCAAAAAAAAGGAATTTGCTTACACGCTGGATGAAGCCCTGATGATTGTTTGCGACAGGATGGTCCCGCTTGATCCGCAACTGGAGGGACAATACCAGTTTTATATTCCCTCCGGAGACATCTATGACGGCTTCGCTTTTGAGAGGAATTGCTGGAGATTTATTTCCGGCATTGATCCAAGAAATAAAAAGTAGTGTTTTTTATT
>Ga0118677_10002423_pt1 | contig 37543 bp, 43 predicted proteins | sample AliMusrvi5mmetaG_FD_86154 | JGI IMG/M metagenome (GOLD analysis project Ga0118677, IMG submission 86154) | reverse complement strand
GCCCAGCCCGCACTCCTCGACCGTGGTGTTCTCGATCACCACCATACCGACGCCCGACGCGGCCATCTCGTTGTAGAAGTCGAGCACGAGGTCGTTGACCAGATGATCGGGGTCCGCATAGGCGAGGTACATGGGCAGGCAGACCAGGCGATTGGGCACATCCATGCGCCCCAGGCGGAAGGGAGTAAATAGCAAGTTTTCCATGAGCCATCCTGAATTCGATGAGGCGATGCTAGCGACTCGCCCGGCCAGTGTCAATCCCACTGCCCAGCCGGACGATGGAAATGATGGGCTTTGGCGCCGGGGATCGATATCATGCTCGTTGCCGGATTCAGAGACCAATTCTGCTACCGCAACGGAGCGCCTCATGGACACGGTTCGCAATGTCCCACGAAAGCTGTTCGCACTCCTGCTGATCGTCTTATCGACTGTGCTGGTGAATGCCCAGGAGCGCGATCGCAACCAGATCCCCGAGCGCTACCGGTGGGACCTGACCGCCATCTACGCCTCCGATGCGGCCTGGCAGGCGGCGAAAGAGAAGCTCATTGCCGACATCCCGAAGCTGCGCCAATATCAGGGCACGCTGGCGTCTTCGCCGGCGCGGCTGGCCGACGCACTGGAGAACAAGAGCACGCTGGACAAAGCGGCGAGCCGCCTTGGCTCCTACGCCCATTTGCTCTCCGACCAGGACACCCGCGTCAGCACGCACCAGGCGATGTCTCAGGAAATCGGAAAAGTGCATGCCGCACTCCGCGGCGCCGGCGCCTACATCGAACCCGAGCTGCTCAAGATCGCGCCCGCCGAGCTGGAGCGCATGATCCGGCAAGAGCCGCGTCTGCTCGTGTATCGCCATTACCTGGACGACGTCTCCCGGCGCCGCGCCCACACCCTTAACGATGCCGAAGAGAAACTGTTGGCCGATGCCTCGGTCGTGCTGAGCGGGCCGCGGCAGATCTACGGCATTCTCTCCGACGCCGATTTCCCCTACCCGGCGGTGACGTTCAGCAACGGCAAGACGGTGAAGCTGGATAAATCCGCCTACGAACTCTACCGCAGCGGGCCGTCGCGCGAGGACCGGCAGAAGGCCATGTCGGCATTTTTCACTGCGATGGGGAGCTTCCGGGCGACCTTCGGCGCCACCATGAACGCGCAGGTCGAAAGCGACGTTTACCGCGCGCGCTCCCGCAAATACGGCAGCGCCCTGGAGTCCTCCCTGGACGCGCCGAACATCCCTCCCGCCGTTTATGCGCGGCTGATCGAGGGGGCGAACCGGAACCTGCCCACCTTCCAACGCTATCTGAAGCTGCGCAAGCGCATGATGAATGTCGCCGATCTGCACTATTACGACCTGTCGGTCGAATACCGCGACAAGACCAACGACCAGGTTACCATCGACAGCGCCGAGGCGATCAAGAAATACGGCGTGGGCGTCAAATGCGCCACCATCACCCCCGATGAAGCCCGGGTTGAGGAATTCAAGCTCAAGAAGATGTGGAAGTCGCCCAACGGCACCATCCGCAACATTCTGGGCGGCGTGATTTTCCGTGAGCCCATCATCTGCTCGAATGTGCCGCGCCTGGTGCCGGGCTGGACCCAGCCCATCGTGATCGGCCGCCATGCCTTTGGCGACCAGTACAAGGCCACCGACTTTACCTTCCCCAGCGCGGGCACCCTGACCATCAAGTTCGTCGGCGCCGACGGCAAGGTGATCGAGCACGAAGTGTTCAAGGCGCCCAGCGCCGGTGTCGCCATGGCGATGTACAATCTGGATGACTCGATCCGCGACTTTGCCCGCGCCTCGATGAATTACGGCCTCAACCGCAAATACCCGGTCTATCTGTCCACCAAGAACACCATCCTCAAAGCCTATGACGGCCGCTTCAAGGATCTGTTCCAGGAAGTGTTCGAAAAGGAATTTGCCGCCAAGTTCAAGGATGCCGGCATCACCTATGAACACCGCCTGATTGACGACATGGTGGCCTCCGCGATGAAGTGGAGCGGCGGCTATGTCTGGGCGTGCAAGAACTATGATGGCGACGTGCAGTCCGACACGGTGGCGCAGGGCTTCGGTTCGCTTGGTCTGATGACCAGCGTGCTGATGACACCCGATGGCAAGATCGTGGAATCCGAAGCCGCCCATGGCACGGTGACGCGCCATTACCGCGAGCATCAGAAGGGCAAATCCACGTCCACCAACTCCATCGCCTCGATCTTCGCCTGGACCCGCGGCCTCGCCCATCGCGCCAAGCTGGACGACAATGCCAAGCTGAAGAAGTTCGCCGACACATTGGAAAAAGTCTGCGTGGATACGGTTGAAGCCGGCTTCATGACCAAAGACCTGGCGCTGCTGGTCGGCCCGGATCAAAAGTGGCTCACCACCGAAGGCTATTTGGATAAGGTTGACGAGAACCTGCAGAAAGCCATGTCCTAGGGGTGCGCTTGGCTTTTGCGCCCTGAGGGCGTCGCGCGTGCTCACGTGCTCACGCACGCTGCGCGCGACGCTCCTGCTCAGGTCACAAAATCCTGCGCGCGAGCAGGCTGAAAGAAAAAAGGCCGGATTTTCAGTCCGGCCTTTTTCATTGGTCTTTCAACCGCGAATAGTGATTTCAACCGATTCCGGTTTAACACCAAACGTGACCGCCAATCCTCTCTTGGCGTCTTCAATAGTCATTCCGCGCATCCCTTCTGACGTAGATGCGGGGAAGCGCTGTGTTGTCGCGGGATTTATCGGCATCGCTTGAAATTCAAGGCTTCCGGGATTGATGCCCAATTGTTCCAAGGACGTATACCGGACCGGATTTCTGCCGTGATCCCAAAGGTCAGGCAGATTCACCAACGCATATTCGGAAATTGCAATCTTCCAACGATCATCTGGCGACTCATCAGTCCGTTGCGTTATTCCGGAAATCTTGGCGACCATAAAAGCAGTACCATGCGGCTCGGTCGCGTCAGAAAATTCGTGGTCAGCATTGTGCCGGTTTTGCGTACACACCAGCCATTTGCACAGTTTTGCGCGTGATGGGTTCAAGACCCATGCTTGGGAGCCCCCTTCATGAATGATGCGTCCTGGGCTGCGGGCCGTGAAGACAACAACGGTATCTTCTTCCTCTGACATCGGCGTTTCTCCTAAATACCTGACGATATGATCGCGATAGTATCTCGTTGTCAACACGTTACGAAAAGTATGAAGAAAGTATCAGCCGGACACAAAAAAACCGGCCTCTAGGGCCGGTTTTTTTGAAGGCTATGTCTCGGTCGATCTGTTACTCAGCAGCCTTGCCCGCCCGCTTTTGCGCGTACATCGCCTCATCGGCGCGGGCCATGGCCAGGTCGGCATTGTCGCCGGACTTCAGTTCGAAGGCGCCATAGGAAAAGCTGACGGGCAAAGGATTGCCGTTCCACACCGGCGGCGCCGCACGCAGCGCATTTGCCAGAACATCGGCCTTGCTCAGCGCCTGTTCCTGATTGGCATGGGTCAGAAGTACGCCGAACTCGTCACCGCCCAGCCGGCCCACGCAATCGCTGTCGCGCACATGGCCCAGCAAAGTTTCCGCGAAATGCCTGAGCACCGCATCACCAGCGGCATGGCCGTTGGTGTCGTTGATCTGTTTGAACTGATTGAGGTCGAAATAGATCAGCGAGGCGGGCGTGTTGTAACGGCCCGAAAAAGCGATATAGCGCGTCAGCTCGCGCACAAAGGCGCGGCGGTTGAGCAGCGGCAGCAGTTGATCCTGGTCGGCGGTTTTTTCCGCTTCGTCCAGCCGGGCGCGGGTCTGGCTCAGCTCGCGGCGCAGATTGTCCACTTCGCCCATCAGGCCCATGATGGCATCGCGCACCCGCGGCGTGAATTCGCTTTCCGGAATGCCCAGCACCGAGGCCGGGACCACGGCGTCCACCGCATCAACCGAGCCGGCGGCTTCCACCCGGCGGGCATAGGCGGCGGCCCCGACCGAGCGGGTGGCCCGCGTAGCGCTGGTGCGTTCGATCTTCATGCCCGGCGTTCTGCCCCCGAAAGTCTGCCAAGGATGGCGGACAAGGCCTTAAACTTGCGTTTATGAGTACAAATAAAAGGTTAACGCCCGCTAAACCAAGGCAAAAACGCCTCTTTCCATAGGGTTTTTGGCCCCTATACTGCGCCGCTTCTTGAACGGCCCCCCAGAAGGCGATTCGAAGCATGGCCTCCAAACCTTCCATCGGCATCATCATGGGCAGCCAGTCTGACTGGCCCACCCTGAAGGTTGCCGCCGACATGCTCGATGTGCTCGGCGTGGCTTATGAAACCCGCATCGTCTCGGCCCATCGCACCCCCGACCGCATGGCGGATTATGCCAAGACCGCCACGGCGCGCGGCATCAAGGTGATCATCGCGGGCGCCGGCGGCGCGGCGCATCTGCCGGGCATGGTGGCCAGCATGACGACCTTGCCGGTGCTGGGCGTACCCGTTCCGTCGCGCGCCCTCAAAGGCCTCGACTCCCTTCTTTCCATCGCCCAAATGCCCGGCGGCGTGCCAGTGGCCACCTTCGCGATTGGCGAAGCCGGCGCCAAGAATGCCGCGCTGCATGCCGGCGCCATCCTGGCGCTGTCGGATGCGGCCTTGAAAAAACGCCTGGATGCCTGGCGCGCCAAACAGACAAAGTCCGTCGCCAAGAAACCCAAATGAAGATGTTGGACAAACCGGTTAAACCCGGCGGCGTGATCGGCATTATTGGCGGCGGCCAGCTTGGCCGCATGCTGGCTATGGCCGCGGCGCGGCTGGGCCTCAATACCTGCATCTATAATGACGAAAGCAACGCCCCTGCCTTCCAGGTGACGCCGCTGCAAGTGGCGGCTGCCTATGATGACCGCAACATGCTGATCGGTTTTGCCGAAATCTGTGACGTCATCACCTTTGAATTTGAAAACATTCCTGCCGCGACAATCGAATTTCTTGCCGACCTTAAGCCGGTGCGCCCCGGCGCTGGCGCGCTTGCGATGTTGCAGGACCGGTTCACGGAAAAGAGCTTCATCGCGTCCCTGGGCCTGCGCACCGCGCCTTTTGCGGAAGTGAATACGGAAGCTGAGGCGCGTGCAGCTTTCACCCAGACCGGCCCCGGCATCATCAAGACGCGCCGCTTCGGCTATGACGGCAAGGGTCAGGCAAAGGTCAGCAGCGCCGATGACGCAGGCCGCGCCATGGCCGCCTTCAAGGGTGCGCTCTGCATCTATGAAGGCTTTATAGACTTCGCCTTCGAAGCGTCGGTGGTGGCGGCACGCGGCGCCGATGGTGCTTTCGCCGCCTATGACCCGCCGGAAAATGCCCATGAAAATCACATCCTGCGCCGCTCCACCGTGCCGGGCCGCCTGACCAGGGCGCAAGGCACTGAGGCCAAAGCCATGGCGCGCAAGATCGCCGAAGCGCTGGATTATGTCGGCGTCCTGGCGGTTGAACTCTTCGTGACCAAGGACGGCGCATTATTGGTCAATGAAATCGCGCCCCGCGTGCACAATAGCGGCCATTGGACGATCGAAGCCTGCGCCTGTTCCCAGTTTGAACAGCATATTCGCGCCGTGGCGGGCTGGCCGCTGGGCGATCCCACCCGCCATGCCGATGCCGTGATGGAAAACATCATTGGCGCCGAAGCCGATGCCTGGGAAAGCCTGGCGCGCGGCGGCGCCCTGCATCTCTACGGCAAAAAAGAAGCCAAGCTCGGCCGCAAGATGGGTCACGTCACAAGGTTGAAACCCAAGACCTAATTGTCATCCCCGGCGAGCGCAGCGAGGGAAGGGGATCCAGGCCTCAAAACGGGTCAGGTTATGGCTTCGGTTTCCCGAAATCACCAAAGGACGGAAAATTGGCAAAAGCCTTTTTCGCCTGCGCCTTGAACTTCTCGAACTGCATCACATTCTCGATCCGCGCCGCCAGGAATTCGGTGGTCACGGCTTCGTCTTCACTGGTGTCGTTGAACCAGCGCAGCAGGGTGGCGCCATACACCCCGGCCAGGATGCCGCGCTTGGTGTAGAAATTAAAATCGGTCGAAGTATCGCCCACCGCCCGCCACATCGCATCCACCGTGCGATACATCAGCCGCGCCGCCAGCCCGGCATGCATGGGCAGGGACAAGGTGGCGCCCGCCCGCCGCGCCGCTTCCTTGTTGGGTTTCAAAATGGAAAGCCGCGCCAACACAGCGGCGGCAATGCGCTGGCGGATTTTCATGCCCGGTAAATTCATCGCGGCCAGGCGCTGCTCCATTTGCGCGTCCGCCGCGACGGAATAATATTCAATCAGCGATAACGGCCCTTCCGGAAACAGCCGCGCCAGTTCTGCCGCCGTCACATTCGCGCTCGCGCCCGCCTTGGCCAGCACCGCTTCGGTGAAACCGTCAAACACCGCATCGGGCAGGGCGGCAGCTAGCACCGCGTCCTTCAGCGCGCCATCATCTCTTATTCCATCGCCATGGTTGGCCCCATCGCCATGGCCGAGTTCAACCCGACCATCCACCTTCTCTTCCGCGGCCACGGCTTTTTTCTTTCTCGGTTTTTTTTGGGGCGTCTCGTCGCTCATTCGCTGGCCGGCGTGAAATGACGGATTTCGCTCTCAAAGATCAGCTTGGAAAGATCGCCCATGCGGCTGGGATAAAGCGTCCCGTCCAGATGATCCACCTCATGCTGCACCACCCGGGCATGAAAGCCGCGCGCGGTGCGCTCGATCAACTTGCCGTCCAGCCCGAAACCCCGATAGCGGATATGCGCTGGCCGCTCGACAAAGCCGCGCAGCCCCGGCACCGACAGGCAGCCTTCCCAGCCGCCCTCGGTCTCTTCGTCCAGCACGGTGATTTCCGGATTGACCAGGCAGGTGAGGGGGGCGGTGTGGTCGAATTTCTCGCCCTCCTCCAGACCCGGGTCGGACCGCTCGCCCGGGGCCTGGAAAATCACCAGCCGCAGCGGCACATGCACCTGGGGGGCGGCCAGCCCGGCGCCATTGGCGTCCTGCATGGTTTCCACCATGTCATTGACCAAAAGGCGGATTTCCGGGGCCGTGGGGTCCGGAACCGGGCGGGCGATCTGGGCCAGGACAGGGTGGCCCATGCGGGCGATTTTGAGGATAGCCATGGGTGAAATATGGGGCTGGGGACGGAACGGGCCAAGAGCAAAAAGCTTAAAACCCGCAGGTAGACAGGGATAACCCCTTCTGTTATCTACCCCGGCCTTCAGAAAACCGGCACGGAGCCAATTTTGCAGATCATCGTTCGCGACAACAATATCGACCAGGCGCTCAAGGCGCTGAAGAAGAAGATGCAGCGTGAAGGCATCTTCCGCGAAATGAAGCTGCGCGGCGCCTACGAAAAGCCCAGCGAAAAACGCGCCCGCGAGCGCGCCGAAGCGGTTCGCCGCTATCGCAAGCTGCAGCGCAAGCGCATGCAGCGCGAAGGGCTTTTGCCCCGCTAATTCGGGTCAAAGAGTTTTGAAAAAGCCGCCCTTACCGGGCGGCTTTTTTGTTATCTCAAGTACAATCCGCACAAACCGCGACTTCCACAGTGACATGGCTGAGGTCGGGATAGTGCCGGCGTATCGCCGCCTTGACGGTCTCGGCCGACGTTTCGTCCGGCGAGACCAGCGATACGATCAGCCCCTCGTGTCCCGGGCCAAGCCGCCACAGATGCAGGTCCGCGACGCGCGCGCCCAGCTCATTCTCGATCATCGCCTTGATGGCGCCCGAGCGCTTGGGATTGGAGTTGGCGTCCAGCAGCACCATGCCGCTGTCACGGATCAGGCCATAGGACCAGGACGCGATGACAAAGGCACCCACCAAGCCGCTCACCGGGTCCAGAAAGGCCAGACCAAAGAAATAGCCGCAAGCCAGCGCGCCGATCGCCAGCACGCTGGTCGCCGCATCCGCCAGCACATGCACATAGGCCGCGCGCATATTGTTGTCGCGGGCCGGCGCCGCGTGGTCGTGCCCATGATCGTGCCCGTGATCATGCTCATGCGCGGCATGGGAATGGCTATGCCCATGGGAATGGGCGTGATCGTCTTTCAGGATAAAGGCGCTGACCAGATTGACGCAAAGCCCGATGGCGGCGATCAGCAGCGCGTCGCCATATTGCACCTGGGCCGGCGTCATCAACCGTTCAATGGATTCCACCGCCACCACCAGCGCGGTGACGCCCAAAATGATGGCGCTGGAAAAAGCCGCCAGGTCGCCGAACTTGCCTGAGCCGAAGGTGAAACGCGCATTGGCGGCATGGCGGCGGGCCAGCCAATAGGCGCCCGCAGCCAGGCCCAACGCGCCGACATGGGTCGCCATGTGCACGCCATCGGCCAAAAGCGCCATGGAGTGATAGGCAAAGCCGCAAGCAATCTCGACCACCATGAAAATCGCGGTGACCAGCGCCGCCAGCTTGGCCTTGCTTTCCGAACGGCCATGCGCGGCGCCCAGGAAGACATGATCCTGGGTCCACATGCCATGGTCATGGGCTGCAGTGTGGCTATGCGCGTGTGCGTGATCGGCCATGACGCCACTTTAGCATAGCGTCATGACAATTTCAGCCCCAATGGGATCTCATTACCGGCCTGTCACATGGGCCCGGTGGGGAGCTTGCCCGGTGCGCGGCAGACAAAGTTGCCGGCGTCATTAATGTCGCCCGCGCCCTTGTATTTGGCTTCCTGCGGATAGGGACAAAGCGGACGGGTGCGGTCCACCTTCTTGGCGTCATCCAGATGCGAGCCGATCAACACGGTCGGCGCCTGGTTCTTGGTCACCCAGACATCTATCGCTTCCACCAAATCATGCTGGGCGTCGTGCGTCACCGCCGGCGAGGAATCGCCGATATTGCCCACACCCGGGCCGCCCGAGCAGTGATAGATGCCCGGCAGCATATACAGGCGATAGAAACTGTCCCGGTCCGCCGCGCTCATCTTGGCCACGGTCTTGTTGTAGTAATCCACGCTGGCATAGGAGCTGATCTGCTGATCGGCCCAGCCATGATACTGGATGATCTTGCCGCCATGCGCCTTGAAGGCGCCAAGGTCGGTCTTGGGGTTATAGGCATCGGAATAGGTTTCATTGCCGAGCTTGGCTGTGAGCATCTTGTCGGTATCGTGATCGAAGTCGAAGGGCGAGCCATAAGCTTCAGACTGCTGTGACACACCTTGGCGCCAGAAATCCCAGGCCGAACCGCCAGGGAATTTGCCGGCCCAGATGCGCGGCCACATCAATTCACTGCCCTTGGCATAGCCTGGGAAGATGCGGCTGCCATCGGATTTGTGGCTGCCGCCATAGATGCGCTCCGCCGCATCCACTTGCACCGGCGTCAGGCATTGTTCGGTCTGGCCTGCCTTGCACTGGAGAGTCTTGGGCTCGAACACGCAGCGGCGCGGGTCCGAGATCACGCCATCCTTGACGCCATCCAGCGCATCGCATTTGTCCATCACCGCTTTGTGCAGCACCTGCACGCTCGCTTCGGTGATCGCGGTCGGGTCTTTCAGGGGCAGCATGGTATTCCAGATGGAGTTGGTCATCTGGCTGGTCCAGTGCCAGGCGGGCGCGCCCGCCAGGATGCCGTTGAAATCGTCGGGATAACGGGTGGCTTCCATCAGCGCCTGGCGCCCGCCGGTCGAGCAGCCCACGAAATAGGATTGCGCGGCAGGCTTGCCGTAATAGGCGCTCACAATCGCCTTGGCCGCCACGGCGCTGACATGCACGGCGCGATAGGCGAAATCGATCAGCTTCTCGGGATGGCCGACGCCCCAGCTTTGTTCGCTGCCGCCATTGGGCTTGCTGTCGTCGGTGACATGGCCATTGTCGGTGGCCAGCGTGGCATAGCCCGCTTCCAGCGGCACGACCATCGCGTTGAGGCCGATGTCACCCACCGAACCGCCTGAACCTTCCTGCTGATACTTGCCGTTCCATTTGGCAGCGGGGGGCAGCCAGACTTCAAATCCGACATGGGAATCCGAACTCGGCGCGGAAAATCCCTGGATGCGGCAGAAGGGCCCAGCGACTTTGGTCCGCCCCATGGTGGCGCCATCGGCGCTGTAATCGGCGGCCGTGATGGTGGCGTCGCCGAAGGTTTTTCCTGCCATCGCCTTGCAGCTGGCCCCATCGTCGCGGGCGATGGTGTCGGCGGCAATCGCCGCTCCGCCTTGGCCCAGGAATGACAGCGCCGGCAACAGCGCGGCCATGGAAACAAATGCCAGCAGGCGTGAACGTGACGTGCGCTGCATGAAATCCTCCCAATGCCGTCTCAGCGGCGATTGGAACGATCCTCTGCTGGAGGCAGAACAGCGTCAAGCGAGCGGGAATGCCGGAAAACAGGGCTTTTTCAGCCCGGCGGCGGGCCATGGAGGTAGGATTCCACCAGCGAACCCGAAATCAGCCGCCAGCCGTCCACCAGCACAAAGAAAATCAGCTTGAAGGGCAGGGAGATGATCACCGGCGGCAGCATCATCATGCCCATGCTCATCAGGATCGAGGCCACGGCCATGTCGATGATCAGGAACGGCACAAAGATCAAAAAGCCGATTTCAAAAGCCCGCTTGAGCTCCGACAGCATAAAGGCCGGCGCCAGGGTGGTCAGCGCCACATCGGTCGGGTTGGCTGTGGGCTTGGCATGGCTCATGTCCAGGAACAGTTTCAAATCAGCCTGGCGGACATGGCCGACCATGAATTTCTTCATCGGCACCATGGCGGCATTGAAGCCCACCTCGGTGGTCACCTGATTGGCCATCAGCGGCTTGATGCCCTGGTTATAAGCATCGGTCAGGGTGGGGGTCATCACAAACAAAGTCAGAAACATGGCCAGGCTCACCAGCACGCTGTTGGGCGGGCTCTGCTGCAGGCCCAGCGCCGTGCGCAGAAGCGACAGCACCACCACGATGCGAACAAAGCTGGTCATCATGATCAGGATGGACGGTGCGATGGACAGCACCGTGACCAAAGCGATGATCTGCACCATGCGGTCGGTGAAAAGTCCCGAGCCGGAAACGTCAATCGAAAGGCCGCTATCGGCGGCGCCCGGCAGCGCAGTGGTGCTGGCATTCGCGGCGGCGGCAGCCAGATGCGGCATCGCGGCGGCGGCAAAGGCATGCGCCGGCGCCAGTATGACGGCCAGCAGGATCAGGAACGGTGCGATCAGGCGCAAATGTTTCACGACGCGGCGACCCTGCCCATCGGCGTCACCGAGGCGGCTGCGATATTGGCTTCGATCACCGAGGCGCCTTCGGGTCCCGACAGAACCAGATGTTCGACATTGTCACGGCGCACAATATAGAGGCGCTGCTTGGGCCCGATCATCAATGTCTCGACAATCGCCAGGCGGCGATCAGAGACCGGAAAATTTCATTTGCCCAATTTGCCCTTGACGCTGTCCTTGAAGGCAGCCGGCGCATTGCCATAGCGCTTGATCAAAAGCGCCGCGCCCGCCAGCGCGAACACGAACATCAGGGCGACCAGATAGCGAAGAAGGTTGATGGTATCCATGGCCGCAGTAACACCCGGTCAACCTTAATCGCGGGTTAAAGAGGGGAAATTTTTGCCCGGCAATTTTTGCTGCCGTTAAGTCCGGCTTAAGCACAAGCGATCACCATGGGCTCGTATTTCAAGGCTAACAAAAGGTTACCCGCGATGAACCTGCCCGATATCCCGCTTCTGTCCATGTTGAAGACACGCATGGCCTGGCTCAACCAGCGCCAGGATGTGCTGACTCAGAATGTCGCCAATGCTGACACGCCCGGCTACGTCGCGCATGACCTCAAGGCGCTGGATTTTTCCGCAGCGCTGCGCCAGTCGAGCAGCCTGACGCAAAGCGCCAGCCAGATGATGGTCACCGATCCGCGCCACATCTCTATCGCGCCGACCAGCGGCGGCGGCTTCGACAATGTCGAAGTCCATGATTCCGAAGCCAACCCCAACGGCAATTCCATTTCGCTGGAGCAGGAGATGATCAAGGTCTCCGACACCCAGGCGCAATTCCAGGCCGCGACCAATCTGTATGCCAAGGCCATGACCATGATGAAAACGGCCATCGGGCACTAAGCCATCAACGCATTAGAAGGAGCAGAAAATGGATTTCTCCAGTTCCATGTCAGTCGCCGCCAGCGGACTTCGTACCCAGTCCGATCGCATGAAGGTGATTGCCGAAAATATCGCCAACGCCAGTTCCACGTCGCCCACCCCGGGCGGTGATCCCTATCGCCGCAAGATCGCCACCCAAAAGAGCAGCTTCGACCGCGAACTGGGCGCCAATCTGGTCCAGTCCGGCACGCCGATCGAGGACAAGAGCGAATTTCGCACCCAGTATGATCCGGGCAATCCCAATGCCGACAAGCAGGGTTACATCAAGCTGCCCAATGTCGATCCCCTGATCGAAATCATGGACATGAAAGAGGCGCAGCGTTCCTACGAGGCCGACCTCACCGTGATGGACGCGACCAAGCAGATGCAGTCCCGCACCGTCGATCTTCTGAACAAATAAGGAGATATATCATGGCTCTTCCCGCCCTCGCAGCCGCCGCCTATCAGTCCGTCGCCAATATCGGCGGCGCCTCCTCCGCTGCCGCCACATCTTCTGCAGCGGGCGCGCCGGGCGCCAATTTCTCGGACTTTCTCTCCGGCGCGGTGAAGGATTCCATCAACTCCATCAGCGCCGGCGAAAAAGCTTCGACCCAGGCCGTCGCCGGCAACGCCAACATTGTGGATGTGGTCAATTCGGTGAACTCCGCCGAGCTTACCCTCGATACCGTGGTGGCGGTGCGCGACAAGGTGGTCACCGCCTATCAGTCCATCATGAGCATGCCGATTTGAGAGGTGCGACCGCCATAGGCGGGCGAATTGGTCCACTGGACCAATTCGAGCGACGAGCGCCCGGAGCCCAAGCGACGGGCAACAGAGCGTAAAGTACAGAGAGTAAAAGGACCAAACATGACCCCCGTTGACACCATCGACTTCGCCCGCAGCGCCATCATCACCCTGCTGGAAATCATCGCCCCGTCCATGCTGACCGCGCTGGTGGTGGGCCTGGGCATCGGCCTGCTCCAGGCGCTGACCCAGATCCAGGAACAGACCCTGGTGTTCGTTCCCAAGATCGTGGCGGTCTTTATCGTCCTGCTGATTGCCATGCCCTTCGCCGGCCAGGCGATGAGCGGGCTGATGACCGACATCGCGGCGCGCATCGCCGCCTACTGATTGACGCCCTGCCTCAAAACTTGAGAGCCTGATGCATATCCACCTTCCCGCTTTGTCCGGCATCGTGCTCACCTATCTTCTGGTGTTCAGCCGCGTTGGCGCCATGATCATGCTGCTGCCGGGCTTCGGCACCATGGGCGTGCCGGCGCGGGTGCGGCTTGTGCTGGCGCTGGCGATTTCCCTCGCTCTGGCGCCGACGGTGCAAAATCTCTATCCCGCCATCGCCCCCACCACAATTATCCAGCTTGGCTTGCTGATTGCCCAGGAAGTCACCTGCGGCATCCTGGTCGGCGCCATGGCGGCCATCATCATGAGCGGATTGCAGGTGGCGGGCTTTCTGATCGCATCCCAGATCGGCCTTTCTTACGCCCAGACCATTGATCCCACCCAGAACACGCAAGGCGCCGTGGTCGGCAATTTCTTCACTTTGCTGGGCGTGGTCTCCATCTTCGCCACCGATCTGCATCATCTGGCCATCGGCGCCATCGCCGGCAGCTACAAGATGCTGCCGCCCGGCGGCCATCTGCCCACCGGTGACATGGCGCAACTGGTGATCCAGCTTGTCTCCGGCTCCTTCGCGCTGGGCTTCCAGCTTGCGGCGCCCTTTCTGGTGTTCGGCTTTGCCGTCTATGCCGGGCTGGGCGTGCTGTCCAAGATGATGCCGCAGCTGCAAATCTTCTTCGTCGCCGTGCCGATCAACATCATCGCCGGCTTTGTCATCATGCTGGCGCTGATGGGCTCGATGATCACGGTGTTCCTCAATTACTACGCAACCTCGATGGCCATGTTCCTTTAATGGCTGATGATCATGACGATTCCCAAGCCACCGAACAGCCGACACAAAAGCGGCTCGACCAGGCGCGTGAATCCGGCGACATCATCAAATCCACCGAAGTCTCTGCCTTTATATTGCTGGCGGGCGGCACGCTGGCCATCGTCATGCTCGGCAAGTCCACCACCCTGGGCATCGCCAAGCTCCTGACCATCTTCATCGAACAGCCGGAACTGATCAGCGTCGATGGCGCCGGCCTCACCGCCATGTTGCGCGGTACCGTTTATCATCTGGCGCTGGCGCTGGCGCCGTTCGCCGGCGTGATGATGCTGGCATCGCTGGCCGGCCATGTCCTGCAAGGCCGCCCCGGCTTCACGCCCAGCAAGCTGATGCCCGACTTCGCCAAAGTCTCGCCGATAGCGGGCTTCAAGCGCCTGTTCGGCCTGGAAGGCTGGACCAATCTGCTCAAGGGCCTGGCCAAGATCGGCATTGTCGGCATGGCGATCTGGACTCAGCTATGGCCCGCACGCGGCATGCTGGAAGGCATTCTCTCGCAATCGCCCGCCGCCGTGGTGGGCGACATGAGCCATCTGCTGTTCAAGGTGCTGACGGCGGCGCTGAGCGCGCTGTTCGTGATCGCGGCGCTGGATTACATCCTGCAATATGCCCGCTTCATGAAACGCAATCGCATGACCAAGCAGGAGATCAAGGAAGAATATCGCCAGAATGAAGGCGACCCCGCCATCAAGGCCAAGGTGCGCCAGATCCGCCAGGAGCGCTCGCGCAAGCGCATGATGGCCGCGGTGCCCACCGCCACCGTGGTGATCATGAACCCGACCCATTATGCCGTGGCGCTGAAATATGAGAGCGGCAAAACCGAAGCGCCCATCTGCGTCGCCAAGGGCATTGACGCGCTGGCCTTGCGTATCCGCGCCGTCGCCGAAGAAAATGATGTGGCGGTGGTGGAAAATCCGCCGCTGGCCCGCGCCCTCCACGCCTCCGTCGAAATAGACCAGGCCGTGCCGCCCGAGCATTACAAGGCCGTGGCGCAGGTCATCGGTTACGTCATGCGGTTGAACGGCCAACTGGCGCGAAGATAGAGCGCTTTTTTCGGCAGCTCGTCGGCCCTGCGCTTGCGCTCCGGGCGCTCGCCGCTCGAAATGATCCCCGGATCATTTCGCCCGCCTGCGGCGGGCGCGGCTCGCCATTAACGAATCAGATCAAAACCCGAACACGCCCCCTTTTACCGGCCGAAATTCGTTAACGAATACAATCCCTTGTGGATATAAAGGATTGGTTAACCCAATCTTGTATTGTGGCGTTAATGAACGCGGCTCCGATCCCCTCCAGCATGACTTTCGGCGTCCCCGCCGGCGCCTGGCGCTGGGCTGCGCTGGGCTTTGCTGTCCTGGCCCTGGGCTCGGCCGTCCTGGCCGTGATCCTGCCGGGTGCGGCGGGGTGGACCGGTTATATGGTGCTGGGCGGCATCGGCGTGGTGGCGTCCCTGCTGCTCTATTCTGTGTGGCCGCGCCAAAGCGCCAGCGTCGCCGATGCCCGCCGTATCGCCGAAGCCGCCAGCGCCGCCAATGTCGCGTGGGCGATCACCGGCAGCGACGGCGCGGTCTTGGACTGTAATCCCGTCTATCGCCGCATGGCCGGCGCCAAGGACGGTGAAAGCGCGCCGCCGCCGGAACTGGCATTGGCGGGCGAACCGTCATCCGCCGTGCTCTATCGCCTGTCGCGCGACGCCGCCGAAGGCAAGCCGCGTGAAGAGACTTTTGCCGTGGTGCCGGGGCTTGAGATCGTCGCCGCCGTGCGTCCCTTGCAGGACAAGCAAACCGCCTGGTGGTTCACCCCGCGCCTGGCCGCTTCGACATCGCCGCAGCCGGTGCTGACGCCAGCGTCCAAGACAGCGCCCTTGGCGGCTGCGCCCCAGCCTGTGCTGCAATCAGCGCCGGTGGTTTTCGCCCAGCCCACCGATTTCGCCGGCCTGTTCCGCGACGCGCCCATGGGCGTGGCGCTGGCGGATGCCAGCGGCACCATCACCGAAGCCAATGGCGCCTTCGCGCAATTCTTCGGCGCCGACGCCGCCGTCGTTGGCAAAGCCTGCGATGCGCTGGTGGACACCCATGACCAGGCCGCTGTCCGCGCCCTGATTGCCAAGGCGGCGGAAGGACAAGCCGGCAAGCAGGCGATTGAACTGCGCAGCCCGTCCGAACGCATGGCCGATCTTTTCGCCAGCCCCCTGACGGCGGGCAATGGCGCGGGCGGCGCCGTGCTCTATCTGGTGGACGTCTCCGAACAAAGGGCGCTGGAAACCAAATTCGCCCAATCGCAGAAAATGCAAGCCGTGGGTCAACTGGCCGGCGGCGTGGCGCATGACTTCAACAATCTTCTCACTGTCATTATCGGCAATTGCGAATTTCTTTTGATGCGCCATCCGGCGGGCGATCCCTCGTTCAAGGAAATCAACGAAGTCCACCAGAACGCGCTGCGCGCCGCGGCCCTGGTGAGCCAGCTGCTGGCCTTCAGCCGCAAGCAGACCATGCAGCCCAAGACCTTGGCGCTGGGCGATGTGATCGGCGAACTGGCCCAGATGCTGCGCCGCCTGGTCGGCGAAGGCATTACCTTGAATGTCGAAAAGGATTCCGATCTGTGGGCCGTGCATGCCGATGAGGCGCAGCTCGGCAACGCCATTATCAATCTGGTGGTCAATGCCCGTGACGCCATGCCCAGCGGCGGCACCGTCACCATCGCCACCCACAACCGCAAGGTCAGCAGCGCCAGCGCGCTGGGCACAGCCATCATGCCGGCGGGCGACTATGTCGAGATCGAAGTCGCCGATACCGGCGTCGGCATGTCGAAGGAAATTCAGAGCAAGATTTTCGATCCCTTCTTCACCACCAAGCCGGTAGGGCAGGGCACGGGCCTGGGCCTCGCTACCGTCTATGGCATCGTCAAGCAGACGGGCGGCTTCATCACCGTGGATTCCGAAGTGGGCCGCGGCACCGCTTTCAAGATTTACCTGCCGCGCATGCGGGTTGACGCCAATGCCCCGTCCGTGGAAATCGCAGCGCCGTCAGCCCCGCGCGATGTTACCGGCCAGGACACGATCCTGCTGGTGGAAGACGAAGAAGCCGTCCGCAGCTTCGCCGCGCGCGCCTTGCGCATGCGCGGCTATAATGTGCTGGAAGCCAGCGGCGGCGAGGAAGCGCTGGAAATCGTCAAAGCCGGCAATGTTGATATTCACTTGGTCATCACCGACGTGGTGATGCCAAACATGGACGGCCCCACCATGGTGCGCCATGTCAAGGAACTGAAGCCCGATCTTCCCGTGATCTTCATGTCCGGCTATGCCGAGGAAGCTTTCCGCCGCAACGACCAGAGTTCGGAAGACATTCACTTCCTGCCCAAGCCCTTCGGCCTCAAGCAGCTTGCCGCCAAGGTGAAGGACGTTTTGTCCAGTCAGCCCGCGCCGCGCCGCTAGCGCCGCATTGCCCTGAAGCACCCGGCTGTATAAAAGGCGAGCTTCCTGCGGAAAGGCTTTTCATGCGCATTCCCGTTCTGCTGCTTGTCCTTCCGCTGCTGGCTGGCTGCAGCGATGCCGATTGGAACCATCTGATGAGTTTCGGCGGCAGCCGCGACCGGCGGGACGTCACCCAGGCCGCCGCGCCCGCAGCCCCTGTGCCTGTCGCCGCCGCCGCGCCGGCCTCCAACGCCTTCTGCATGGGCGTGGCCAACCAGGACGCCACCAGCAACGGCTACGACCCGGCCACGCAAGGCCGTGTCGCCCTGCAGAGCTACCGGCAATGCGTGGCAATCTTCGGCGCGAATTGATCATCGCCCCATGCGGCGGGGCGCAAACGAGCTTGCGCAAGCCGAATCTGGCCCTATGGTGCGGCCGGAAGCCGCTCTGAAAGCCGCCCATGCCCAAATTGCCCGATGACAATTCAAATGCCGCCGTCCAGAAGCGCCAGGCCCTGACCAAGCTCCTCAAGGCCTCCGCACCCAAGGAGCCGGCCACCCCGCCCGCCCCCAAGATTCGTATCGCCAAGCCGCGCTAGGCCGCCTTCTTGATTATGGCTGGCAGATCAAAGCTATAGGCGGGCCGATTGTGGCCGCGTCCTGACAGGGGCGTCATCGCTGCGCCATGACCAGGCCGCCCAAAAACCGCTAAGACGTTGGGAAAAAGCAAGAATCCACATTACGGGTTCGCGGAACCTTGTCCTGCTTACAGCGTTCACCTGAGGTCCCCAAAATTGGAGCCTCAAACATGTTTTCAAAAAAGACGATTTCCACCGCCGCGCTCGCCCTGCTCATGGGTGCCGGCGCCCTTGTCGCCGCTTCCGCCCCTGCCTCGGCCCGCGTGGTCTGCAACCGCGATGGCGATTGCTGGCACACCGAAAACGCGCCGCGCGTTCCCGGCGTCCGGTTCGAAACCCATCCGGATGACTGGTATTTCCACCAGCATTGGGACGGCGCCGACCGTCACTATCGCGATTACCACACCGGCCGCGGCTACTATCGCAGCGGCGTCTGGATCACGCTTTAATTCAGCGCATCTGATTTGAGATCAAGGCGGCCTTTGGGCCGCCTTTTTCTTTTCTCGTCCTCGCCAAACGGGCATTAGAACGATAAAAGAACAACATCTGGTATTTTTGTTATTTTTCATGATATTAGCCAGTATCTTGCCAACAAGAACAAAACATGTACTTTGAGGCTTCACACCGCCGCTTGGGATTCGGGGGGCGCTGTGAAATAACGGGAGAGACAGCGATGGCACAGGTGGCTTTGAAGGTGGTGAATAGTCCGGAAAATAGTGATCGCAAGCGCGCCCTCGAGGCGGCGCTGAGCCAGATCGACCGGGCGTTCGGCAAGGGCTCGGTAATGAAGCTGGGCGGCCGTGATCTTGGCCTGGCGACCGATGCGGTCTCCACCGGCAGCCTGGGCCTGGACATCGCGCTGGGCATTGGCGGCCTGCCGCGCGGCCGCGTGATCGAGATTTACGGCCCGGAATCCTCCGGCAAGACCACCCTGGCGCTGCACGCCGTGGCCGAAGCGCAGAAGAAGGGCGGCATCGCCGCTTACATTGACGCCGAACATGCCCTCGACCCGACCTACGCCAAGAAGCTTGGTGTCGATATTGACGAAATGCTGATCTCCCAGCCCGACACCGGCGAACAGGCGCTCGAAATCACCGACACGCTGGTACGTTCCGGCGGCGTCGATATCATCGTGATTGACTCGGTGGCGGCGCTGACGCCCAAGGCCGAACTGGAAGGCGAGATGGGCGACAGCCTGCCGGGCCTGCAGGCCCGCCTGATGAGCCAGGCGCTGCGCAAGCTCACCGCCAGCATTTCCAAATCCAACACCATCGTCATTTTCATCAATCAGATCCGCATGAAAATCGGCGTCATGTTCGGCAATCCGGAAACCACCACCGGCGGCAATGCGCTGAAATTCTATTCCTCCGTGCGCCTCGATATCCGCCGCATCGGCGCCATCAAGGACAAGGACGAAGTGGTCGGCAACCAGACCCGCGTCAAAGTGGTCAAGAACAAGGTCGCCCCGCCCTTCAAGCAGGTGGAGTTCGACATCATGTATGGCGTCGGTGTCTCCAAGACCGGCGAGCTGGTCGATCTTGGCGTCAAGGCCGGCATCGTCGAAAAATCCGGCTCCTGGTATTCCTATGACGGCAGCCGCATCGGCCAGGGCCGCGAATCCGCCAAGAGTTTCCTGGCCGCCAATCCCGAGATCGCGGCCAGCATCGAAAAGGCCATCCGCGCCAATGCCGGCCAGATCGGCCAGAACCTGGTCCTGAACACCTCCGAAGCCGCCGAGGCTGAAGAGGACTGAAAAACACCGGAAAAGCTGAACCCAGTCTCGCAGCCAGGTTCAGCTCCTCGGCAAAGGGCGCCTCCGAAAGGGGGCGCCCTTTGTTTTTTACGCCTTGCGGGTGCGCCATTTACGAATGATGACAAGCATTTGCGCCCCCGGTACAAACTAAACCCATGAAAAGCCTTTCCGACCTTCGCACCGGTTTCCTGGATTTCTTCACCCAGAATGGCCACACCGTCGTGCCGTCCTCGCCGCTGGTGCCGCGCAACGACCCCACCTTGCTCTTCACAAATGCCGGCATGGTGCAATTCAAGAACGTCTTTACCGGCGCGGAGAAGCGCCCCTATTCCCGCGCCACCTCGGTGCAGAAATGCGTGCGGGCTGGCGGCAAGCACAATGACCTGGACAATGTCGGCTACACCGCCCGCCACCACACTTTCTTCGAGATGCTGGGCAATTTCTCCTTCGGCGATTACTTCAAGGAAGAAGCCATCAAGCTGGCCTGGGATTTCGTTTCCAACACGGTCGGCCTGGACAAGAACCGGCTTCTGGTCACCGTCTATCCCACCGACGATGTCGCGCGGAATCTCTGGAAGAAAATCGCCGGCCTGCCCGACAGCCGCATCATCGGCCATGAGAGCAACCTCTGGGCCATGGGCCCGGTGGGCCCCTGCGGCTATTGCTCCGAAATTTTCTACGATCAGGGCGAAAGCGTCTGGGGCGGCCCGCCCGGCAGCCCGGAAGAAGATGGCGATCGTTTTCTGGAATTCTGGAATCTGGTCTTCATGCAGTTCGAGCAGGTGGATGCCAGCACCCGCCTCGATCTGCCCAAGCCTTCCATCGATACCGGCATGGGGCTGGAGCGCATTGCCGCCATCATGCAGGGCGTCACCAACAATTACGATGTGGACCTCTTCCGTCACATCATCGCCGCCTCCATTGAAACCTCCGGTGTCGCCAGCCAGGGCGAAGCGGTGTTCAGCCACCGGGTGATCGCCGACCATTTGCGCTCGACCTCTTTCCTGATCGCCGACGGCGTGCTGCCCTCCAATGAAGGGCGCGGCTATGTCCTGCGCCGCATCATGCGCCGTGGCATGCGCCACGCCCATCTGCTGGGCACCAAAGACCCGCTGATGCACCGGCTGGTGCCGACCCTGGTGGCCGAAATGGGCGCCGCTTATCCCGAACTCAAACGCGCCGAAGCCCTGATCGCCGAAACCCTGAAGCTGGAGGAAATCCGCTTCCGCGAGACCCTGGCGCGCGGCCTCAAGCTGCTCGATGAAGCCACCTTGGGCATGAAGGATGGCGACCGCCTCACCGGCGATGTCGCCTTCAAGCTCTATGATACTTATGGCTTCCCGCTCGATCTGACCCAGGAATCGCTGCGGGCCCGCGGCATCGCGGTGGACCAGGACGGCTTTACCAACGCCATGCAGAAGCAGAAGGCCGAAGCCCGCGCCAGCTGGGTCGGCTCGGGCGAAGCCACCAGCGAAGCGCAATGGTTCGCCGTGCTGGATGAAATCGGCCGCACCGAATTTCTCGGCTATGACAGCGAAGAAGCCGAAGGCGAAATCGCCGGCATGGTCAAGGATGGCGCCCGCGTGCAATCCGCCGCCGCCGGCGAGACCGTGGAAGTCCTCACCAACCAGACGCCATTCTATGCCGAATCCGGCGGTCAGGCCGGCGACGTCGGCAAGATGACCTCTGCCAAGGCAGAAGGCGAAGTGATCGACACCCGCAAAAAGCTGGGCAGCCTGCATGTCCATATCGTCAAGGTGACCAAGGGCACCTTCAAGATCGGCGACGCCGTGGATTTGAAAGTGGATCATGAACGGCGCCGCGCCACCCGCGCCAACCATTCCGCCACCCATCTGCTGCACGCTGCACTCAAGCGCATTCTGGGCAACCATGTCAGCCAGAAAGGCTCGCTGGTCGAGGCCGAACGCCTGCGCTTTGACTTCTCGCATCCCAAGCCCGTGACACAAGACGAACTGGCGCGCATCGAGCATCAGGTCAACGAAGTGATCCGGCAGAATTCCGACACCTCCACCCGCCTGATGCCCACCGACCAGGCCGTGGCCGCCGGCGCCGAAGCCCTGTTCGGCGAAAAATATGGCGACGAAGTGCGCGTGCTCACCATGGGCGCGGACCTTCAGGACCCGAAGGCCTATTCTGTCGAGCTGTGCGGCGGCACCCATGTCCATCGCCTGGGCGATATCGGGCTTTTCACGATTCTGTCCGAAAGCGCCGTGGCTGCCGGCGTGCGCCGCATCGAGGCGCTGACGTCCGAACATGCCCGCCGCTATCTCTCCGGCCAGGCGGAAATCGCCCGCGAAGCCGCAGCCAGTATCAAGACACCCATCGGCGAATTGTCGGCGCGGGTTTCGGCCCTGTCGGACGACCGCCGCCGCCTGGAACGCGAATTGGCCGACGCCAAAAAAGCATTGGCCCTTGCCGGTCCCGCCAAATCCGGCAGCGATGACGGCGGCAAAACCATCGCCGGTATCAAGACGGTGCTGCGGCTGGTCGAAGGCGTCAGCGCCAAGGACCTCAAAAGCCTGGCCGATGGCGCCAAATCCCAGATCGGCTCCGGCGTGGTGGCCTTCGTCGCCACCGCCGACGGCAAGGCCTCCATCGTGGTGGGCGTCACCGACGACATCACCGCCCGCATCAGCGCCGTGGATCTGGTCCGCGTCGCGGCGGAAGCCCTGGGCGGCAAAGGCGGCGGCGGCCGCCCCGACATGGCCCAGGCCGGCGGCCCCGACAGCGGCAACGCTGCCGCCGCCCTGGCTGCCATCGAACAGCGCCTCGGCGCGCTCGCGCCCGCCTGACCGGGGTGCCGGACCTGCAGCCGACATTGACGGGCGAAACGGTACTGATCCGGCCTTTGCAGGCCAGTGACTGGCAGGCGCTGTTTGAAGCCGCTTCCGATCCGAAGATTTGGGAAGATCATCCCGCCCACGACCGCTACCAGGAACCGGTTTTCCGCAAATTTTTTGATGCCGCCATGCAATCCGGCGGCGCCTTCGCTTTTGTGGAGCGTTCCACGGGTGCGATCATCGGCTCAAGCCGCTATCATGGCTACGAGCCGGATGCGGGTGAGATCGAAATCGGCTGGACCTTTCTCGCCCGCCGTTTCTGGGGTGGCAGCACCAATCGCGAAATCAAGCGCCTGATGCTGGCGCATGCCCTCACCTTCGCCGATACGGTGGTGTTCTGGGTGGGTGAAAAGAACTGGCGCTCGCAGAAAGCGTTGGAAAAGATCGGCGGCGTCCGCCGCGCAGGCCTGCACACACGCCCCGGCGCACCCGCTGCCCATATCATATTTGAAATCACCGCGGCAGGATTTGCCGCCAATCCGGTTTGAAGCGGGCTGCTAGGCAATGATATCCGGCAGCAACGCGGTGTTGATCTCCGCGATCTCGTCCTTGAGCTGCAGCTTGCGCTTCTTCAGCCGCGACAGCGCCAATTGATCGTTGCCATCGCCGGTTTCCACCAAGGCATCAATCGCCGCGTCCAGGTCCCGGTGCTCCTGCATCAGGGTCGAAAGCCGGGCGCGCTGATTCACTTCATCGGGCTTGGTGACTTCGCTGCTCATGCCTTGCCGCTCTTGCGCGCGCCTTTGGTCAGCTCTTCGCCCCAGCGCTTCATGTCCGGCCATTGATGACCCAGCAGGTCCAGCGCTTTGCCGACCATCTGGTCCACCAGGTCGGACAAGGTTTTCGGCTCGGCATAAAAGGCCGGCATCGGCGGCAGGATGATCGCGCCCATTTCCGCCAGCTGCACCAGGCTGCGCAGATGCCCCAGATGCAGCGGCGTCTCGCGCACCATCAAGATCAGCGGCCGCCTTTCCTTCAAGGTCACATCGGCGGCGCGCGTCAAAAGCGATGTCGTCACGCCGGTGGCAATCTCGCTCATGGTCCGCACCGAGCAGGGCGCCACAATCATGCCCGCGGTTTTGAAACTGCCGCTGGCGATGGGCGCGCCGATATCGCCGACCGCATAGCGATGATCGGCCTTGGCCGCGACCTGCTTGGGCGTGAGCTTGGTTTCATAAGCGATGGTCATTTCGGCGGGCTTGGTCATCACCAGATGTGATTCCAGTCCCAGGTCGTGCAGCGCCTCGAGCAGGCGAATCCCATACGCAACGCCCGATGCACCCGAAAGCCCGACCACAATCCGTTCCGGAGATTCAGGCTTAACCATTGGTTTTTGTTGTTTTCTGCCCGCCATGGCCGTTCCTTTACCGCGCTACAGTCTGCTGTGAAAGGGTTTTGGTTCCCTCTCTTTTGGGCGTGACAGGCCGCTTTGATGGTGGTTTAATTTTCAGGCCCTACCGATGAGGTGAAGCATGGCGTCAGAAAGACAGATCGATCATCTGGCTGTTCAACACAAAAAACTTGAAGAAATCATTGCCGCAGAAATGAATCATACCGACTGGGACGAAGCCCGGGTCGCGGCCCTCAAAAAACAAAAACTCCGAATAAAAGACGAGCTAGAGCGCCTCAAAAGCATTCACTAGGGGCAGCTTTGCGCGTCCCGTTCCGCCCTATATGGCGGGCGGGCGTGCCTGCCGTTCAGCCCAATTCTTTCGCCATTTCGCGCAACCGGAACTTCTGGACCTTGCCGGTCGAGGTTTTGGGCAGCTCCACAAACACCACCAGCCGGGGCACCTTGTACCGGGCCATGTTTGCCAGCGCGAAAGCGACTATATCGCTTTCGCCGACATGGTCATGGCCGGCGCGCTTTTCGACAAAGGCCACCGGCGTCTCGCCCCATTTTTCATCCGGCTTGGCCACCACGGCGGCAAACATCACCGCGGGATGTTTGGTGAGCACATTCTCCACCTCGATGGAGGAAATATTCTCGCCGCCTGAAATGATGATGTCCTTGCTGCGATCCTTGAGCTGGACATACCCGTCCGCGTCCATCACGCCCAGATCGCCGGAATGAAACCAGCCGCCGGCAAAAGCCTGCCGCGTCGCCGCCTCGTTTTTCAGATAACCCTTCATCACCACATTGCCGCGGAACATCACTTCGCCCAGCGCGCCCGCCGGCATCGGCTCCATGGTTTCGGGGTCCAGCACCGCCAATCCTTCCAGTGCGTGATAGCGCACACCCTGGCGCGCTTTCTTAGCGGCGCGGCCAGGGGCATCCAGGCGGCTCCATTCTGCATGCCAGTCATTGACCACGGCGGGGCCGTAGGTTTCGGTCAGGCCATAGACATGGACTACTTCAAATCCGGCTTCGTCCATCGCCGCCAGCGCCGCTTCCGGCGGCGGCGCGGCGGCGACCAGGAAGGTGACGCGCTGCGGAAAGCTTTTGCGCTCGTCATCCCGCGCATTGAGCAGGGCCGCCATCACGATGGGCGCGCCGCACAAATGGGTGACGCCATGCTCCGCCAACGCCTGGTAAATCGCCCCCGCCCGCACCCAGCGCAGGCAGACATGGGTGCCCGCCACCACCGACAAGGTCCAGGGAAAGCACCAGCCATTGCAATGGAACATGGGCAAGGTCCACAGCAGCACGGGATGGCGCGGAATCTCACCCGCCAGCACATTGCTATAGCCCATCAGCGCGGCGCCGCGATGATGACAGACCACACCTTTGGGACTGCCAGTGGTACCTGACGTGTAATTCAGCGAAATCGCATCCCATTCGTCGTGCGGCATCATCCAGGCGAAATCCGGATCACCGCTTTGCACCAACGCCTCATAGTCCTCGCCCAGCGCCGCGCCCTTTTGGGGAAATTCGGGGTCGTCATAGTCAATCACCAGCGGCGGATTCTTCATCAGCGCCAGCGCGGCCGTGACCGTGTCTGCGAACTCGCGGTCGGCGATCAGGATTTTCGCCGCGCCATGCTCCAGCATATAGGCGATGGAAGCGGCATCCAGCCTGGTGTTAAGCGCATTGAGCACGCCGCCCGCCATCGGCACGCCCTGATGGGCTTCCAGCATGGCGGGGGTGTTGGCCAGCATCGCCGCCACGGTGTCGTTTTTCCGGATGCCGCGTGCCGCCAGCGCCGAACCCAGCCTGCGGCAGCGCCGGTAGAATTCGGCGTATGTCATGCGCGCCTTGCCGTGAATCACGGCAATAGTGTCCGGATAAGTGGTTGCCGCGCGCTCCAGATGGGTCAGCGGTGTCAGGGCCTGATAATTGGCGGCATTGCGATCCAGCCCGGTATCATAAGCGCTGGCGCGTTTGTCGTATGCGCCCTTGTCATAAATACCCTGGGCCCGGCGCGGCGCCGCCGGCAAAGATCGGCGCACGGCGCGCTTGACCCTGGGTGCGGTGGCGCGCGGATGGGCCATCGCCGGCGCGCGCGGCTTTTTCGCGATTGTTTTTTTACGGGGCGGTTTTTTTGGCGCCGCCTTTGCCGGCGCGCGTTTTTTCACGCGCGGGCGCGCCATTTTTTTCGTGCTCTTTTTCTTACGCGATGCCATGACGGCTGACGCTAAAGAAAGCCGGACTTTGCGGCAAGATACCCGGGTTTGCGCCCGCCCTCCGGGCTGCTAGAAGACCCTTCCTTCCGAAAGAAGCCCCATGTCCATCACGTCCAAGTCAGAGGGCAAGCCGCGGGGTCTGCGCGCGCTTTATGCCTGGATGCTGGAAAACGCCAATGGCCGCCATGCCTGGGCGGCGGTGGCCTGCTTTGCCTTCGCCGAAGCGTCATTTTTCCCCATCCCGCCCGATGTGATGCTGCTGCCGATGATGGTGGCCGACCGCAAGAACGCCTTTAAATTGGCGGCCTGGTGCGCCTTCTGGTCCGTGATGGGCGGCATGCTGGGCTACACCATCGGTCATCTGTTCTGGGAGACGGCGGGGGTCTGGCTGATCGGCATCCTGCACATCCCGCTGGCCAAGGTTGAGCTGTATCGCCAGAGCTTCAGCGCCCACGCCTATATGATCATGGTCCAGGGCGCGACGCCGATTCCCTATAAGCTGGTGACCATCGCATCGGGCCTGGCGGGCGTGCCGTTCCTGTCCTTCATGTTTTTTTCCGCCATCACCCGATCCTTCCGCTTTATCGTGCTGGAAGGCCTGCTGGTGCATTTCTTCGGCGCGCAAGCCAAGGCGATGCTCGACAAGTATCTCGAAATCGCGCTGGTCGGATTTCTGATACTTGTCGTGCTGGGCGTCGTCGCCGCTATCTACTTGTAACTAGTCCTGCTCAAGTTCGGCGGACGGCAGATAGCTGTCCGGCGCGGGCGCGCCTTCTCCGATTTCGGCCGTGCCCTCATGCGCCGGCGCATCGCTTAAGGTTTCCGTCACCGACTTTAGGGTAGCGCCCTTCTTGGCGGCGCGCTTCTGGGCCCGCTCATGCTTGGCGCTGGCGCGGGTCACGGCCAGGTCCAGTTCCAGCTGCGAGCAAAGCCCCAATGTCACCGGGTCCACCGCCTTGATGTTGGTGGCATTCCAGTGCGAGCGCTCGCGGATCTTCTGAATGGTCGCCTTGGTGGTGCCGATCAGCTTGATGATGTCGGCATCGGCGAATTCGGGATGGTTGCGGATAATCCAATAGACCGCATCCGGCTTGTCCTGGCGCTTGGACACAGGCGTATAGCGCGGCGCGCGCTTCAGGCGCACACCCGGCATCTTGTGCTTGGGCGTCATCATCTTCAGACGCTTCTTCGGATCCTTCTCGGCTTCCGAAATCTGTTCGCGGCTGAGCTGGCCGCTGGTCACCGGGTCCTGGCCCTTGATGCCCTTGGCGACATCGTCATCGGCGATGCCTTTGACTTCCAGCGGATGCAGGCCGCAGAAATCGGCGATCTGCTCGAAGGATAATCCGGTGTTGTCCACCAGCCAGACGGCGGTGGCTTTGGGCATCAGCGGCTTCTGTTCGACGGCCATAGGTTTTTCCTTTCCCGGGCGAGGCTTTCCACCCCGTCCCTTCGCTCGATTGTTGGATGTTCGAGGAAGGCCGGACTTTTAGCCTGCCGGGCACCGCCGCGCCAAGGCTTTTTATGGGCCCGCGCCGTGCGCCGCGCCCAGAAAAGTCAGGGTTTCAGCAGGATTTTTCCGATATGGCCAGAACCGGCCATGATTTCATGGGCTTTCTGGGCCTCGCCCAAGGGCAGGCGCGTGTCCACCACCGGTTTTATCTTGCCCGCCGCCACCAGCGGCCAGACCTCCCGGCGCAAAGCATCGCGGATCGCCCCTTTCTGCGCCACGGTTCGGGCCCGCAAGGTGGTGGCCAGCAGCGACAGCCGTTTCTGCAGCATGGGCAAAAAATTGATCTCGGCCTTGGCGCCTTGCATATAGGCGATGTTGACGATGCGGCCCCACATCGCCGCCGCCGCCATGTTGCGCTGGATGTAATCGCCGCCGACCATATCCAGGATGACGTTCACCCCCGCGCCGCCGGTTTCCGCAGCGATCACCGCTACGAAATCTTCGTTCTTGTAATTGATCGCGCGCTTTGCCCCCAGCGCGGTGCAAGCCTTGCACTTGTCATCGCTCCCCGCCGTGGTGAAGACGGTATGTCCACGCGCCGCCAGCAGCTGGATGGCGTTGACGCCGATGCCGCTACTCCCGCCATGCACCAGCACGCTTTCGCCCGGTTGCAGCCGGGCGGTATCGAACAGATTGGTCCAGACGGTGAAAAGCGCCTCGGGAAAGGCCGCCGCATCCACCAGGTCAATATTGTCCGGCACCACCATGCAGGACGACGCCGCCGCCAGCGCATACTCAGCATAGCCGCCGCCGGGGATCAGGGCGCAGACCCGCGTTCCCACCGCAAAATCCGTGACGCCGGCGCCCAAAGCCGCAACGGTGCCGGAAACTTCCATGCCCAGCGTGTCCGGCGCGCCCGGCGGCGGCGGATAACCGCCCTTGGCCTGCAGCATATCGGCATGGTTCAGCCCGGCGGCCGCAACCTGGATCAACACTTCCCCCGCGCCCGGCTGGGGCTGCGCGCGCTCTTGCAATACCAGACGGTATTTCGGGCCGGGCTCTTCGACGGTGATCACATGCATGACAGGGTCCTCGATTTGCGCGATATTTAAGGCGTCCCTGATTAAAGCGTCTTTGGCGCAAAACACAATTTCGGAAAAACCCATGGACAGCGACGATCTCAGTCCGCGCAAGAAACTGCCAGATATCCAGCTGGGCGAGGATATTTCCGCCTTGTCGGCGCATGAACTGGAAGCCCGTATTGTAAGGCTGGAAACGGAAATTGCGCGCTGCAAACTTGAAATCGCGGCGCGAAACGCCACGCGTTCCGCGGCGGAAAATTTCTTCAAACGCTGAAACTCCTTAACCCGCGAAGCGGGTTCAGAAATTCAGCGTTAATATGCACAACAGCAATTGTGTCCCGCCCGCATCTATTGCCGGATTTACCAAGCCAAAGGCTTTCGCCGCACCGCGCCGCTTGCTAGCGTCCGGTTCATTCTTCCAGAAGGGCCGGCATGTCGCGCGCTGAAGTTGAAACTCTGAATGGCCTGACGCAGCAATCCTTCACCGGCTCGGCGCTGTTCGAAAAGACGTTCGATGAAGGCATGGCGCTGGTGGAAGAAACCGCCCGCTATCTCGATGGCGGTGGCCGCGAGGAATCGCGCGGCCTGCCGCGCAAGGCGGCGATGCTCTATGCCGGCGAAAGCATGCGCGTCACCACAAGGCTGATGCAGGCGGCCAGCTGGCTGCTGGTGCAGCGGGCGGTGCATGACGGTGACATGGACGCCGATGCTGCCTCCAGCGACCGCTACCGTCTGGGCTCCCGGGAAATCTGTCTGGGCAAGTCGGCCGAAGGGGTTGAGACCTTGCCACCGACGCTGCAGGACCTGCTGGAGAAAAGCGACAATCTCTATCGCCGCATCGCCCGGCTCGATGACGTGTTGTTCGGCCAAGGCGTCCCGTCACAGGGCGCGCGCGGGCAGCAGGATGCCCTGGCGCAGGCCTTCGGCTCCGACTAGCTCAGAAATAAAAAAGGCGGCCCGAACGGACCGCCTTTTTCAAAATCTCTTCTATTGCGCTCAGACGTCGGCGGGCTTCACGAAGCCGGCGAACTTCTTGTTGAAGCGCGTCAGGCGGCCGCCGCGATCCATCAGCTGCTGCTGACCGCCGGTCCAGGCAGGGTGCGTGGTGGGGTCAATGTCCAGGGTGACCTTCTGGCCCGCGGTGCCATAGGTGGTGCGGGTCTTATAGGTCGTGCCGTCATTCAGCTGAATGTCGACAAAGTGATAGGCGGGATGAATGCCCTTTTTCATGGAAACGACCTTTTGGCTACCTGAAGGCGGGGCTTATAGGCGAGGGGCCATGCCCCTGACAAGGCAAAAGGGGCTCCATAAAGCCAAAAACAGCCCTTTGGCGCTGCGGTCCAGCCCCTATATAAGCCCCTGAACCGCCTTGAAGGTCCCCCGTTTGGCCCGCAGCAGTGTCGAAGAAGGAAGAATGTCCGGGCGGCCCAAATCCCGCTCGGTGACGCCCCTGACGGGGGTGTTGCCCTTCCTGCGCCCATACCGGGCCCGGATCGCCGGCGGCCTGCTGGCCCTGGTCTGCTCCTCCACCGCCACCCTGGTGCTGCCTTTTTTCGCCCGTGGCCTGCTGGACCACGGCTTTTCCGCCCACGAAGCCGGCGAGGTGGGCCGATATTTCCTGGCCTTTATTGCCGCGGCAGCGGTGCTGGGCCTGTCCTCGGCGACGCGCTTTTATTTCGTCACCTGGCTGGGCGAACGGGTCACCGCCGATATCCGCCGCGCCGTGTTCGACAATGTGCTGGGGCTCACACCCGCCTTTTTTGAAGTCACCCGCACAGGCGAAGTTCTTTCCCGCCTCACCGCCGATACCACCCTGGTGCAGACCGTGATCGGCTCCTCCGCTTCAGTGGCGCTGCGCAACCTGGTGACCCTGACGGGCGGGTTGATCCTGATGTTCTTCACCAGCCTCAAGTTGACCTTGCTGATCCTGGGCGCGGTGCTGGCGATCATGGTGCCGTTGATCCTGTTTGGCCGCTGGGTGCGTGCGCTCAGCCGCACCAGCCAGGACCGCATCGCCGAATCCAGCGCGCGGGCCAGCGAGACGCTCAATGCGGTGCAGACGGTGCAGGCCTTCACCCATGAGCGCCAGGAAAAATCCGTGTTCGGCAGCACGGTGGAACAATCCTTCGCCGCCGCCATCACCCGTACCCGCGCCCGCGCCGTGATGACAGCGGTGGTGATCTTTGCTTTCTTCACCGCTCTGGCCAGCGTTCTGTATGTCGGCGCCCAGGATGTCATCGCTCAGCGCATGACCGGCGGATTGCTGCTGCAATTCATCCTGCTGGGCGGGTTGGTGGCGGGCGGCGTCGGCTCGCTGTCGGAAGTGTGGGGCGATCTGCAGCGCGCCGCCGGCGCCTCGGAGCGGCTGATGGAATTGCTGCACCAGAAGCCCGCCATCGCGCCACCTGTTCATCCCAGAATGCCGGTCAGCCCGGCGCGCGGCGCCATCGCCTTCGAGAATGTCACCTTCCACTATCCCTCGCGTCCCGACAGCGCCGCACTCAAGGATTTTTCGCTCCGCGTCTCGCCGGGCGAAGCGGTGGCGCTGGTCGGCCCGTCCGGCGCCGGCAAGTCCACTGTCTTCCAGCTTTTGCTGCGCTTTTTTGCAGCCGGGCAGGGGCGTGTGCTGTTTGATGGCGTGGACATTGCCGACCTCGATCCCACCTTGCTGCGCCGGCATATCGCGGTGGTGTCCCAGGACCCGGTGATTTTTTCCGGCAGCATCGCCTCCAACATCGCCTATGGCAGTGACGATGCGGAGCCCGACGCGGTGCGCCGCGCCGCCGATGCCGCCGCCGCCACCGAGTTCATCGAAAAACTCCCGGATGGTTTCGATACGCTGGTGGGCGAGCGCGGCGTCACCTTGTCGGGCGGCCAGCGCCAGCGCATCGCCATCGCCCGCGCCATTCTGCGCGACGCGCCGCTGCTGCTGCTGGACGAAGCCACCAGCGCGCTGGATGCTGAAAATGAACTTCTGGTGCAGCAGGGCCTGGCCAATCTGATGGTCGGCCGCACCACCCTGGTGATCGCCCATCGCCTGGCCACCATCCAGAAACTGGCCCGCATTGTGGTGATGGATCAGGGCCGGGTGGTGGCTTCGGGCTCCCATGGCGAACTGGTGGGGCAGGGCGGGCTTTATGCCCGGCTGGCGCAGCTGCAATTCACCACCGGTTCGCTCGACCTGGAAAAGGCGCCCGCATGAGGCCTGGGGTGCAATGGGCCGTGAAAGCGCTGCTGACCTGGATGGCAGTGTTTGCCGTGCTGGCGGCAGGCTTTGCCCTTCGCTATGCGCGGGTGCAAGGCATTTTCACTTCGATAACGCCGGTGTTGCCCAGCAATTGCCGCACCATTGCCAGCGGTCTTTCCGGGGTGAATGATTTCGAAATTGACGCCCTCCACGACGCGCTTCTCATTTCCGCTGCGGGCACCGCCAATGCGCAAGGCGGCATCTATTTCCTGAAACTGGCGGATCTCGGTGCCGCGCCGGCAAAGCTGGACGGCGTGCCGGCAAGTTTTCATCCCGGCGGCGTCAGTCTTTTTCGCAGCACCGATGGCGCCAGCCTGACCGTGATTGATCACAGGCTGGGCGGCCGTTCCATCATCGAAGGCTATACCGTCGTTTCCGACGGCCAGACCGCCAAACTCGCCGCACAGACGGCGGTACAGGCGCGCTCGCTGGTCAGCCCCAGCAGCATCACTGTCACAGCGCCAGATCGTTTTTATGTCGCCAACGATCATGTCACGACCGGCACGCTGGGCCGTTTTGCCGAGGATTATCTGCTCTGGCCCCATGCCGACGTTATTTTTTCCGGCGATCACGGCCTTCGCATCGCGGCCCAGCGCATCGCTTTTCCCAGCGGCATCCTGGCGCGGCACGGCAATCTTTATGTAGCGGCTTCCAATGAACGGCGTATCATCGCTCTCGGCATCGAGGAATTCACCGGCAATCTGAGTGAGATCGGCAGCCTCGCTTTGCCGGCCAGGCTGGGCCATATTTCCATGGACGCGTCCGGCAATCTCATCGTTGCTGGACAGAGCAAGCCGGGCTCCGCCCAGGTTTTCCGCGTCCGCCTTGACGACAAGGGCGTGCCGGTCAGCTTTGAAACCATTTTCAGCGATGACGGCCACACGCTGAAGGGCGCCAGCGCCGCCGCGCTATGGAACGGCCAGCTTTTCATCAGCGCCGCGGCGGACAGCAAGATGCTGGCCTGCCCGCTCAAATAATCAAATAGGCAAAAAAAAGGGCACCGCGAACGGTGCCCTTTTGGAGCGCCCCTATTAAAATTTAAGCGGCAACAATCTCATTGCCTTCGGGATCGCGCAGCACATAGCCGCGGCCCCAGACCGTCTCGATATAATTGTCGCCATCGGTGGCCGCCGCCAGTTTCTTGCGCAGCTTGCAGATGAAGACGTCAATGATCTTGAGTTCGGGCTCATCCATGCCGCCATAGAGATGATTGAGGAACATCTCCTTGGTCAGGGTGGTGCCCTTGCGGAGCGAAAGCAGCTCCAGCATCTGATATTCCTTGCCGGTCAGATGGACGCGGCTGCCATCCACTTCCACGGTCTTGGCGTCCAGATTGACGGTCAGCTTGCCGGTGGTGATGACCGACTGGCTGTGGCCCTTGGAACGGCGGACCACTGCCTGGATGCGGGCGACCAGTTCGTCCTTGTGGAACGGCTTGGTCATATAGTCGTCGGCGCCGAAGCCCAGCGCCTTGACCTTGGCTTCGACAATGGCGTTGCCGGAAAGAATAAGAACGGGGGTCTGCACCTTGGCGACCCGCAGCGCCTTCAGGACCTCAAAACCGCTCATATCCGGCAGCTGCAGGTCCAGGACGATAATGTCGTAGTCATACAGCTTACCAAGGTCGATGCCTTCTTCGCCCAGGTCGGTCGTGTAGACGTTAAGGCCTTCGCTGCGCAGCATCAGTTCGATGCTCCGCGCCATGGCGCTGTCGTCTTCAATCAGCAATACGCGCATGTCAGGCCCCTCTTGGTCTTTTCGGTCATGGCCGGGTCAAATCCCCCCTGCCACAGTTAATCGGTATGAAGACCCTAGGCTTAATTGGTTAACACGAACTTTAATTTCCGCCCCATTTTTTAATAGCTTCGGAAGGCGGGATTAAGGACCGGTTTCCGCCCCGGCCCTGCCTTTGGGGGGCAATAATCCCTTGATTTGGTTTGTTAAGTTTACCGCCGTTTAAATCCTTGGGCCCCAAGATGGCCCCCGTGGCGGCTTAGAAAAAGCGGCCCTGAGGATACAAATGCGCGCTTTGCTCAAGGAAATAGAGGCCATTCCCACCCTGACCCGGTTCGGCCGCGTGGCCCGAATCGAAGGGCTTGTGGTCGAAGTGACGGGTGCCTCGGGCGCCGTCAGCCTGGGCGGCCAGTGCCGCATAAGTATCGGAATTAACAAGAAAATCCCCTGCGAAGTGGTCGGCTTTCGCGATGGCCGCGCGCTGGTCATGCCGCTGGGCAGCCTGGATGGAATCACCCTGGGCGCCCGTGCCGATTTCGACGACAAGCCCGCCGCCATCTATCCTTCCACCGCCTGGCTGGGCCGGGTGGTGAACGGCTTTGGCGAAGCGATGGACGGCAAGGGCACGCTGGGCCAAGGCACAATCGCTTAGCGCCACCAGCCCGTCGGCCCGCGGCGGCACGCCTTTCTCGCAGTTTTTCGGCCTGAACGATCTGTTCCAGTCCGCCGCGCCGTCCACCACCGCGACCGGTCTTTCGGGCAGCGATGCCAGCGGCCTTGCCGCGGGCGGCCAGATCGCCCTGTCGCTCAAGGGGCCCGACGGCGACATCGTCAAGCAGGTTTCTGTCACCACCACCGCTGGCATGACCATCGCCAATGTGGTCACGGCGCTGAACAGCGCGATGGGCGGCGCCGCCACTTTCACTTTGAAAAGCGACGGCTCGATCACCACCGCCACCAGCGCGCTCTATCCCAACTATCAGCTCAACGTCACCAGCGACACCACCCAGCGCGGCACCACCGCGATGAGCTTTACCCAGCTGTTCGGCATTGGCGCCAACCAGTCCGCCAACCAATCGTCCAGCTTCGGTGTGGTTTCGGCCGTGGCCAATGCCCCTCAGCGTATCGGCCTGGCCACGCCCGGCATTACTTCCAGCACCGTGGCTGGCGATACCGTGGTGCTGGGCGGTGACAATTCCGGCGCCATCGCGCTGCAGAATGTAATTACGTCCACCCGCAGCTTTTCGGCGGCGGGCGGCATCGCGGCCCAGACAGCTTCGCTGTCGGATTATGCCTCGACCTTCTACCAGAATGTCTCCACGCAATCGAACAATGTCACCCAGAACCAGACCACCCAAGATGACCGGCTGGCCGAAGCGCAGACGCGCCAATCCTCGGACTCGGGCGTCAATCTGGATGAAGAACTCACGGCCCTGACCACCTATCAGCAGGCCTATAGCGCCGGTGCGCGCATCCTGTCGGTGGTGGACCAGCTTTACACCACCCTGTTGCAGATCCAGTAAGGGGTTTGAATCATGAGCGTTGACCGCGTCGCCACGGCCCAGCAGAGCGCCTATTTTCTTGCCCAGATCAATCAGGCCGGCGCCGCGCTGGACAAAACCAACGCGCAGATCGCCACCACCAAAGTCGCCACCACCTATGCCGGTTTTGGCGGCCAGACCCAGGTGCTGCAGGCCACCATATCGGCCAAGGCGCGCAACGATGCCTATTCCACCGCCACCACGCTCGCCACCACCCAGGCGGACGTGCAGGACACCCAGCTCACCAGCCTCTCCAGCCTGGCATCGCAGCTTTCCAAGGCCGTGTCGGATTCCGTCGCCAACAATGACCCCACCACTTTGATGAGCACGGTGTCGAACATCTTCGACCAGGCCACCGCCATCCTCAATTCCAAAGACGCCAATGGCGATTACATCTATGCCGGCGGCAAGACCGACACCGCGCCGGTGACGGTGTCGTCGCTCTCCGCCCTGGTGGCGCTGCCGTCGGTGTCGGGCGCCTTCGCCAATGGCGACAACAAGAAATCCGTGCAGGTGGCCGACGGCCAGACTGTCACCTACGGCGTCACCGCTTCCGATGTCGCTACCGGGCTGATGCAATCGCTAAAGGCTATCGCCGGATTCGATGCCGGCGGCACCGGCAATTTCTCCGGCAGCACCAATCTCAGCCAGGCGCAGAACACGTTCCTCAGCGCCCAGATCACGTCCATCGGCACCGTGTCCGACGGCCTTACCACCGCCACCGCCAATAACGGCAATGTCTATAACCAGTTGCAGAACGCCACGACGCAGCAAAGTTCCATGTCCACGCTCTATTCGGGCTTTGTCTCGAAGATTCAGGACACCGATTTGGCCACTGCCGCCACCCAGCTTTCGCTGAACCAGACCGCCTTGCAGGCCGCTTTGCAGGTCAAGTCGACCCTTAACCATTTGACATTACTGAACTATCTCGGCCCTGTCAGCGCGGGCGGCTGACGCCTTTTTCTTGCGATTTGCCGGCCTCGCGCCTATAGGGGCGGCCATGAACACCGCTTCTCCCAAAGGCGCCCGGATCGTGGTTGCGATGTCCGGCGGCGTGGATTCCTCCGTCACCGCGGCGCTGCTGAAGCGCCAGGGCCATGACGTGGTGGGCGTGACCTTGCAGCTTTATCCCGGCGATGTGGCCAAGAAAAAAGGCGCCTGTTGCGCCGGCCAGGACATCTATGACGCCAAGCGCGTCGCTGAGGCGATCGGCATCCCGCATTACGTCCTGGATTACGAAAGCCGCTTCCGCAAAAATGTGATCCAGGATTTCGCGGATTCCTATGCCCGCGGCGAAACCCCGATCCCCTGCGTCCGCTGCAACGAAAAAGTGAAATTCGCCGATCTGATGGATACCGCCCGTGAACTGGGCGCCGGCGCGCTCGCCACCGGCCATTATGTCCGCCGCGTGGAAGGCCCGCATGGCGCGCAATTGCACGCCGCCGCCGACACCGCCCGCGACCAGAGCTATTTTCTTTTCGCCACCACCCAAAGCCAGCTCGATTATCTGCGCTTTCCGCTGGGCGAAATGGAAAAGCCCGCGGTGCGCGCCATCGCCGCCGAACTCGGCTTGGTCAACGCCGCCAAGCCCGACAGCCAGGACATCTGTTTTGTGCCGGAAGGCCGCTACACCGACATCGTCAAGAAGCTGCGCCCTGACGCCACCCGCCCCGGCGAGGTGGTGGACCAGATGGGCCAGGTGCTGGGCCAGCATGACGGCATCATCCATTTCACCATCGGCCAGCGCAAAGGCCTGGGTCTGTCCGGCAATGAAGAGCCGCTTTTTGTCCTCAGCCTCGATGCCGCGAAGGCGCGCGTGGTGGTGGGACCGCGCAGTGCCCTCAGCGCCTCGGCCATCACGCTGAAAGATGTGAACTGGCTGGGGGCGTCCGATCAGCCCTTCGAATGCGCTGTCAAAGTCCGCTCCATGCGCCCGCCCGTGGCGGCGCGGGTGACGCCGCTTCCCGGCGGCGCCGCGCGGGTGGACCTGCTGGCCGCCGAGGACTCCGTCGCCCCAGGCCAGGCCTGCGTCTTTTACCAGGACAAAAGGGTGCTGGGCGGCGGCTGGATTGCCCGCTCGGAGCCCGCCCGGATCGCCGCGGAATAGGCGGAATTCCTGCCTAACTTGACAGGCTAGCCGCCCGAACCCTACATCCCCCGCCCGGGCTGACAGGCCCTATGGCACCGTAGCTCAGCGGTAGAGCAGGGGAATCATAATCCCTTGGTCGGCGGTTCAAATCCGTCCGGTGCTACCAATACTTAGAACGAGAT
>Ga0118677_10002422_pt1 | contig 37545 bp, 48 predicted proteins | sample AliMusrvi5mmetaG_FD_86154 | JGI IMG/M metagenome (GOLD analysis project Ga0118677, IMG submission 86154) | reverse complement strand
CCACAGCCATGTCATCACCATCAAGGGCGAGAGTTATCGCCTGCGAGAGAAGCGCCGAGCCGGGATCGTCCCGGCCACGGTGCGAGCGGCTACCTAGGCCGCGCCCCGGTGGGGTGCCTTCCGCTTCGGCCTACGGCCTTCGCTCCAGGCACCCCACCGGCTCACATACCAAGGGGGTCAATATTCGTGTCGTTGGGTGGGTCAACTTTCGTGTCGCTTGACATCTTGGGCCACCCTGAGCGAAGGCTGTGTCGGCTGCGCCAGTTCCATTTTGTCGTTGCCCGGAACGCATTAGGGGTCTGAGCATCTCTTTCATTCATCAGAATGAATATCTGCCAGCAAAAGGCAGCGGCAGCAATGAGCCCAGTGAAACCAAAAAATTGGGATAAAGCCGTCAACGCCATTTACATCTCCTATTCGTTCGGTTGAATGTTAACTCCTCTGAAAACCAAACACATAGGGCATAATACTTAGATTTTAAATTAATTGTATATTATGTAATTAGTCGGGTTATAGGTTTTGATTTGGGAAAATTGCGTCAAAGGTTCGGCCGCGTGGGTCGGGCCACCACTCCGTGGGGCAGCCGGGGCTCCATGTTCAGCAGCTCCCAGGTGGTGACAGCCATGGCCTGGGCGCCCTGGATCAGCTGATCCGGCTGCACGTGGTCCGGGTAGTCCATCTGGCTGTGGTGGGTGCCTTCGAAATAGTCCACATGCTCTTGGATGGCGGCAAAGGCGGGCACGCCCGCCCGGTCGAAGGGGGCGTGGTCCGTGCTGTTCATGACGCGCAGGGACAGCTCCCGTACGCCCAGATCGTTGGCGGGGGCGATGGCCATGGCCATGAGGCCCCGGCAGTTCTCCCGGCCCTGAAGATCGAAGCCCTTCACCATGCCAGTACCCATGTCGTCGACGATCACCGCCTGGATGGCATCCAGCTCCGTTTTGTGGGCCTCCACGTAGGCTCTGGAACCCAGGAGCCCTTCTTCCTCGCCGCTCCAGAGAATCACTCGGAGGGTGCGACGGGGCTTGAGCCCCGTGGCCTGGAGGGCCCGCAGCATCTCCAAGGCTACGGAACTGCCCGTAGCGTTATCCGTAGCTCCGGTGCCAAGGTCCCAGCTGTCCAGGTGCCCGCCCAGGACGACCACCTCGGCGGCCTTGTCGGTGCCAGGGATTTCGCCGATGACGTTGTAGGCCTGGACCGGCTTGCTCGAATAACTGCCGCCCAGGGAGAGCTCCAGCTTCACGGGCTCCTTCCGCGCCACCTGGCGCAGCAGCATCTTGTAGGGCTCCTGGGGCACATAGGCGGTGGGGATGGCGGGCTTCTTGGGGTCCCGGCCTGGGCCGCTGGTGGTGAAACTGAGACCGTTCTTGCGGCCCGACATCAGGAGCACCGCCTGGGCGCCTTCATCCAGCAGGAACTGGGTCATGGCGGACTGTTCCGCCTGGTAGGCGCCCATGTCCCCGCCGCGCCGTCCGAGGGGCGGGCGTTTGTCATCCGGATTGGTGCGGAGCAGAATCCGGCCTCGGAGCATGCCCTTGAAGGGTTGTAGCTCGGCCAGGTTGCGGGCATCCACCAGCATGACCTCCCCCTGGATGGGCCCCTTTGTGGCCGGGGACCAGGCCAACTGGTCCACCCGAAACCGCAGGCCGTTTTGGGTGAGGAGGCGGGCGCTATCCACGCCACGGGTCCAGGCCAAGCCGAAGTCGTAGGCCTCCTCGTGGATGTTCACAGCGCCCAGGCGCTTCATCTCGTCCATGGCCCAGGCTTGGGCCCGGCGCAGCTGGTCGGAACCTGTGAGGCGGGGGCCGATGAGGTCGGCCAGGTATTCCACTCGCTGCACCACACCAGGATGTTCCCGGATCTCCGTCAGGAGCTTGCCTGAGGGGGTGTCTGGGAAGCTGGTGACCACCGGCACGGGGGAGGGAGGCGGCGGAGCCGGGGCGAAAGGGGACTGGGCCTGAAGGGTACCCACCAAGGCCAGGGCCAGGAGAGGGAGGATGGGCCGCGCCATGGTTGCTCCAGAAAGGGTGCCTTCAGAAAACATCATGTTTTGAGGTATGGCAAGAGGGTGAATTGACGTTATGCTGGGTATTGTTCGGAAAAACGAGAAATGACGATGGAAACCCTCCGCCCCACAGTCGAACTCCTCAAGGCCCTGGCCCACCCGGTGCGCCTCCGCATCCTGGCTTTGCTCCGGGAGGGTGAACTCTGTGTCTGTGAGGTGGCCGAGGTTCTGGGCCTAGCGCCCTCCACCGTGTCCGAGCACCTCACAGATTTGCGACGCAGCGGTCTGGTCCGCGAGTGGAAGGTGGGCCGCTGGGTCCACGTGGCCCTCGCCGAGGAGGCTCAGGCCCGGCCCGTGCTGGAGGCCCTCTGGCCCCTCATGGCCGCCGCCGAGCCCGCTCTGGCCCGGGACCGTGCCCAAGCCCATTCCCTTCGCTGCCAGACCTGCCAACCCGAGAGTTGCCACCAACTGGCACCCTCTTCCCACTGACCCCCACCACCCAAGGAGACCCCATGACCACGCAAACTGAGCCCAAGACCGACACCGCGAGCGAAGCAGGCCTCAGCGAGATCACCTTCAATCTCATTGCCCTGGGCGCTGCCATCGGTGCCAACGCCGAGCGGGCCTTCAAGGCCCACCAGGCGCGCCTGGAGGCTCTCGGCGTCTCCAAGGAGGACATGATCCAGGCCGTCAACATCGCCCTGCGCGTGAAGGGTGATCCCCACCAGATGATGATGGCCTTGGCCGAATCCACCCTTACGGATGGCAGCGGCGGCGGTTGCTGCGGCGGCGCCTGCGCCTGCGAGGCCGAAGGCAAGGAGAAGGGCGACTGCGGCGACGACTGCGACTGCCGGTAAGTCCTAGACCCCTGAGCTATCCATAACTTGCATTGAACCGGTCCCGGTTTCCGAGGCCCTGTGTGGGGTATGCATGTTCCGACCAGCCCTGAGCTCTGACGCGGCGGCCCTCTGCGCCATCTACAATCCGTACGTGCTGGGCACCACCATCACCTTCGAAGAGGAGGCGGTGACCGAGGCCGACATGACGGGACGCATCCAAAAGGTGCAGGAGGCCTATCCCTGGCTGGTCCTGGAAGAGGACGGCCAGGTGCTGGGCTACGCCTACGGCTCGATCTGGCGGACCCGCCCCGCCTACCGGTTCTCTACGGAGACCGCCATCTACCTGGCCGAGGATGCGCGGGGGCGGGGACTTGGCGTGCAACTCTACCGCGCCCTGCTGGAGGAGTTACGCCAGCGGCGCTTCCACCTGGCCCTGGGTGGCCTGGCCCTCCCCAACGCCCGCAGCGTGGCCCTGCACGAGAAGCTGGGCTTCGAAAAGGTCGGTCACATGAAGGAAGCCGGCTGGAAGTTCGGGGCCTGGGTGGACGTGGGTTTCTGGCAGTTGCAGCTTTGAAGGAGTGAACATGGACGGCGAAGCCAAAGCCTGTGCCTGCAGTGGCGCCGCAGCGGCACCCCCGCCGCATGCGAGTTCCATTTGGTCCCGGGGCGGCTGGCTCCTGGTGGCCCTACCCGCCTGGGTGGGGCTCTACATGGGCTTGAAGCCCCTGGCGGACCTACTCACCTTCCGCGTGCTGGGCCTGGTGCCGGGTAGCCGCCTGGGTGAGGCAGTGGCCTTTTTCGCCTTCGACGGCCCCAAGGTCCTCATGCTCCTGGGCCTGGTGGTCCTTGGTGTGAGCTTCGTGCAGACATTCATCAGCCCAGAAGCCACCCGCGCCCTCCTGGCCAAGCGCACCGGGGCCTGGAGCAACCTGCTGGCCTCCCTGCTGGGCATCGCCACGCCCTTCTGTTCCTGTTCCGCGGTGCCCCTATTCATCGGCTTCGTGCGGGTGGGCGTACCCCTGGGCGCAACCTTCAGCTTCCTGGTCTCGGCACCCATGGTGAACGAGGTGGCCCTCTTCCTGCTCTGGAGCCTCTTCGGTTGGCGCATCGCCCTCCTTTATGCGGCCACTGGAGTGGCGGTGGCCTTCGTCTCGGGCTGGCTCATCGGCCTGCTGAACATGGAGCGCCACCTAGAGCCCTGGGTGATGGAGATCCCCTACGAGGCCGCGGCGGCAGCCTCAACCATCGTGGGCATTGATCGGCGCCTGGAACTGGCACTCCAGGCCACCAAGGACATCGTGCTGAAGGTCTGGCCCTACGTGCTGGTGGGCATCGCCGTTGGCGCCTTCCTGCACGGCTACGTGCCGGCGGAGCTGCTTGCCCGGTTCATGGGGAAGTCCGCCTGGTGGAGCGTGCCCCTGGCGGTGCTCATCGGCGTGCCGCTCTATGCCAACGCCGCGGGCATCATCCCCATCGTGCAGGTGCTGCTGGCCAAGGGCGCTGCCCTGGGCACGGCCCTGGCCTTCATGATGGCCGTGGCGGGGCTCTCGCTACCTGAGACCGTGATCCTGCGGAAGGTTCTGCGCCCCACCTTGATCGCCACCTTCCTGGGTGTCGTCACCCTGGGCATCGTGATCGTGGGCTACCTGTTCAATTTCTTGATGTAGGAGTGGGCATGAAGATCGAAGTGCTGGGATCAGGCTGCGCGAAGTGCAAGCTGCTGGCGGAGCGGGCTGAGGAGGCGGCGCGGGGCATGGGCCTGCCCTACACGCTGGTGAAGGTGACGGAGTACCCGGACATCGTGGCTCGGGGTGTCATGACCACGCCGGGCCTAGTGGTGGACGGGATGCTGAAGTGCCAGGGCACCGTGCCCACGGTGGCGGCGCTCCAGGACCTGCTGCGGTAGGATTGGCACCAGTCCTAGTGGAGAGGTCATGCGCATCGGCATCCTGGGTTATGGCCGTTTCGGCGGGGCGCTTGGGTCGCTGTTGCGGGAGGCGGGGCACGGTTTCCGGGCCTGGGATCCCGTGGCGCCCATCCCCGCGGAGCACCAGGCGGGCAGCCTCCAGGACTTGGTAACGGATCACGAAACCCTCGTGCTGGCGGTTCCCGTACCCCTGCTCGGAAGTGCCCTCGGGAGCATCCGGCCCATGCTGAGGTCGGACCACTTGGTATTCGATGTGGGCAGTGTGAAGGTGGGCCCCTGCGGCCTTCTGGAGACGTATCTCGGCGCCGCGATCCCCCATGCGGGAACCCACCCGCTCTTCGGTCCCGTGAGCCTCGCTCGGGCTGAGCGGCCCCTGCGTGTGGTGCTCTGCGCCTCGCCCCACCATCCCGAGGCCGGCCAGAAAATCGAGATGCTCTTCCGTAGCCTGGGCTGTGAGGTTCTGTGCCAGAGCCCCGAGGACCATGACCGTGTCATGGCCACCACCCACGCCCTCACCTTTTTCATCGCCAAGGGGCTCCTGGCGGTGGGCGCCGGGGCCGAGCTGCCCTTTACGCCGCCCTCCTTCCACGCCATCGCTCGTACTCTGGAATCCGTCCGGGAGGACGCGGGACACCTCTTCGCGGCCCTCCAAAATGAAAACCCCTTTGCCAGCGGGGCCCGGGAAGGCCTGTTGGAAGCGCTCAGCGCCATCCATGCCAGCCTCGCCGAGGCCCTCAAAACCGGCGGTGGTGAGCAGCTCTCCATCCCCGGTCTTGGACTGGCCAAGCGTTCTCCGGCCCTGCAGGAGGCCCGCGACCACATTGATGCGCTGGACCAGGAGCTGGTGGGCTTGCTGGCCCGCCGCACAGAGCTGGTGCTTCGCGCCGGCCGCGCCAAGGCGGAACTGAATCTCCCCATCCATGATCCCGAGCGGGAGTCCGCCCAGCTCCAGGCCCGCCGTGCCTGGGCCGCTGAGTCCGGCCTCGACACCCAGGGCGTGGAGGAGGTCTTCAGGTCCGTGCTGCGGGCCTCGCGAGTGGCTCAGGGGAAATAGGCAGTCCCTGGCTGAGTTGCAGCAGGCTGGGAAACACTTGAGATGCCCGTGATCTAATAAGGGCTAGCCAATCTAATAATAAAACGAGGACTCCATGGCCAAATGCGCATTGATCTCGGGAATAACTGGGCAGGATGGCAGCTATCTAGCGGAGCTGCTCCTCGCCAAGGGCTATGAGGTGCATGGAATCGTTCGTCGCTCCAGCCTCTTCAACACGGATCGCATTGACCACCTGTACGTGGATCCCCACCTGAAGACGAACCTCCGGTTGCACTACGGAGACCTGGCCGATGCCGGTGCTCTCCGAAACCTGCTGGATGAGGTCCACCCGGACGAGGTTTACAACCTGGGTGCTCAGAGCCACGTTCGCGTGAGCTTTGACCAGCCGGAATACACCGTGGACGTGGTGGCCCTGGGGGTCTTGAGGTTCTTGGAGGCCATTCGGAACTACATCAAACACAGCGGGAAGCATGTTCGCTTCTATCAGGCGGGAAGCTCGGAGATGTTCGGCAGCGCTAAGCCCCGCCAGCATGAGGGCACTCGCTTTGAGCCCCGCAGCCCCTATGCCTGTGCGAAGGTCTACGCCCATCACCAAGTCGTGAACTACCGGCAGAGCTATGGGCTCTTTGCCTGCAATGGCATTCTGTTCAACCATGAGAGTCCGCGCCGAGGCGAGACCTTTGTCACCCGGAAGATCACGCGAGCGGCTACCCGCATCAAGGTCGGCATCCAGGATAAGCTCCATCTCGGAAACCTGGATGCAAGGCGGGACTGGGGTTACGCCGCGGACTATGTGGAGGCCATGTGGCGCATGCTGCAGCAGGATGCTCCAGATGATTACGTGGTGGCCACCGGCGAGAGCCTCAGCATCCGAGATTTCCTTGATCTGACCTTTCGGCGCCTGGACCTCGATTGGCAGAATCACGTGGAGGTCGATCCACGCTACTTCCGTCCCGCAGAGGTGGATCACCTGGAGGGCGATGCGACCAAGGGCCGTCAGATCCTAGGGTGGGAACCCAAGACCGATGTCCGGGCCCTAGTGGCCATGATGGTGGATTCGGACCTCCAGCTGGCCAAGAAGGAACTGCTGCTGCGCGACTCCGGGCACCCCGATTCACCCAGACTCGGGATGTGAGGAATCAGCGCAAAGGTCTGCACCCGATCGTCCGAGAGGGTTTCATGGAAAAACAGCACCGGATTTTCGTGGCAGGCCACCGGGGGATGGTGGGCGGTGCCATCCTGCGGCGCCTCAAGCAGGAGGGATACTGCAACCTCATTCTGCGGGAGCGCTCTCAGTGCGATCTGGAAGATCAAGCCTCTGTGCTCCGGCTCTTCGAGGAAGAGGGACCTGAATTCGTATTCCTGGCCGCCGCCAAGGTCGGGGGCATCCTCGCCAATAGCCGTGCACCCGTGGATTTCCTCCGATCGAATCTCCTGATCCAGGAACATGTCATCCACGCCTGCCATCTCCACGGCGTGCAGAAATTGTTGTTCCTTGGGAGTTCCTGCATCTATCCCAAGCTGGCCCCCCAGCCCATCAAGGAGGAATACCTCCTCACGGGAGCCCTGGAGCCCACCAATGAGTGGTACGCCATCGCCAAAATCGCCGGTATCAAGCTCTGCCAGGCGTACCGCGCTCAGTTTGGGCTTAGCGCCATCGCACTGATGCCCACCAACCTATACGGTCCTGGTGACAACTTCGATCTGGATGCCTCCCATGTGCTGCCGGCCCTGCTGCGCAAATTCCACGAGGCAAAGGTGAATGGCCTTGCCGAGGTGGTCATTTGGGGCACCGGCACACCACGGCGGGAATTCCTTCATGTGGATGACCTGGCGGAGGCCTGCCTGCATGTGATGCAGCACTACGATGCTTCCGAGATCCTCAATGTCGGCACCGGGGAGGACCTCACCATCCTTGAACTCGCCAACCTGGTGAAGGAGGTGGTGGGCTTCCAGGGGCGGATCCACCTGGATCGCACCAAGCCTGACGGAACCCCGCGCAAGTGGCTGGACGTTAGCCGATTGCATGATCTTGGCTGGAAGCATCGAACCCGACTTCGCGAGGGAATCCAATCCACATACCAGTGGTACCTCGAGCACCAGGGCGCACTGCGGCGTTGATTTTGACGCTTTTCTTCGGCCGGTGTCTAAGCTGCGCAAACGCACAGCCCTGCACGCTGTGCGAGAGTGAAATGCAGACGGGCCCCGAGGGGCCCGTCTTGGTGGACACGTTGAAAAGCGCTGGTCAGCCCGAGCCTATTTCCCGAAGCGCTTGCTCACTTCGCTCCACTTGATATTCTCGACGAAGCTTTCGAGGTACTTCGCGCGGGCGATGCCGTAATCGACCATGAACGCGTGCTCCCAGCTGTCCAGCACCAGGAGCAGGTCCTGCTCGATGGGCAGGCCCAGATGGTGCTCGGCTACGAAGTAGGTGTGCAGCTTGCCGTCGCGGCGGTTGCGGGTCAGCAGGGCCCAGCCGGGACCGCTCATGGCAGTGGCCTTGAGGTCTGCGATCACCTTATCCTGGCCACCAACGGCGTCCAAGGCAGCCTTGAGGCCGGCGCTTACGTCAGCATCGGCACCGAGGTTTTCAAAGTAGAGCTCGTGCAGGAAGGAGCCATTGAAGGCCACGGCCTCCCGGCGCTTCAGCTCGGTGTACTCGTTGAAGGAGTAGTTGGGCTTGGTGTTGTCAGCCGTGGCGAGCTTCTCCTCGATCTCGTTCAGCTTGGCGATGTAGCCCTTGTAGAGCGTGAAGTGCTGATCCAGCTGGGCGTCGCTGAGTCCCTTCAGGGCGCCGCCCTTCAGGTTGTCGTAGGACTTGGCGGTATAGGCCATGTGCTTCTCCTTCGGTGCGCGGGTCGCGGATGAGTAGTTTACCAAAAAAGTCGGAAATACAAATATGGACTAGCCGAGCATTTCGCGCAGGAACCAGGCTTCCTTTTGGTGGGCCTGGACAAAGCGGGTGAGCAGATCGGCGGTGCCAGGGTCGCCGGCTTCATTGGCCAGCTCGATGCCTTCGTGCATGAGGTTGATGGTGACCTCCTCATTGGCCAAGGCCTCCTTCAACATGCTCTCGGCCTCCAGGCGGGTGGCTGGATTGGAGATGGCGGCTTTGGTCTGGGTTTCGATCTGGGCGGGGGCATGCAGGGGGGTGCCCCCCACCATGCGAATGCGCTCGGCCAGCTCGTCCACGGTGCTGTCGGCGGCGGTGTAAAGTTCCTCGAAGCGCAGGTGGTAGTCGCGGAAGTGGGGACCGGCCACGGTCCAGTGGTAGCGCTTGGCATTCAGGGCCAGCACGAAGGCGGTGGCCAGTTCGGCGTTCAAATGGTCGATGATGGTGCGGTTCATGCGATCTCCTCAGGAAGGCCAGGCCGCCCAAGCGGTGGGGGCGACCCACCGGCCCGGGAGCCCGGCGTGGTTGGAGACAAGGGCGGCGATGGGGCTGCCGTCTGGAATCAGGTAACGAAGGGCCAGCACGGCGGGCAGACGGTCCTGGGGGCTGGCGGTGCCGCGATCCACGGCCGGGTATATCCGGGAACCATCCACCAGTTCCAACTGCAGCTGATCCGGGAAGCCATGCAGATCCGCCAAGCGGCGGTCCCGGGTTTCATCCGGGAAGCCCAGCATGAGGGTGGCCACGAGGCTCTGGCCCCCGAACTCTCGGCGGGGCGAGAGCACCGCGAAAGAAGCCCGGGCCTCTGCCAGTTCCTCACTATCCACCGTGTCTGGTGTCTTGCCTTCAGCCCAGAGTGTCTCGATGACTTGGTCCTCAACGCTCTCGGCCGTTTCCGGCTGAAAGCTCAGCCCCTCCGCCAGCTCCAGGCGCAGGGCCTCCTGGCGAGCCAGGAAACCCCGACGGGCCTCGAAGCGGGCGCGTTCGGTGGCAGGGTCGAAGGCAAGCAGCATGGACACCCTCCTAGATGTGCTTAGCAATATCGGCGTCGGGGGCAGGAATGGCGCCAGATTGCAGGCGGGTAAGGGCGTCCTGGAAGCGGCCCGCGTGGAAACGCTCCACCTTGGCCAGGGTCTCGAACCAGGCGGCGATCTCCGTGTGGCCTTCTTCGCGGGCCACCCGGGCGAACTCGGGATACATGTCCGTGTACTCGTAGGTCTCGCCAGCCACAGCAGACTTCAGGTTGGTGAGGGTGTCGCCCAGGGGCAGGCCCGTGGCGGGATCACCTGCCTGGGCCGCCAGGAACATGAGGTGCTTGAGGGCGTGGCCGGTCTCGCCGTCGGCACTGTGCTTGAAGAGGCCAGCCACTTCCGGCAGGCCTTCCTTCTCGGCCACTTGGGCCATCCACGTGTAACGGCGATTGGCCTGGCTCTCGCCGGCGAAGGCGGCCTTGAGGTTCTGATGGGTCTTGGAGTCGGTGAAGGTCATGGATTCTCCTGAAGGGCCACGATGGGCGGCCTCAAGGTAGTGCCATACCTATGCCAAAGCAATAAGTCTAACCATTGAATAAAATTAGAATTTCAATCAAGCGGTTAGGCGGGTCGTTTCACGATCCGCCGAGAGAGTTTTTATCGAAATATCGAGAGTCTCCTAGTGAGGAAGGGCCCCTAGGATCTCTGGGGTCGCTAGGCTGAGGGCCCGGCCAAAGCCCGCTACCAGGCGCCCGGAGCTGGGCCGCAGCAGGAAAAACGTGAAGTCCCCCAGGCCCAGGGTCTGTTCCGCCTGCTGGAAGCGGGCCAAGTAGGTACGGGCGGCCAGGTCGTAGTCGGGGTTGTCGCGCTCCACTTCCCGAGCCTCGCCCTGAAGGGTTACCCGGGGCAGCGCCAGGGGATCGGCCTCAGGGCTGAGGGGCGCCATGAAGAGCAGGCTCATGCGGGGATCCGTCCGCAGGTCCTGGGTGTGGGCGGCTAGGCCGCTCACATGGATGAGCAGACCTTCGGCATGGGTTGCCACCGGAACCATGGACACGAAGGGCGCCCCCTGGTGGAGGGTGCCCAAGGCCGCCACGGGGATGGCCAGCAGGGCCTCTAGGGTCTTGCGCAGGTCGGGGTTCATGCCACCTCCCTGAGGGATGGGCTACTCCTGGCTGGGTGCGCCCTCTTCGGTGCCCTCTTCCTGGTCTTCAGTGTCCGGGATGTCGTTGCCCAGGGCATCCTTGCGCAGTGCCTTCTTCTGCAGCTTCTCTTCCTTCTTCTTGATCCTGGCCAGGTCCTTCTGCCGCTTCTCGAAGTTGTAGTTGGGCTTCTTGGCCATGGTTCATCCGATCATCTGAAGAGTTGGATCTGCTCCTGCCTCTGATGCAGTCTACCGCCTGGAGCGGCGAATGGCCTGGATGAGGTCGTCAAGACGCTGAAGAAAAGTGGAGCGGTCCCGCGCGGAGAAGGGCGGGGGCCCGCCCCCCATCTCACCCATGGCCCGCAGGTGGATCATCAGCTCGCGGCTGGCGAGGGCATCGCCGATGGCCTCGGGCGTGTAGACACGGCCCTTGGCATCCAGGGCTCGGGCGCCCTTCTCAAGACAGCGGGCCGCCAGGGGGATGTCCGCAGTAACGGCGATGTCGCCGACCCCGATCTGTTCCACGATCCAGTCATCGGCGCCGTCGAACTGGCCCTTGGCCACTACCACGGATTCGAAGAGCGGGTTGCGTGGGATCTGCAGCCGGGAGTTGGAGACGAGGATTACCCGCAGGCCGCAGCGGGTGGCCACGCGAAAGATCTCATCCTTCACAGGACAGGCATCGGCGTCGACGATGATGCGGATGGGTGCGGCCTCGCCCTGTCCCGTCATGTGGGCTCCCCGGCGTCGGCCAGCCAGTCCAGGGCTGCCCGCAGGGCCGCCGCCTGGGCGGGATTCTGAAGCTGGCCGGCCTCGTTCAACCCCGACCGGGCCAAGGTCAAGCAGAGGGAGGCTTCCGGCACCACGCGCACGGACATCACCTCCAGGATGTGGACCAGGGAAGCGTGCGCCCGGGCACCGCCTTCCAGCGAGGGCGAAGCGCTCCAGACCGCTGCGGGCTTGCCGAAGCCCTCGCCCGAGGAGACTACCCACTCCAGCAAGTTCTTCAGCACCGCGGGCAGGCTGTGGATGTATTCCGGTGTGCTGATGAGCAGGCCATCCGCGGCGCGGATGCGGGCCCGCAGATCCACCACCACGGGAGGCAGAGGCTCCATGTCCCGCTCGGGACTGAAGTGGGGCAGCTCATCCAGGCGCTCCCAGCGGCTGAAGGCCATGCCGGGTGGAGCGAGCCGGGCCGCCTCCTGGAGCAGCAGCGAGTTCAGCGACTGGGCTCGCAGGCTGCCCGAGAGGGCGAGGATGTGCATGGACGCTCCGAAGAAGGCTCCATTGCACCATGATCCGGGCGGTTCATCCTTCGGCAGGGTGGATGGGACTGGCTGCATCCTCGCCAACCACCGTGAGCCATGGCCGCACCCGCCACTTCGTCACCAAACCATGTTTCACGTAGGGGTCCGCGTCGACGAAGGCTTCTGCCACGGCCGGGGAATCCCCGCGAAAGAGCAGCAGGGAGGCATCCACGGGATCCTTGAGGGCTCCGCCCAGCACCAGCTCGCCGCGCGCCTGGGCCGCCCAGGCTAGATCCAGGTGTTCGTTTCGGAACTCGCCCCGCCGCTCCAGGTAGTCCGCGCTCAGGTCGTACATCAGCAGGTAGTGCATGGGACCTCGATGGGAAGAGGTGCTGGGCCTCAGGACTCACTGGGCTGTTGGCCTGCCAGTTCATCCAGGCGCTGGTCGGCCTCTTCGAGGCTGTCAGCCCGGTCCGAGTGGTAGCCGGCCTCCTCGCTGATGCGCTCCAACTGGATGCGACTGAGGGGGATCTTGGTCACCCGGATGATGTGGCCCACGCCCTTCAGCTTCAGGGTGGAACGAGCTCTTAGGAAGTCCTTGAAGCCCTGCTGGTCCGTGGCGTGCAGGTCCCGGATGTCCGTGACCACATCGAAGCCCGCGCCGAGCTTGCCTGCCTCGGCCATGATGGCGCGGGTGGCCTCCTGGCGCTCGGGGCCGACCATGTGCCCGCCCAGGGTGATGTAGAGGCGGTTCTTGGCGGAGTCGGAGCGCACCTGGAACATCGGATCAAAGCCTGAAGGGGGCGGGCGCCTGATCCAGCCAGGCCCCGCCGAGCAGGGTGGTGCGCACGGGAATGCCAGGGGTCTTCACGCCCCGATGACTCATGCAGGTGTGGACGGCCACTAGGTGCACGCCCCAGGCGGCGGGGCGCAGGTAGGTCTGCAGCGCATCGGCGATCTGCTGGGCCATGCGCTCCTGCACCTGCAGGCGCCAGGCGAAGGCCTGCACCACGCGGACCAGCTTGGACAGCCCCACGGTACCGCCCTCGCCCGGCAGGTAGCCGATGGTGGCGTGGCCCTCAAAGGGCGCCAGATGATGCTCGCAGGTGCTCACGAAGGGAATGCGCTCGAGGATCACGGGCACTGGGGCCAGGTCTCCGGGTAGGGGTCGCAGTTCCGCGGCCAGATCGATGTCGTAGCCCGCCAGACGCTCTCGCCAGAAGTCCGCCACCCGGGCCGGGGTGTCCCGCAATTCGGGTGAGTCCGGGTCCTGCCCCAGGCTGGCCAGCAATTCCCGGACGGCCCGGGCTGTTCTCGCCTCGTCCATGGGAGTGCCTCCAGGCCTCAGTGTACGTTCATTCACCCTACCGATCGGGCGTCAGGGCCAGCCGCTTTAGGATGGCCCACGCCAGGTCTGTGAGCGAGGGATCCCGGGCGCCCATGACGAGGATGAGATCCCCGCAGTGGGCCTCACTTGCGAGGCGCTCGATCAGCCACTCCCTGGAGGGTGCGGGTTCGGCTGTCACGCCCCGGGCCGCGATGTCGGCGATGACATCGGCGCTGCTGATGTCCCGGGCCGCAGTGCCCCCGGCGTAGAAGACCTCCAGAAACCAGAGGCGGTCCGTCGGTGCCAGCTCCGCGGCGAAGGTAGCCACGAAATCGTTCCGCAGGAAGCGCAGGGGGCCGAAACCGTGGGGCTGGAAGACCGCCAGCACCCGCCCGTCGTTGGCCTGGGTCCGCAGGTGGGCCGTGCGAAGGGAAGCCGCCACCTTGGCGGGGTTGTGGCCGAAGTCGTCCACCACTGTGACGCCCCGGACGGTGCCCAGCACCTGGAAGCGCCGGGCCACACCCTGGAAGGCCGCCAAGGGCTCGACCAGTTCAGTGAGGGGAACGCCCAGGGCCTGACAAGCGGCCAGGGCCGCCAGGGCGTTTTCCACGTTGTGCTGACCAGGCAGGGGCAGCCGGAACGCGAGTCCCTGAACCGTGAAGGTGGAGCCCTCTGGTCCGAGTACCACAGCCTCGCCGCGCAGATCTGCCCCGGAGGCGAAGCCGAAGGTGCGGGCACCGACCGAGAACTCCCGCAGGTTCTCCGCCTCGCCCACGAGGGCCTCCTCCCGCACCTGGGCGCGGAAGGTGCGGAACATCTCGGCCACCACATTCATCTCCTTATGGTCCCGCTGCAGGTTCAGCAGCAGGCCCAGGGCCGGGTGGTAGCGCACTACGGAGCCATCGCTCTCATCGGCCTCCAGCACCAGCAGGTCCGAGGCCCCAGCCCAGGCATTGCCCCAGCGGCCTTCGGCTTGCAGGGCCACCAGGTCACCGCCGGTGATGACTGAGGGATCTCGCCCCGCACCTCGCAGCAGTTCGAAGATCATGGCGGTGGTGGTGGACTTGCCACTGGTGCCGGTGACGGCCACGCTGCGATAGCGCCCCACCAAGTGCGCCAACAATTCTGAGCGGTGGAGCACGGGCACACCCAGGCGCCGGGCCGCTGCCACATCCGGGACCTCCTCCTCCACGGCGGTGGAGACCACCAGGGCTGCGCAGTCACCCAGGAGGCCTGAGCCATCCTGGGGATGGAGCGTCACGCCCAGGGCTTCCAGGTGGGCCCGGGCTTCCGGGCGCTGGCCCCGGTCGAAGCTGCGATCACTGCCGCTGGCGCGACCCCCCTTGAGGGCCACGAACTGGGCCAGGGCGCTCATGCCGCTGCCTGCCACGCCGGCGAAATGGAGGCGTCCCAGGCCGAAGGTATCACCCTCCAGGTCCTCGGCGATGAGCAGAGGATCCCCCTCGGCCACGCGCTCGAACAGATCGAGCACATCGGCATTGGCCAGGCGCACGCAGCCATGGGAGACGGGCTGCCCCAGGAGGCCCTCCTGGTTGGTGCCGTGGAGGTAGATGAAGCGGGCCAGAGAGTCATGGCCCGGGCCGCGGTTCCAGCCCGCTTCGAGGCCGTCCAAGGTGAGCACCCGGGTGAGGATCAGGTCTTCATCCCGTGCCTCGCCGCGCCACACATCACCGGTGGCCACGCGATGCCGGAACACGCTACCGGATTCGGCGCCAGCACCGATGCGGGCGTGGATGCGATGCCAGCCCGTGGGCGTGCGGTAGGAATCCTGCTCGCAGCCCACGCCGTTGAGGGCCGTGGAAATTCGCGCCTCGAAGGCGAGCAGATCCCCCTCCAGCAGGCCCAGGCTTTGCCGGGCTACATCCACCACCAGAACCCGGGCAGTGGGCGCGAGGGTCGGCGCACCAGGTCGAGACAGGTTCGCCAGGACCAGGGCGCGGTAGCGGGCGACGAGCATGGGGTCGTTCAAGGCTGGGCCCCCACGATGCGGCCCGCCAGGGCACTGGCGGCCACGGTGGCGGGGCTGGCCAGCCACATCTGGCCGGGGCCGCTGCGGCCCGGGAAGTTGCGGTTGATGGCGCTGATGGTCACCTGGTTGGGGCGGGTGGACACGCCGGGGCCCGCATTGATACAGGCGCCACAGGAACTGCCCAGCACCACAGCCCCCACGGCTTCGAAGGCTGCGATCCAGCCCTGTTCGGTGGCATGGCGGCGGATATCCTCGCTTCCGCACTGGACGAAGAATTGAACACCCTCGGGGATTCGGCGGCCCGCCTGGGCGGCTGGGCGCAGCACTTCGTAGGCCCGGCGCAGGTCCTCCCGCTTGCCGCCGGTGCAACTGCCCAAGTAGGCGATGTCGATGGGCGTGTCCTCGCGTAGATCCGCCAAGGCCAGGCCATTTCCTGGATCTCCAGGCCGAGCCAGCATGGGGCCCAGGGCGGGGCAGTCCAGGTCCAGGGTCTGGGCGTACGCCGCGCCTTCGTCGCCGCGCATCCAGGGCTCCAGCACCAGGTCCAGGCCCCGCTGGGTCTTCAGGAAGCGAAGGGTCTCATCATCCGGCGCCACGAGGCCCGTGAAGCCGCCGATCTCCGCAGCCATGTTGGTGAGGGTGGCCCGCTCGTCGGTGTTGAGGTCCAGCAGGCCTTCGCCCATGTATTCGATGACGTGGCCGATGGCGCCGCCTTCGCGGATGAGGGGCTGGGCCAGGAGGTATAGGACCAGGTCCTTGGCAGACACGCCCGCCCGCAGGCGCCCGTTCAGGCGCACCCGCAGTGTGGGCGGCACCGTGACTCGCACATCTCCGGTGACCCAGGCGTTGGCGATATCGGTGGTGCCCACGCCGAAGGCCAGGGCACCCAGGGCCCCGGCATGGGGCGTGTGGGAGTCGGTGCCCACCACCAGCTGGCCCGGGAGGACGTAGCGGTCAGTCATGAGCACGTGGCAGATGCCCTCGCTGCCGGAGCCGCTGTCCAAATCGCTGGCCAGCTCGCCGTGGAGGCGGATGCCGTGCTTCGCGCAGAAAGCCTCCTGGGCAGGCTTCAGGGACTGGGCCACATCCAGCAGACCCATGGCCCGGTGTTCGGGCACCATGCTGTGCCCCAGGAAGGTGAGGTGGTCCCGGAAGGCCAGGATGCTCGCGGGATCCCGCAGGGCCACGTTCGGACCTAGGGCCTGCTCCAGGAAACGGGCGGCCATGGGGGTCACGTACTCGTGGCTGAAGCGCCAGTCCGCCTGCACGAAGAGCCCATCGCCCGGAGCCACGGCCGCAAGGCCCACGCGAGAGGCGGCGGCGTCCACCATCGTGTGGCGGGCCAGCAACTTTTCCGCATAGGTCATGGGGCGCTGCCCGCAGGAGGGCAGGGGGGGCGCCACCTCACCGGTCAGGCGGGCGGCGTTGTAGGCGAAGAGGCCACCCCGGCGCACGATCTCGGTGGTGACGGGATCGAGACCCGCCGTGAATTCCGCGAGAGGGATGGCTTCGCCCCGGCGGATGCGGGCCAGGAGGCCGAAGTCGGTGCTGGTTAGGAGGCCGAGGTTCTGGCAGTTCTGGCGGTAGATGCGCTCGAAGCTTTCGGCGATGACCAGCCTGATGCCCGCGCACCACTCGGCGAAGGGGCTGGCCTCGCGACTGCTGCCCTTGCCGCGGCGCTTGCCCGCCACGCTCACGCTGAAGCCGCCAGCACGCACGGCGCCCTCCTTCACGGGCAGCGTGTCGCCGCACTTCAGACCCAAATATGGGAAGTCGCCCAGGCGCTCGTCGTAGTGGTAGCAGATGAAAGCGGGGGTGATCTCGTCGGTGCTGATCTGGTCGCGCAGGGGGCCGGTGTTGGCCGGATCCAAATCCTCGCCTTGGAGCTGGCGGGAAATCCCTGCGGGATCTTCCGTGAGGAAAAGGATTCGGCCTGGGAAGGAGATCGGGTCCGCGAGCATCCCCTCAGAGTACGACAGGCGTCGGGGAGATGCCCGGTTCAGAAGCGATAGCCCAGGCCGAGGGCAGTGTGGCTGAGTTCCGCATCCTCAAAGTCCTTCTGATGCCCGGGAGTGGTGCTGAAGACATGATGGACTTCGAGGGTCCAGTGCCGACCCAGCCGATAGCGCAGCCCCAGGGTGGCCGCGAAGGCCAGGTTGTCATCGTCATACGTATAGCTGTAGGGATAAGGATTGCCAGGCAGGGTCTCGACTTGGCTGTGGGTGATCCAGTGGGCTCCACCGATGCCGAGAATGAGGTCGAAGCCTGTCTCGGCCTTCTGGCCAAGGGGTATGAGCCAGTCGTAGCTGACCATGCGCGTCTGGGCGCGGGTTTTAGTGCGGCTGTAGTTGCCATTGGTGGTTCCGCTACCCTCGCCGAACCGCCCGAATTCCATTCGCACCCGCCCCTCGACCTCGGCCTCTCTCCGCACATGGATGGTGAGGCTCAGCTTCCAGCCGGAAGCGTAGAGGTTTCCTGCCGTATCGTTGGGTTGGGCTGCGAAGACGGCGAGGCCGAGCCTTGGCGACAGTTCCTGTGCCTGGACTGTGGTCGGAAGCTGCAGGGCGACGAGAAGGCTGAGAGCGGACAGAGATGTTTTCATCGCGAGTCCTTTCGAGCACTTGAGGGGTGGGAGGCTGCCCCAAAATACTCCACTGGACCACGACTTGAAGGTCTTCTTTGCTGGGGGAATGGGAATAGGCTGCGCCCAGAATGTCGAAGGCCCCCAACCCGGGGGCCTTCGACATTCTGGTTGAGAAAGGATCAGTCCTTGCCTTCTTCGGCCTTGAGCTTGGCTTCCTGCTCGTCGAGGTGCTTCATGAGGCGCTCAGCCAGGGGCTCGTCCTCCAGGGGGGTGAACATGTCGTCCTTCACCTCGAAGATCTCCAGGCTGAGGCCCTCTTCGGGATCTGCGGTGCCTTCTTCCTGAGCTTGCAGCTCAGCGAGGGGCGCCAGAATGGCGAAGTTGCGGCCCTCGAACTCCAGCTCTTCGAGGATGGCGAACTCTTCCTTCTCGCCATTCTCGTCTTCGAGCTCTACGACCTCGATTTCAAAGGAATCATCGTGTTCGTGATTGCAGTCTGGTCCGTGTTCGTGACCTTCGTGAGCCATGGGCTCCTCCTTGCGCGAAGGAACAGAATAGGGCTGAATGCCTTTCCAGCCAAGGAAAGAAGCTGTGAACCCCGTCTACTGGAGCTTGGCCTCTCCCGGGCCGGTCACGATGGCGCTGACGGGACGCCGGGCCCCGGGGGCCTCCAGGCGCACCCGGTCGCCTAGGCCGCCCTGGCTGCGGGCGGTGGTGTCCACGGTGATGGTGAGCCCTTCCTTGCTACCGGTCAGGCGCACGTGGTCTCCGTTCTGGATGACGGGGATGGCCTCCAGATCGGCGCGGGTGATGATCTTGCCAGAGACCACGGAGCGCATGAGGCGGCGCCCTTCGGGCACCTGGAGCAGGGCTCCCTCGGGAGGCACGCCCGTGAAGGAACTCGCTTCCACCTGATCGGCGCTGAGTTCGGTTTTCCGGGTCAGGTCGCCTTTGGCCCTGAGGACCGTGCCAGTCCACTGACCCTCCAGGTCCACTCGGACCATGCCCACCCGGTCCCCGTCCAGCTTCACGGCCAGAATCACGAAGAACCGGCCCAGGGGCTCACGCTTGCTGAGACTGACAGCTTCAAAGGTCAGTACGCCCTTGCGTAGCGCAGGGACGCGCGGGGGCTGGGCCACCTTGAAGGTGTGCGCGCCGCCCAGCTTCTCAGCCTCCACCTTGGCGAAGGCCAGCGCAGTATCCGCCAGCCTTTCGGCTGGGGAGGGGGTCGGCGCCTGGGCAAAGAGGGCCGGGGGGATGAGGAGCAGGGCCGCGCCGCGCATAAAGTTAGCGCTTCAGGCCGTTGACCAGGCTGAGCATGGTGTCCACGGTCTGGATGGTCTTGGAGTTCGCCTCGTAGGCCCGCTGCCCGATGATCATGTTCACCATCTCCTCGGCCACGTCCACGTTGGAAACTTCCAGGAAGCCCTGGTTAAGGGTGCCCACACCGTCGGATCCGGGGACGGCGTCGATGGCATCGCCGCTGGCCAAGGTCGGCTGCAGGAGGTTTCGGCCCAGCTGGTTGAGGCCCGAGGGGTTCACGAAGTGGGAGAGGGTGATCTGGCCCACCTGCTGAGGCTGGGTCTGGCCGGTCTGGGTCACGCTGACGGTGCCGTCCGGGGCGATGGTGGCGCTGAGGGTGTCCTGGGGGATGGTGATCTGGGGATCCAGGAGGTAGCCCGCGGCATTCACGAGGGCGCCGTTCTGGTCCGTGGTGAAGCTGCCATCCCGGGTGTAGGCCAGGGTGCCATCGGGCTGGGTCACGCGGAAGAAGCCGTCGCCCTCAATGGCCATGTCGAAGCGGTTGTTGGTCTGCTGCATGTTGCCGGTGGTGTACGAGTGCTGGAGGCTCTGGAGCTTCGCGCCATGACCCAGCTGGATGCCCGCGGGAATGGAGGTGCTGTTGCTGGAGTTGGTGCCTGCCAAGTTGACGGTCTGGTAGAGCAGATCCTGGAATTCCGCCCGGGCCTTCTTGAAGCCCGTGGTGTTCACGTTCGCAAGATTGTTGGAGATGGTGTCCATGTTGAGCTGCTGGACATTCATACCGGCTGCCGCCGACCACAGTGCACGCATCATAAGAACCTCCCTGAATGAGCTGAAATGAAGAAATTATCGGCTGATGGCGACGTCATTGATGGACCTGGCATCCAGGTCGTTACTGAGGGTGGAGGCCACCTTGAGGCTGGCCTCGAAGAGCCGGTTGAGCCGGATCATCTCGATCATGGCGCCCGCCGAATCGACGCCGCTCTGTTCCAAATGGCCTTGGGTGACGGTGGCCTGCACTGGGGCCTCCGTGGCACCCGTGGGATCGAAGCGCAACGCGCCGGTGCGTTTGAGAGAGCCGGCCTTCTCGTAGGCCTTCAGGTCCAACTGGCCCAGAACCTGGTCCTTCTGGGAGACGCTGCCGTCGGGCGCGATGGAGATGTTTCCGTTCTTCGAGTCCACGGTGATGGGCTGGCCGTTTTTGCCGAGGAGAGGGCTGCCGTCCATGGCCTGGAGCTGGCCGTTGGCGCCCATCTGCAGGCGACCGTCCCGCGTGACGCGCACGCCGGCGGGGGTTTGGACCGTGAGGAAGGCGTTGCCTTCGACGGCCACATCGAGCTGGCGTCCCGTGGCCTTGAGAGAGCCCTGTTCCGTGATCACGCCGGTTTCGGCGAACACCACGCCGTCATTCAGATACCCACTCAGGGGCAGCTTGCGTCCGCTGCCTGCGGCCTTGTTGAACACGGCGAAGAAGGCTTGGTCGGGCTTGTAGCCCACCGTGGCGGCATTCGCCAGGTTGTTCGACACCACTTCCAATTGGAAGGACCGGGCCTGTAAGCTTCCGGCGGCGACATAGTATCCAGGATCCATTGGGCACCTCTCGCCCAGCCAGCGGCTGGGACAAGAGGACATCGCGAAAGGGATGCCAAAAAGGCAAAGACCCGGCATTGCCGGGTCTTTGCGCGGGGGAGTTCCAGGAGGGCAAAAAAAACGGCCTCCCGAAGGAGGCCGTTTTAGAAGGGCTGACCGAGGTCAGATCTTCTGGACGTTCGTAGCCTGGGGGCCCTTCTGGCCCTGGCCAACCTGGAAGCTGACGCGCTGATTCTCGTCCAGGGTGCGGAAACCCGTGGTCTCGATCGCGGAATGATGGACGAAAAGATCGGCGCCGCCCTCATCGGGGGTAATGAATCCGAAACCCTTTTCGGCGTTGAACCACTTGACAGTACCTTGAGCCATGATGACTTCCTGTTTGTTCGACCTGGATGTGAATGCGATGTCCCTTCCAGGCGAGGCAGCAGCGCTTTTTTCTGCCCGCACAACAGACGGGCATGAACCAGTGTAGAGCTTTTCTGGTTTGGAATTATAAAAAATCGAGCCATTTCTTTAATTCCTGCCAAGTGACCCCTTCCGAAGGATTATCGGGGGTTTCGTCACACCAGGTCAAAAATAGCTGCGGATCCCCACCAGGGCCCTTTGATAGTAGCGGTCCGCCAATACATCCTGGCGGATGCCCTGGCCGGGCCGGGGTGCATGAAGGAAGTCACCCTGGCCTAGGTAGAGGCCCACATGGCTGACCCTACTGCCGCCAGAGGTGGCGAAGAAGACCAGGTCGCCAGCCCTAGCCCGGTCCAACTCCACGGGGCTGCCCGCCTCGAACTGGGCCTGGGAGGAGCGGGGCAGGTGCAGGCCATTCAACTGATACACGGCGCTGGTGAGCCCACTGCAGTCAAAGCCTCGCTCCGTGGTGCCGCCGAAGAGGTAGGGCACCCCCAGGTAGCCCCGCGCAGTATCGACCAGGCTGGCCCGCAGCCCTCCTAAGTCTTTGGGATGGATGTGCGCGAGACCCCCGGCACCCGGCGCTGAGCCATCAGGGGCCACCACCCAGTAGGCCTCCAGGGTGCCTGCCTGTTTGAGGGACTCCCCCTCGCTTCGGGCCTTGTCGCGGGTCAGAAAGTCGCCGAAGCGAACTCGGTAGAGCCCGTCCCCGGAGGCATAGTAGGTGGCCTCGAGTCCCTGCGCCTGGAGTTTCCCCGAAAGGCGGGCGGCATTCTCGACCTTGGCGAAGGCACCAGCCTGGAGGGAATAGCCCAGGCGGGGTATGGCTCGGACAGTGGTCCCGGTCGGGGCCGCAACCGAGCGCCGCTGGGGCAGCGGCCCCGGGGAACGGCTGCAGGCTAGGACCAGCAGCAGGCTCAACGCCACGCGGGGGTGGGGCCTTAGCCAAGTCCCAGAATGAGGCAAGATCATGGGCCGATCCTACCTCAGCTCCGGGCCTGCCACCCAGGGGAACCCTGAGAGGGGCCCTCAACCATTTTCGCAGGAAGGGACTCTCTTGAGATGGAGCCCCCATGCCTCAGGAACCACTTCAGCCCGAATTCGACCCCACCCTGGCCCCGGTCCAGGCCCGGTCCCGGGTTCTGCTGGGCGGAATCCTGGCCATCGTGCTGGTTCTGCTCTGGCTGTTGCTGACCTAAACGGAGAGGTCCACCTTCTGGGCTTCAGCGGCCACAGCTTGATAGGCGTGGAGGGTCTCGGCCAGGGAGGTTTTGGGTTGTGGGTAGGCCTCGGGACCCGGATGGCTGCCCTCAGCCTGGAGGGCACCCAAGCGGACCACAGTCGAGGCATCTCGAACCTGCTGGTTGGACTGGCTTGATTCGAGCGGCGCCGCAGTGCCTGGGGCTCCGACGCCAGCTCCGAAGCGAGTCGCGTTCAGAGTCGCCGCCTCCAGGGTGAGCCCTTCATCCACGGTAGGCGTGGCCTGGAGGTCTGGCACTGGGGTGGGGGCGCTCGTGGTGCTAGTGGCGGCAGTGGTGGCTGTTGCGGTCTGAGGGTTGCTCATGCTCGCCAACAGGGCAGCCGTGGAATCGAGGTTGGAAGGATTGATGAGGCTGGCCAGATCCGCAGCCGGAGTCGCCGCTGACTGGAGGGTCTGCTGGAAAAGGGTCTGGGCCAGCCCCTGGGTCAGGGCTTGGGTGCTCGTCAAGGCGGACGACGCCTGATCGGTCGCTGTGGGTGGCGGCTGGATCGGCTTCAGCATGCTAAGCGCCACTGAAGTCAGGGCATCGATACGGAGAGCAACCATGACAGCCCCAGTATAGGTCTTTCCGGAAGCATGAATGCTGAAGTACATGGTGTCCCTGTGGGATCATGGTTTTCGGAGGGGTCATGAGCGAGAAGGTCAGCTATGCGTCCAGCGGAGTGGACATCAACCGCCAAGACGAGGCCCTCAAGCGCATCAAGCCCCTTGTGAAGGCCACCAAGACCCCCGGAGTCCGCAGCGACATCGGTCTTTTTGGCGGTCTCTTCGACGCTCGCTTCCCAGAAGCTAAGCCAATCCTTGTCAGTAGCATGGACGGTGTCGGCACCAAGATGAAGGTGGCCCGGCGGGCCGGCATCTGGGACACCGTGGGCCAGGACCTGGTGAACCACTGCATCAATGACATCCTCGTTCAGGGGGCCAGGCCCCTCTTCTTTCTGGACTACATCGCTGCCCAGCAGCTGGAGCCTGAGGTCATCGAGCAGATCGTCAAGGGCATGGCCACCGCCTGCAAGGCCGCAGGCGCGGCCCTCATCGGAGGGGAACTGGCCGAAATGCCTGGCGTCTACGCCGAGGGCGAGGTGGACGTGGCCGGCACCATCGTCGGCGTGGTGGACGAAGCGGACCTCCTGCCCCGCCTGGAGGCCATGGCCCCTGGGGATGTCCTGATCGGCCTGCCCAGCTCCGGGCTCCATACCAACGGCTATTCCCTGGCCCGCAAGGTCTGTTTCGAACTGGAAAAGCTCGAGGTGGGCGACCGCATACCCGGGTCCTCCCAGACCGTCGCCGAGGCTCTGCTGGCCATCCATCGCAGCTACCTAGCCCAGGTGATGCCCCTGGTGAAGGCGGGGAAGTTGGTGGCCATGGCCCACATCACGGGCGGCGGCCTCACGGACAACATTCCTCGCGTGCTGCCAAGCACCCTCAATGCCGAGATCGATACGGCCAGCTGGGAGATCCCGGTGCTCTTCCGCTTCCTCATGGAAAAGGGCGGCCTGGGCCTCGACGATGCTCGCCAAGCCCTGAATCTGGGGGTGGGCATGGTGCTGGTGGCCAAGGCGGACCGGGTAGAGGAGATCCTCACGGAGCTCCACAAGGCCGAGGAGCCCGCCTGGGTCATGGGGCGACTGGTGGCCGGCAGCGGTGCTGTGACCTATCGCTAAAAGAAGGTCCACAGATTTCACCGATTCACACAGATTCAAAAGGAATTCGGCTCCTGGCGGGCAGTGTTCATCTGTGAAATTTGTGTAATCTGTGGACCTATCCCTTAATCACTGAGGTCCCGTGGCGTCTGAACCTGGCAAGGCCCGCCTGGGCCAGTTGGACCCTCTTCGGGGAATCCTGGCCCTTTGCGTGGCGGTCTACCACCTCAGCGTGTGGTTCGATCTGACCCAGTCGGGCTCGGGGCAGAACATGGCGCTGGCCCGGATGGGTAACTACAGCGTGTCTGCCTTCTTCGTGCTGAGCGGCTTCCTGCTCTTCCGCACGGCACCCTGGAGTCGGGTCCAGAAAGAGGGCCTTGGCCGCTTCTGGCTCCGCCGCTTCCTGCGCCTGGCACCCCTGTTCTACCTCCTCTGCGCCGTCAACGTGGTCCTGCACCTGGGCATGGGACCGAGCCCGACTTGGCGCTTTGCCCTGGAAAACATCACCCTCACCTTCGGCGCCATCCACCCCAACCATGCCCTGGTCGTCGGGGGGTGGTATGTGGGGCTGGTCTCGGTGCTCTACTACGTCTATCCGGCCCTGGCCTGGCTCCGCGAGAAGGGTGGGCTGGCCTTCCTCATGCTGCTGGCCGGGGGCCTCTGGGGCTGGAGCCTCAGCCCGACTCTCCATGGGGTCATGGCCCAGGAGCCGTGGAATCGGTTCCATGCCTACGTGATGGCCCCCAACCATCTCTTCCTCTTTGCCTGGGGGGCCCTGCTGGCGGGGCTGCACGAAAAGACCGACCGTCGCCTGCAGCCCTGGCTGGTCCTATTTCTGGCCCTGCCCCTGCTTTGGGTTCTGCTGCGGCCCTGGCCCCAGTTCTTCGACCATCTGGTGGCCCTCACGGGCTGGATCCGCTTCCGCTACCTGCTGGTGGTGACGGCCCTGGTGGCCCTGGCGGCCTTCAGCCGGGAGGGGAAATCCGGCCTCTTGGGGCGGGCCCTGACCCAGCTCGGCGCCTGGAGCTACGGCCTCTACCTCATCCACCCCTTCACCATGAAGCTGGTGGCGCCGCATTATTCCGGGCGCCTGGGCTTCAGCCTGGCCTTGGGCTTGGCCATCCTCGCGGCGGCCGCGGCCCACCGCTGGATCGAGGAACCTATGGGCAGGTTGGGGCGGGGCTGATCAAGCCTCTTCGATACGCGCGTAGAAGCTCGTTCGGCGGAGGTTCTCGTCGACTTTGAAGGCCTGGTGCAGGGGTGGGAAGGCCCGCTGCTCGCAGTCCGTGCGCTCACAGAGGCGGCAGGTCACGCCGATCGGCACAGGGGGCTGGTCCAGGCGGAGGCCATCGGCATAGATGAGGTTCTTCGCGAGCCCCATCTCGCAGCCCAGGCCCACGGCCTGCATGGCGTGCTGGCCCCGGTAGCCGCCGGTGTCCTTCTGGAGGGTGCGGGCGATGCAGAAATATTTCCGGCCGTCCGGCATCTCGCTGATCTGGGTCCGAATGAGGCCCGGCGTGAGGAAGGCTGCGTGGGCATTCCAGCGGGGGCAGGCGCCCGAGAAGCGGGCGAAGCGGATGCCCGAGGCTGAGAAGCTCTTGGAGATGTTGCCGGCGATGTCCAGGCGCAGGAAGTGGAAGGGGACGCCCTCGGCCCCGGGGCGCCGCAGGGTGGTCAGACGGTGGCAGACCTGCTCGAAGCTGGCCTGGAAGCGCCGGGTCAGGATGTCGATGTCGTAGCGTTCAGACTTGGCGGCCTTCAGGAAGCGCTCGTAGGGCATGAGCACGGCGCTGGCAAAGTAGTTGGCCAGGGTCACCCGGGCCAGGGAGCGGGAGGCGGGCATGCGGAGCAGGGGATGAACGGTCAGCCGGTCCAGCAGGTCACTGTGGTCCAGCAGGGCCAACTGATGGGCCATCTGGAAGGTACGGCTGCGCTGGGGCAGCAGTTCCGAAAGGCTGAGGAGGTTCCGTTCCGGGTCGAAGCGGCGGAGGAGGCCGGCCCCTTCAGAGACCCGGTGGATCCGAACCTGGATGCCTCGCGCCTCGTAGGCCGCCAGGAGGCCATGGTCTGGGTTGTCGATCTCCAGGTTGAAGCGAGTCCAGAGCTCCTCAGCCGCCTCCTCGACCTCCGGAAAGTGGTTCATGGCCTGCTGGATGAAGTCTCCCACTTCCTCTGAGGGCAGGCGGGAGGCCTCGGGATCAAACCCCTGCCCATCGCTGAGCTTGGTCGAGAGGGTGTCCAGGCTGTCCTGCACATGCTGGTAGGCGCGGTAGAGCTCGAAGACCCCCCGGGCCAGTTGCGGATTGTTCTGAACCAGCTCTCGGACGTCTTGGGCCTGGAGCCCCATGGTCTCGAAGAGGGGGTCCCCGAAGGCCTCCATGAGGTCATCCGAAAGGCGCTGGTCCTCCTCCGGGGCCAGGGCTTTCAGGTCCAATTTGAACTGTTGTGCGAGCCGGATGAGCAAAGGCGCAGTTAGTGGCCTCTTGTTGCCTTCAATCAGGTTGAGATAGCTCGGGCTGATGCCGAGGGCCTCGGCCAGCTGGACCTGGCTCAGGCCCTCCTGGCGGCGGAGGAGGCGGATTTTGGCGCCCAAGCGGGCGGCTGTCTTGACGGGAGGGGCGGAGGGCATGGGACCTCGTTTACAGTAATTTACAAAAAACAGAATGAAAATTGACTAAAATTTTCAGCTCAACCCCTATCAAATCTACTGTTCATTGACTTGGACCAGAATAGGTCAATGTTTGACATAACGCCACCCCCAACCCACATGAGGTGCACCATGACCCCCAGTTTCCCCATCCCCCCCCTCGAAGACGATTTCTCCGCCAGCCGCTGGAAGGGCATCACCCGACCCTACAGCGCCGACACGGTGAAGAAGCTCCGGGGCAGCCTCCGCATCGAGCACACCCTGGCCACCCTCGGGGCCCGGAAGCTCTGGAAGCTCCTCCAGCAGGAGGACGCGACCCGGGCCCTCGGCGCCATGACCGGCGGCCAAGCCGTTCAGATGGCCAAGGCCGGCCTGAAGGCCATCTACTGCTCCGGCTGGCAGGTGGCGGCGGATGCCAACACCGCGGGCCAGTCCTACCCGGACCAGAGCCTCTACCCCGCCAACGCGGTGCCCGCCCTGGTGAAGCGTCTCAACAACGCCCTCCAGCGGACGGACCAGGTCGAGCACGGCGAGGGTGGCATTACCCGTGACTGGTTCCTGCCCATCATCGCCGACGCCGAGGCGGGCTTCGGGGGACCCCTCAACGCCTTCGAGCTCATGAAGGGCATGATCGAGGCCGGTGCTGCGGGCGTCCACTTCGAGGACCAGCTCTCCAGCGAAAAGAAGTGCGGCCACCTCGGCGGCAAGGTGCTCATCCCCACGGGCCACTTCATCCGCACCCTCGTGGCGGCCCGTTTGGCGGCCGACGTCCTGGACGTGCCCACCCTGGTCATCGCCCGCACGGATGCCGACTCGGCCCGGCTCATCACCTCGGACATCGACGAGCGGGACCAGCCCTTCCTCACGGGGGAGCGCACCCCTGAGGGCTTCCACCGCATCACCGGCGGGGTCCAGATGGCCATCGCCCGCGCCAAGGCCTATGCGCCCTACGCCGACATGATCTGGTGCGAGACCTCCACGCCGGACCTGAAGGAGGCCCGCGAGTTCGCCGAGGGCGTCCACGCCGAGTTCCCCGGCAAGCTGCTGGCCTACAACTGCTCGCCTTCCTTCAACTGGAAGAAGAAGCTCTCGGACGAGGAGATCGCCACTTTCCAGAAGGAACTGAACGCCATGGGCTACAAGTTCCAGTTCATCACCCTGGCGGGCTTCCACAGCCTCAATCACGGGATGTTCGAGCTGGCCAACGCCTACCGCACTGAGCACATGAGCGCATACTCCCGCCTGCAGGAGGCGGAATTCGCCTCCGAGGTCAAGGGCTACACGGCCACCAAGCACCAGCGCGAGGTGGGCACAGGCTACTTCGACGAGGTGGCCCAGGCCATCAGCGGCGGCCTGGCCTCCACCCTGGCCCTGGTGGGTTCCACGGAATCCCAGCAGTTTCACTAGATCGGGAGGGTGCCCCGGAGAACCTGGAGCACCACTTCCGCAGCTTTAGGCAAGGTGTTGGGATACCGTACGGCCAGGGAGAGGCGGAGACCCGCCTCTCCCACCAGGTCGAAGCGGAAGGGCCGATCCTGCTGGGCCCAGCGATCCGGGGCGACCTTCCATTGGAGGGTCGCCCTGGGTTCGTTCTGGAGGACTTCGAGGGTCTGGCCCTCGGCTGTTTCCACACGCCAGTGGCCCAGCGGGAGGACCAATTCGCACTGCCACTGGCCATCCACCTTGAGGGCCTGGGCTTGAAGACTGTCCACGGCGCGACCGCCCAGGGTGGTTTCCAGGGTCCGGGGCCCCCCACAGCCGCCGAGCCCGAGCAGAAGACTGATGCTGAGAAGGGCGAACTTCGTTGAGTCCATGGCTCAACTCCTGCCGGCTGGGTAGGTGTGGTTTGCATCAGCTAAGGGTGATTGAACTTCTATGGCGCAATATACTGCGTGAGCCGCAATGCCAATTCTATCAATTGAGCCAAGCCCTAGCCTGACTCTCGAGGCCCCAGAAGGCGGTTTCGAGTACACTTTCCCATCCATAAGGAGGGCTTTCGATATGTCGGTTTACTTGGTTGAGCGTGATTTACCAGGCATCACCATGGAGCAACTGGCTGCCGCCCAGAAAATGGCCATTCAGATGGGTAAGGAATTGACGGCCGAGGGAAGGCAGGTTCGCTACCTACGTTCGACCTTTGTGCCTGGCGAGCATAAGTGCATGTGCTTGTTTGAATCCACCAGCCTTGCGCACGTTCGCGAAGCCAATGAGCGCGGGCAGATCCCCTTCACCCGGATCGTTCCGGCCGAAGATCTGACGCCCGTCGGTTAGGACCTCGAGGCCCTACCCCTAACCATTCGACTCGTCCAGGACCTCACGAACGGCCCTGGCGAGGGCTTCCATAGAGACGGGCTTGGCCAGGAAGCGAACGTCGGAGAGATCCAGATCCCGCTCAGAAACGGCGTGTCCCGCATAGCCCGAAATGAAGACCACCTTGACTTCAGGCACTAGCTTCTTCAGTTCCCCAGCTAACTGCCGACCACCTGCTTTTGGCATGACGAGGTCGCTGAGGAGAAGGTGGATCTTGCCCGGGTGGTTGCGTGCTTCAATCATTCCCTCCAGGCCATCCCCAACCGCCAGCACCTCATAGCCGAGGTTGATTAGATGGTTTTGGATAAGATCTCGGACGCCGACCTCATCCTCAGCCAGAAGAATGGTCTCTGACCCACGTGGAATCGAGGTTTCAGGCCGTGAAGGCTGGGATTCCGGGTTGATCTGGGTGGTGCGCGGCAGGGTGATCCAGAAGGTGCAACCAGCCCCGGGTTGACTCTCCAAGCGAATGCTCCCTCCGCTCTGAGTCACGATGCCAAAGGCCATGGATAAGCCCAGTCCGGTACCCTCACCGGTTTTCTTGGTCGTAAAGAATGGCTCGAAAGCACGGGCCTGGACATCTCGGTCCATGCCGTGTCCCGTGTCGCGCACCACGATTTGGACGTAGTCGCCAGGCCCCAGGTCTTCAGACAGGAAGGCCGATGCGGTGTCGATCCGCAGATTGAGCGTTTCAATCGTCAAGCGACCGCCTTCTGGCATGGCCGCCTGCGCATTGACCGTCAGATTGATGAGGACTTGCTCAATCTGGTGAGGATCGGCATTCACACACCACAGCTCGCTCCCCGGCAGAAAAACCAGCTCCACGTGTTCCTTGATCAGGCGGTGGAGCATGCCCATGAGATGGTCGATCACCAAGTTGAGATCGATCACCCTGGTCTGGAGCACCTGGCGGCGGCTGTAGGCCAGCAGCTGACGCGTCAGCTTGGCGGCGCGATCCGTGGCTTGTTGAACCCGGGTGAGGCGGGCCCGCAGGGTCGGGTCGTCAGTGCTGTCGAGGATCATTTCGACGTTGCCATCAATGACGGTGAGGAGGTTGTTGAAGTCGTGGGCCACGCCCCCGGCCAGCTGCCCGACGGCCTGCATCTTCTGGGCATGATTGAGTTGTTCCTCGAGAAGCCGCTTTTCAGTCACATCCTCCGCAAGGATATTCAGCAGAGAATAGTCACCGGCTTGATCGCGGAACGCCCGGCCGCTGACCACAACCTGGATCAGGTTGCCATCGTGTGGGAGCCAGGCTGTCTCCATCCCCGTGACCGTTCGGCCTTCGAGCAGGGCGGTGCGAAGCTCGGGGAAACTTCCGGCAAAAATCTCATTCAGGTCGCGGATCAGCAGGTCGCCCTCAGTGTGGGCATCGTAACCAAGCATCTCCAGCATCGCTCGGTTCACCTGCAGGATCTGGCCGTCGATGGTGCAGCGGCAAATGGCGTATGGTGCCTCTTCGATCAGGGAACGATAGCTGTGCTCGGAAAGCCGCAACGCCCGTTCCGCCACCATTCGGTCTGTGAGGTCTTGAGCCACCCCGATGACGCCGACAACCGCCCCATTGGCGCCACGCAGCGGCTCGATGTGCGCCTGCAGTTCCCGTCCATTGACTTCAGCCTCGAAGGAGCAAGTCTGCCCTTGCAGGGACCGGAGATGGGCCTGACGGGCTGTAGGTAAGTTCCTGTGGACCGGGAAGAGCATCTCAATGGGTTGGCCAGAGTGGTCCGTGGCCGAGACTCCAATGGCTTGGAGTCCCGATCCTGATAAGGAAGTGACCCTGGCCATGGAATCGGTGGTCCAGAGCAGTGCTGGAATCTTCTGCAACAGCGAGACGACAGACGTCAGCGAAGGGCACTGGATCTCGGGGCTTTTCCAGGGACAGAAATCATCCAGGGTTGGACTGACCTCCGCGGCGGGAACTTGGCCTGTCCGACATTCATCCGGGTTTTCGCTGGAGGCATCATGGCTCATCGGGGATTCCGGTAGTGGAGACTGACCACGTGTTTGGGCACAGGGAGATGATTGTTTGTTCCGATCGCACAGGCCTTAGTGCTTAAACAATTGAATATATAGGTAGTTGTGAAGATTGGGTGGGCGTATTCCATTTTACATGAATTGATTTCCAGCCGAAGGCCAAGGTGAGGGAGGGATGCAAGCCCGGCAGTCATTAAACCGTGGGTAGCAAGGCCCTTTTCACCATTTCTCTGAACCCATCGAAAGACGGCCTCGGAGAGGGAAGATAGATGCTTGACAAATGTAGCCGAATGGATACAATTGGATTTATGGCCACCCTCCTTCAGTCTCAAGAGTTCGCGAGTTGGCTGGCCGGGCTCAGAGATTTGAGCGGCAAGGCACGCATCGTGGATCGGCTCGTTCGAGCCGAAGGTGGCAACTTTGGCGATTGCACTCCTGTTGGGGATGGTGTTTCGGAAATGCGAATTCACTATGGTCCAGGCTACCGGGTCTACTTCACCAGACGGGGTGAGGTGATTTACCTGCTCTTGATAGGTGGCGACAAGAGCACCCAAGCCAAGGACATCACCCGTGCCAAAACCCTACTCAAAACGCTTCCTCAGGAGTAATCCATGACCACCTTCACCCGTTTCGATGTCACCGACTACCTCGATAGCGAGGAAATGATCGCCGAATACCTTTCCTTGGCCATGGAAGACCCTGATCCAGATCACTTCCTACAAGCTGTGGCAGCTGTCGCCCGTGCCCGAGGCATGACACAACTTGCCAAAGACGCGGGGGTTTCTCGCGAAAGTCTCTATAAAACCCTCGCGCCTGGTGCCAAACCTAGGTATGAAACGGTATTCAAACTCATGCACGCATTGGGTGTTCAATTTAAAGTGCAGGCCACTCATTGATTGTGCTCAACCAGCTTGGGGGACATGAGCCTCCTGGATCGCCCTGACGAAGTCCTCGATTGGGATGGTGGTGAGGATGTTCCATTCACGTGAGACCTGGGAACGGTTGCGGTCGATCTCGGCCCTGGTTTTGGGGCTCAGGATGGGGGTTCCCAGGTAGTCCTCGTGGAGAGATCCTGTCGGTACCCCGTTCGGGAAGACTCGGTTCCGGTGGTCCCGGAGGACACTAGCGGCCTTGGCGAGGACTAGGGCCTGCTTTCTTGGGGGTTTGTTCTCCAGGGTCGACTTGATGGCCTCCAAGATGTTGTCCAGAAGCCAGCCGGAGTGCCGCATGGAAGTGCCTGAGACCCTAACCAAGGCCGATCTCTCCAAGCACCTGATGGAGGGTCTTGAATTCGGGAAGGCGGACGCCGACCTTTTGGTCCAGACCTTTCTAGAGAGCATCATCGCCTCCCTCAGGGCTGGTGAGGGGGTGGAACTACGTGGTTTCGGTAGTTTCCGGTTGCGCGACCGCAAGGCCCGTATTGGGCGCAACCCTCGCAGCGGTGAGAGTATTCAGGTGCCTCCCAAGCGGGTGGCCTACTTCAAACTCGGCAAGGAACTGCGCAGCAAACTCATCGACTAATAGTGTCGGACGACGGAACTATTTCCCATTCGCGGGTGCGTCGGTGCTGGCGGGTGCCTGCGCCTTGGCGGCCCGGTGGGCTTCGCCGCTGCGGTGGTAGGTCAGGTACTCGCCAAAGAAGACGGCCATGAGATCTGCCCGCTCCTTGAAGTAGGCAAAGCCGTGCTCATTGCCGGTCCGAAGGGACAGATCCACGCCTGGCAGGCCCTTGAGGGCCTGGGCGTTCTCGAAGGCGTCCTTGTCGTCCTGGGAGGCCAGGACCAGGGACGAGGCTCGGGCGCTCAGCACGGAGGCCTTCAACTTGTCCTGGGCCCCGGGGCCAAAGGCGCCAGTGCCTGCGGGGCTGAGGGCGAGAATGGCGACGGGCTTCACGTCTGCGGCCGCCAGCAGCACCGAGAAGGCGCCCACACTGGAGCCAGCCAAGCCGATGCGGCGACCGTCCACGCCCGGTTGCTTGCGGAGCCAAGCGGCCGCCTGGGCCAGGTCGGCAGGAATCTGGTCGAAGCCCACGGCCTTGGCCGAAGCCATGAAGTCGGTGCCGACGGCCAGTTCCGCGTCGCCCTTGTGGGTGCTGGCGCCGTGGCCGCGGAGGTCTAGGGCCAGGGTGCCGATGCCGCGGGCGGCGAGGCGTTCGGCCAGGGGGGCCCACCCGCTGCGATCCGCGGCGAACTGGTGGGCCAGGATCACCACGGGGACCTTGCCCTTGGCGCTGGGAAGGGTGAGGGTGCCCTTGAGGGCGAAGCCATCCGCACTGGTCAGCGCCATGTCGGTGGAGGCTGGCGCTGCACAGAGAAGCAGGGAAGCCAAGGGAGCCAGCAGATGGAGCGCGCGCATGGGGACCTCGGAAAAGTCCCACTACTTTAGCACATCGCCAAGATGAAGCCGGGCTGGGGTATAAAGGAGAGATTGTCGATTATTCGAGGTGCCCCATGTCCGAACAGACCCCTGACTCAATCCTGCTGGAGACCAAGCGGCGCATGCACGCCTCGGTGGAGGCCCTCAAGAAGGAGATGGCCACCATCCGCACCGGCCGGGCCAATGCCAGTCTGCTGGACAATGTGCACGTGGACTACTACGGCTCCGTGGTGCCCCTGAACCAGATGGCCACGATCTCGGTGCCCGAGGCCGGCATGCTGGTCATCACGCCCTTCGACAAGAGCGCCATCAAGGCCTTCGAGACCGCCATCCTCAAGTCGGACCTGGGCATCAACCCCTCCAACGATGGCAACGTGATCCGCCTGCCCATCCCGATGCTCACGGAGGAACGGCGCCGAGATCTGGTGAAGGTGCTTCACCGTCTGGGCGAGGAGATCAAGACCGGTGTGCGCAACATCCGCCGGGACGCCAACGAGGATATCAAGAAGCTGGAGAAGGCCAAGGAAGGCCACATCTCCGAGGACGCTGCCAAGAAGGCCCTAGAGGACATCCAGAAGGTCACCGACGCCCACGTCAAGGAAGTCGATGAGGCCATGAAGCACAAGGAAGCGGAAATCCTCAAGGTTTGAGCCGGTAGGCTGGGGGATGATGCTTTCCCTCCCTGTCCTCGCCCTCCTGATGCTCGCTGCGCTCCTGGCGGGGTTCATTGATGCCATCGTGGGCGGAGGCGGGCTCATCACAGTGCCGGCCCTGATGCTGGCCCTGCCCGTGGGCACGCCCCTGCCCATGCTGCTGGGCACCAATAAGGTGGTGGCCTGCACTGGCACAACCATGGCGGCGGGCAAGTTTCTCCGCTCGGGCACCCTGGCCTGGCGGGAGATGGTCGTTCCAGTGCTGGCCTCGGCCATCGGCGCCTGCTTTGGTGTATGGCTCACCTATCGGGTCCACGGGGACTTCCTGCGGCCCGTCATGCTGGGTCTCCTGGTGGTCATGCTGGCCTTCACCCTGCTGAAACCAGACCTGGGCCAGTTGCACGCGCCCCGCTTCGGGCTCAGCCACCAGCGGGGCTTGGCAGCCCTCATCGCCTTTGCCCTGGGGTTCTATGATGGCTTTTTCGGGCCGGGCACCGGCTCGCTCCTGATCTTCCTCTTTGTGGCTGTCCTGGGCTTCGACTTCCTCCGCGCTTCAGCCCTGGCCAAGAGTGTGAACTGGGCCTCGAACCTGACGGCCATGGCCCTCTTCGTGGTGCAGGGCAGCTGGATCCCGTCCATCGCCCTGGGCATGGCTGCGGCCAATGGGGTAGGGGGCTACCTGGGGGCCCACGTGGCCCTCAGCCGGGGCAGCGCCTGGGTACGCGCGGTCTTCATCGGCGTGGTGGGTGTCCTCATCCTGCGTCTGGGGTGGCAGGTTGTGCATCCCTGAACCGCACAAGGCGGGGGACCCAGGGTATGCTGGTCGCTTCATGCCCGCCCCCCGACTCCGTCCCTTCGCCTGGGATGTCCTCTTTCGAGCCCTCAGGTTCTTCTACTTACTGTGGGGGGGGATGCTTCTGTCTACGCTGGCCTTTTACGGTCGGCTGCGACTCCCGGCCCTGTTCTGGCAGTGGCCTTGGCTTTGTCGGGCCCTCATGGGGCCCTGGGGTCGGGCCTTGGCCTTGGGCTTCGGCCTGGTGATGTGCCTGGCGGCCCTTTTAGAGGTCTGGGAGCTGGTGGATCGGCTCCTGGTTCGGTTCATGGGGGACTCGGAACACTGAGTTCCCAGGAATGAGCTTGGTGATTCGGGGTCTTTTGGCGATCCTGGAGCCTTGGGTTTGAACCCTTCCCGGGTTTGGACCATTCAAGAAGCGTGTCTCGGAGGCAGGGCGATATGGTGCAGGCGGTTCGTGGTTTCATCGGGTTGGGGCTGATGCTGGGCGTGGGCGCCCTTCCGGCTGCGGCCCAGGGGCTGGCTTTGCCAGCTGCAGATCCCGTGGGCATCGCCCGCAGTGGCGCCCAGGTGGCCTATGGCTACAGCCTGGAGGCGGCAGGCACCAATCCCGCCATCCTGTCCTCCCTGAAGGAGACCTGGGGCTTTTACCTGGCCACCGGTCTGGAGATGTCCGAGACCCAGCAGACACTGGAATCCAACCAGCAGACCTACAACAGCTTCGACCGAAACCGGACCATTGGCGGCTTCGGACTCTCCAACCGCATCTCCTCAGGGGTGACTTTGGGCTTGAAGCTGGATGAGCCCTACCTGCGCCATGCCCGCCTGCTGGACGCGGCCCCCTCGCGCTTCCTGGGCGATGGCATCGACCTGTCCGCACGCCGTCTGGAAGCCCAGGCTGCCTGGTCCCTCAGTCCCAACCTTTCCGTGGGCATCGGTCTGGGCGTGGCCCGGCTGGCCTTCGATTCTTCCACGGTCATGCGTCTGGGCCTGCCGGTGGACCCGACCCAGGTCAGTTCCGCGGGCAACCCAGTGGACGGTCTGGTGGATCACCGCGTAGGCCAGAGCGGCAACAAAGTGGTGCCCAGCTACTCCCTGGGCCTGCGCTGGGCCCTGAGCCCCCGCTGGACCTTGGGTTTCGCCCACCAGTCGGGATTGAAGGGGGACCTGGACCTGAAGGCCAGCCTGCGGGACAACAATCTGGGACTCTACGCCAACGATGGGCTGAGCACGCCCTCCCTCGGCACCGATGTCCGGGCCACCAGCCTCGTGGCGCGGTCCAGCGCCCTGCCGGGCAGTGGGACCATGGAGCTGCCTTCCCGCACCACTTTCGGGATGCGGCATCGCGCCACCCCCATGGTGACCTGGGAAGCGGATCTCCGCTGGATCTCTGGGTCCCTGCAGATCCCCTCCAATGCCTCCATCCAGACGCCCTCCGGCGTTGTCATCGCACCCACCACACCGCCCAAGGGCGTGGGGCGCTTCGGCCTGGGTGGCTCCATCGAAGTGGAGCTGGGGAAGTTCTGGACCCTGCGGGCGGGGCTGTCGCTGGACCAGCGCAGCACACCTGAGTCTCTGACTGAGCCCCAGCTCGGGGGCACCCCCAGTGCGGCCTTCTCCATCGGGGCCGGCTACAAGGTCATGGACGGAGAGCTGAGCTTCGGCTACCAGTTCCGCCAGAGCCAGGACCAGGATTCCCGCAACCTCAGTGGTGGCTGGAGCTCCGCGGGCTACCGCAACGTGGGCACCCGGGTCCGGGAAGAGGGCATGGGGCATCTCCTGGCCATCGGCTTCAAGAAGATGTTTTAGTCGTGCGATATCCAGGACCCCACGCCTGCGAAGAGGCCCTGGAACGGGGCGAGCTGCACACCTTATGGATCGCTCCGGCGGCCTGGGGGCGTGTGGCCAAGCTGGTTTCCGCCGCCCGAGAGGCTGGCGTGGTCATTCATCGCGAACCCATGGAGGGCCTGGATCGGCGCAGTCAGGGCCAGCGTCACCAGGGCATCCTGGGCGAGGGTGGCGCCTTCGCCTACGTGGACTTCGAGGCCATCCAGGCACGGGTCCAGGAAAAGGGCGAGGCCGCACTGGTGCTGGCGCTGGATGGCATCACAGACCCCCACAACCTGGGCGCCATTCTGCGTTCCGCGGCGGGTGCCGGGGTGGATGGCGTCATCCTGCCCGAGCGTCGCTCGGCCCTGGTGAATGAGACGGTGATCCGCGCCAGCGCTGGCACGGCGGGCCGTGTGCCTGTCTGCCGCGTGGTGAACCTGGGCCGGGCCCTGGACGAGTTGAAGGAGGCTGGGGGCTGGATCTACGGCCTTGCCGCGGGTGAGGGCAGCAAGGACTACCTGCTGGAATCCTTTGACCGTGCCACGGTGCTGGTCATGGGTGCTGAGGGCGAGGGGCTGCATCAGAAGATCCGTGAGCGCTGCGACGCGCTGCTGCACATCCCCATGCCAGGCGGTATCGAGAGTTTGAACGTCTCTGCAGCCGCAGCGGTGACGCTGTTTCGCGTGCTGGCTCGGCGTGGTTAGGTAAGGTTCGAAGTTTCTGCTTGAGGGTGTTGCGGTAGCGTGATATCTTTCGAGTTCCCTGTCAGGAAAGCCCTGCCTCGCAGTGACCCTGACAAGGTGCCCCGATAGGGGT
>Ga0118677_10002421_pt1 | contig 37564 bp, 24 predicted proteins | sample AliMusrvi5mmetaG_FD_86154 | JGI IMG/M metagenome (GOLD analysis project Ga0118677, IMG submission 86154) | reverse complement strand
GCTGGATGGCTATCCCAAAATTTTGGCCGCTGCGACAGCCCGGCAACAGCAACGGGAACTCGAACGGATCCTGGATCTGGTGGCCCGCTGCAAACTCCCCAAACGCACCAAACGCCGATCCCATCCACGCGAAGTATGGGGCAGCGGCTCCAAGTTCCCGAGCAGACAAGCAGGGAAAACTAAGTGACATTGGGATACCATCCTGCCCCACAATCGTACTGCGTGGGACTGAACCGGGCGTCCGGCGGGTGCCCGGCTCGGCGTAGCCCTGCCTATTTGCCGCTGGCCTGAACCAGGTTCACCAGGCTGTTTACGATGCTGTCCTCGGCACAACCCGGCTTCAGCCGGGAGCCCAGCACCTGGAAGGTCTCCGCACCGAACGAGGCGTCGTTCGGCACGTAGCCGGAGTTGGCCATCCCGTTGGCGATAGTCACCAAAAGCGAGTTGGCGAGCGGCGAGGCAGCCTTGAACTTCATACCGATCGCCGTGTAAATCTCGGCGTTGGCCGAACCCAGCGCGATGTTGCCGATGCGCAGCAATCCGAGGCGGATGTGCACGTCGTCACCGTCTTCATACTTGCCCGGCGCCCCTTCGCGCGCACTGTCCAGACGCTTCCGTCCGGGGCAGGTGATGGTCGTCTGCGCGGCTGAGATGGCTGGATCGGCATCCATCCGCCTGGTGCTGGTCATCACCCGGATCACCTCTTCGCCGAGCAGCACGCCTTCGCTCTCCATCACTTTCTCCATCCCGTCAATCGCCTCCGGGCTCGCCTTGTGCGCCTGGACCTTGCCGTCGCGCAGCGGGGCCTCGATCGGTTCCCGCGTCATCACGTTGCCGGTGATTTTGGCATCGTAACGCGAGGCCATCATGTTGGTCGAGGCGCGCAGGTAGAGCGGGTTCTGGTCGCCCGAGGCGCCCTGGGCGAAGATCGCAACGACCTTCTCGCCGTACGCCTGTTCGACATGGCGCGAAGCCGCACCGCAGAAGTCGGCGCTGATGATCTCGCTGAGGAATCCGTTGACCGGGTGCATGGCATAGCTCATGTAAACGGCGATGGGCTCACCCGTTAGCGATTCGAACTTGATGGCCGCGACGGTCTTGTCCGACAGCCCGTTCAGGTTCGGGGCCTGGGTCCACAGGTGTGTGTCGGTGTCGATGTTGTCCCGGCTCACGTTGAGGTAGGAGAGGCCGGTCCCGAAACCGACACGTGCCGGCTGGAGCTTGGCTTTGGCCTGCTTGACGGCGTTCAAAATGTGCCCGACGAGAGGCGGCGGCGGCGCATTCGGGTCGGGGGCAGGCGGACGGCCGCCGGGGCCGAAGCGCCGGAACGGTTGATCGCCCGGTCCCCACGCACTGTGCGTGTGGGTCATCGTGATCACGATGTTCTCGACGGGGCAGTTCAGCTCGGCGGCTACCTGTTTCGAGGCGGCCGCCCAGATGTTCTCGAACAACATGCTTTGGTCCGCGCCGATCAACGCGGCGCGGGTAGTGCCGTTGTCGAGTACGATGGCGCGCAGGAACAGCTTCTCGTGCGCGTACTTGCCCGATGGCGGGTTGGCCGGGTCAGCCGCCGGCGTGATGTCGATGCGGGCCGCGCCCACGCGCAGGCCCTGCGCCGGAGCGCTTCCGGCCATCAACAGCGCCAGGATGGCCGGCGCCCAGCCCATTTTCTTGTCCAAAGTCATCTCTCGCTTCTCCTACTCCACAGATGCCGATACGCTTTGCCGGCGCAGCCTAACGGAACAGCTTCGAGCTGAAGTCGCCCAGAAACGTGCGCCAAATAAACCAGTAATGCATGCCGGGGTCTTCACGATAGGTCGTGTTGAAACCATGCTCTTTGACGGCCGCCGACAGTTTCAGCGCACCCTCGCGAGCAAAATCGGTGGAACCCGCGCCGATCCAGTAGAGCTTCACGCCGCTGGCTTTCAGCGCTTCCAACTGGCCATCCAAGGCAGGGTCGGCCTGACGCGGTCCGGCGCTGAACACACCGATCCAGCCAAACACGCCGGGGTTGTGATTGGTCGCGCTCATGGTGTGGCCGCCGCCCATGGAGAGTCCCGCGATGGCGCGGCTGTCCTTCTCCGGGACCACGCGATAGGTCCGCTCCACGAACGGGACGATGTCCTTCACCAGGCTCTTCGGATAGGAACCCTCGTAGGGCTGCGGCGGCCGCGGCGGCATGACGGGCGCGGCCCCGGGAGCGGCTCCGGCGGCCTGCACCGGCGGCGGAGGCGGCGCTTGGAAATACTGTTTCGCGGGTGTCGGGCCGAAGCCGAAACCTTGCGAGACGGTCTGCGCCGCGTTGCCGTTGGGCATCACGACCAGGAACGGCTTGGCCTTGCCTTGCGCCAGCAGGTTGTCCATGATGATGGCCGCGCGGCCCATTGTGAGCCAGGCATCTTCGTCGCCGCCGCCCCCGTGGAGCAGGTATAGAACCGGGTAGGACGCCTTGCTGGACTCGTACCCGGGCGGCGTGTAGACCATCATGCGCCGTCGCTCCTGCTTCAACGTCGGCGATGGAAACCAGGCGGCGCTGACCGTGCCGTGCGGCACGTCCTTGAACTCCCACAGATCGGACTCCGGCCCCGTGATGAACAGCAGATTGTCGTAGCGCGAGCCGTCGCGCTGCAACTCGGCGTTGCCGGGGTCGAGCACCTTCACGCCGTCGACGCTGAACGAATAGCCCCAGAGCTGCGCGCCCAGTGGGCCGAGCGTCACGGACCATACGCCGGCATCGTCCTTGGTCAACTTGATGTCCCTGGCGCCGTCCCAGGTCCCGTTCAAGTTGACTTCGTTCGCCTTGGGGGCAGAAAGCCGGAAGGTGACGCTGCGATCGGGGTGGATTTCCGGGGACACCGGCCGTGCCGGTTGGGGTGCCGGTTGCGCGAAGCCAGAAGAGACAAACAGCACCAGTCCGGCGAGTGTAAGACGTGTCGAGCGGTACAACTTGGACCTCCGTGTTCGCGGCGCAAGCCTGCCGGCGACGCCACGCCTGCCAGCCTATCCTAATCCCGCCTGCCTGTGTTCATACTCACAGTCGCGACCCGCGTTGGCGGGGTCTCGCCTACTTCGATACAGGACATTCGCGGCCGGCGGTAAGCGCCAACGCGAGTCAGGATTGTACGGCGAGACGGCACAAGGTCTCCAAACCAGCCACGGGACAACGAGCACACAACAGACCGAAACGCGCGCTCCGGGTGGCTAGCCGATGACGAAGAGAAGGGGTCAGCCAATCAACGCAACATTCGGCAACCGTTGACTTGATTTAAGCCGATCCCGTCAACAAGCGGTAGGTTTACTACCCGAGAAACCCTGTAGCGCGCGGTAAGCCGCTTGGATTCAAGCAACTGCAAGCAGGTATCAGAAGCGGTATGTTACCGCTGAACGGGCGGGATGACCTAGGTATTGGGTCGGTGTCGGAGCACTCGCAACGGCCCACGGGCTGGTCACCACGGCACGCCGGCCAGGAGTCCGCTCAGCCATTGCGACTGCGGGGCCCCGCCGGTACTGCGCCGGCTGCAGACTCCTTTCCAGAGGAGATTGGGCCGCCCTCCCGTCAACGGCATCGTCCGCTTCTTGCGCAGCAGGTTGCTTCTGCGGCCACTCTGCGTTACCACAGCCCCTCGGGGATCGTCTGAGTTTGAGACGCCGCGATCCGTTTACGCCTACGAAAAGGGCTCTACCCTGCGGGATGTGGGGCTGGGTGCGGCGCGATAAGGTACAGTGATGACCTGCTAGTCATCGCGACAAGGCAAACAATGCAATTCGACAACATCGTACCGCTGCGCTGGCCGAGCGGCCCACTCGAGATCGCCCGGCGGGAGAAGAGTGCGGGCTTCGACGCGCAAGCCCGGCAGACGCTCGAGCGCTGGCACGATCCGGCGGCACTGGAGTTTCTCAAAGGCACGGCCATCGATTGCATCGTCATCAGTTGGGCGGCGGGTCTGGCTGCGGACGCGGAGCAGCAGCGCACGGCGGCGCCGTTGATTGAGGCGGCCAAGCGGCTGAATCTGGCGGTCGTGGGCTGGGGGGAGGGCACGGCCGACCACAACACCGCGATTGCAGCGGCTCAGGCGGCGGGCCTGACGGCGGTTGCCATCCATGGATTGCGAGGCAAGCCGGAATATCCGGTGATCGCGTGGAGCGAGCGCACGGACGTGCCGTGGGATTCCACCGCCCCCGCCGTCGCCATCGGTGACGGTGTCTGGCCGGGCGTCGCCCCGTCCAGCGGCGGCGGCGGAAGCTCCAGCGCCGGTCCGACCGGCGTGCCCTGGCTGGATTCAAACGGCTGGTACATCCAGATGGCTCGCGTGCGGTTGCAAGCGCCGCTATGGGTGGTCTTCGATCCGCCTACGCCTCCGGCGGTGGTGCCCGCCCAGAGCTACGTCAAAGCCATCTGCGACACCGAAACTGCGGGCGGTCGTTGGCTAATTACCTTGGATGATAAACTGCGTGCGGACCTGGCGGCCGGGACGACCGCGGGCTGGAAAGACATTGCCGCTGCGGCGGGCTTCTTCAAGGCTCACCCGGACTGGAAGGCCTATCGCTCGCTGGGTCTGGTGGGCATCCTCTCGGATTTCGAGGGCGCGGATTTCGACTTGAGCGGCGAGATCCTGAATCTGATGGCGCGCCGCGATCTGCTGTTCCGCGTCATCTGGAAGTCGCAGGCACAGGGAACGGAACAGCCCTTCAGCGGACTCAAGGCGCTGGTATACGCCGACGCCAAGCCGCCCGAGCCGGCCCTGCGCCGCAAGATCACGGCGTTCGTCGAGCAGGGCGGGCTGTTCGTCACTGGACAGGAATGGGGCAAAGCAGGCGTGCCCAAGCCGCCAAACTTCGAAACGCAATTCGACGTATTCGCGGTCGGGAAAGGCCGACTGGCCATCGCGAAAGCGGCGCTTGACGATCCGTATCAGCTGGCCGCCGAGACGCAATTGCTGCTGAGCCATCGCAACGACCTGGTGAAGATCTACAACAGTCCCAGCGCGGGATGCACCCGCTACACGGCGTCGCCGGACGGCAAGACCGCCCTGCTCCAATGCCTGTCCTACGCCGATAGCCGGTGGGCCGGTCTGCGCACGATCTGGGTGCGCGAAAGGTACCCGTCCACGCGGCTGTGGACCATCGATACTCCGCCCGCCGCCCTGGAAGCACACCCGTCGGAGGAGTATGCCGGCGTGGAGTACCGCCTACCTGAAAAAGCGACGCAAGCCTATCTGGCGCTCGAATTCGAACGACAAAGGACGTGAATATGAATCGCAGACAATTCGTCTCCGGATTGGGAGCGGCCGGTGTCGCTCTGATTCAGCCGGCCGGGATGCGCGCAGCGGCTCCCACGGCACCCGTGGCCATCGCGAAGTGCAAGAGCTACGGCGACGAGTACCTGGCCGCGACTGCGAAAATGTTCGATCAGTTGGGTGGCCTTGGCCGCATCGTCAAGGGCAAGACCGTCACGATCAAGATCAACCTGACCGGCGTCGAAAACGCCCGCCAGGACTACCTGCCCCAGGGCCGCACCATCTGGACCCACCCGCGCACGGTCGGCACTGTCATACATTTGCTAGACAAGGCCGGGGCGCGCCGCATTCGGGTTGTGGAGGGCGCCTGGATGTGGCCGGCCTCGCTCGAGGAGTTCATGTGGAAGGCGGGCTGGGATCCGGAGCTGCTGCTGGGCGCCGCGCCGCGCGTCGAGCTGGTCAACACCAACCTGCCATACAAGGGCAAGCAGCCTTACACCCGGTTCCCCGTTCCCCAAGGCGGCCTTCTGTTTCCGGCCTACGATTTGAGCAGTGTCTACGCCGAATCGGACGTGCTGGTGTCGATGAACAAGATCAAGGAGCACGGCACCGCGGGCGTGACGCTCTCCATCAAGAACCTGTTTGGCATCACGCCGACCACGATCTATGGGAACAAAGTGCCGAAAGATCAGCCGGCTCCGAGGCCGTATGCCGGACGCACGGACATCGGTCACATGGGCAACCGCCAACCGCCCTCGAGTTCCCTGCCCGAGAAAGACCCCGGCAGCCCGCGTCAAGCCGGCTATCGCATTCCGCGCATCGTCGCCGATCTGGCGGCCGCGGCGCCGGTCAGCCTGGCGCTGCTGGACGGCATCGACACGGTCGCGGGCGCGGAGTTGCCCAGGCCTGGAACCACCGTAGCGATCAGCCCGGGCGTGCTGGTGGCCGGTCTGAACGCAGTAAACACCGACGCGGTGGCGATGGCGGTGATGGGTCTCGACCCAATGGCCGATCGGGGCAAGGTCCCGTTCGAGACCTGCGATAACACGCTCCGGCTGGCGGAAGAACTGGGCGTGGGCACGCGCGACCTGGGCCGGATTGAAGTCGTCGGCGCATCGATCAAGGACGTCGTTTTCAGGTTCCGCGATTACGGCGGTCCACGGCAGCGCAGACTGCCCGGTAACCGCCCGGCCGCGTAAGGAGACAGCATGGACAGACGCGGGCTATTGGAGATGTTCGCCGCGGGTGCGGCGGGCTTGACGGTGGAACGGCAGGCACGGGCGGAGGATAAGATGGCACGCGCGACGCGCGGGATGCCGTCGCCCAAGATCAAGGATGTCGTCGTGATCGCCACGCAGCCGGCGGGTGCGCGGCTCACGGTGGTGAAGATCGTCACGGACCAGGACGGCCTGTACGGCTACGGCTGCGCGACCTTCACGCAGCGCGCCGAGGCCGTCGGCATTGCCGTGGACAAGTACCTGAAGCCGCTGTTGATCGGGAGGCCGGCCGACCGCATCGAGGACACCTGGCAGGCCTGCTACAACAGCTCCTATTGGCGGAACGGGCCGGTGCTGAACAACGCCCTCAGCGGGGTGGACGAGGCGCTGTGGGACATCAAGGGCCGGCAGGCCGGAATGCCGGTCTACGAGTTGTGGGGAGGCAAGTGCCGCGAGGCGGTGCAGACCTTCGCCAACGTGGGCGCCGACAACCCGAAGGCGATCGTAGAAGGCGTCCAGAAAGCGATGGCGAACGGGTACAAGCACGTGCGCGTAGGCGGCGGCTATGGACGCCGTCCGCGTCCGGGAACGGGGGGCGTCAGCGAGCCGGAACCTGCCGCGCCCAAAGGCCTGCACGAGGGGCCGGTATTCGATCGCGGCGCGAATCTCCGTCTGATGCTCAAGATCTTCGAGGCGTGCCGCAAGGAGATCGGTTTCGAAGTGGAGCTGATGCACGACATGCACGAGCGCTACTCGCCGCGCGAGGCGATCCAGTTCGTCAAAGAGTGCGAGCAGTTCAAGCTGTACTTCCTGGAAGATCCGCTCTCGCCGGAAGACAACGACTGGTTCCGGCAGATGCGGTCGCAGTGCTCGACGCCCATCGCGATGGGCGAATTGTTCAACAGCCCGCACGAGTGGACTCCGCTGATCGTCGAGCGCCTGATCGATTTCATCCGCTGCCACATTTCCCAGGTCGGCGGAGTGACCCCCGCGCGCAAGATCGCGCTGCTGGCCGAGCAATTCGGCGTGAAGACGGCCTGGCACGGTCCGAACGACGTCTCGCCGGTCGGTCATACGGCGCACATCCACCTGGATCTTTCGAGCACCAATTTCGGCATCCAGGAGGGCGGAATCATAACCGGTGTTCTGGCGGACATGTTCCCCGGCTGCGCCACGTTCAAGGATGGCTATCTGTGGGCCAGCGACGCGCCCGGCTGGGGCATCGAAGTGGACGAGAAGCTGGCCGCCAAGTACCCCTTCGGCACGAATGAGCAAGGCGATCGTGGACGCCTGAACGGCGGCTGGGGCGAGTTGCGACTGCCCGACGGGACCGTCATCAAGCAGTAGTCGGGGTGGCTGCGGGCGACGCGCAAGCCGCGCGAAGCCCGCGGTGACTGCATTGCCCTGGCTCAGACGGCGAGTGCTTCCAGTGCCTCCGCGTTGAGTTCGATGCCGAGCCCGGGCGCTTCGGGAATCGCCACGAACCCGTCCTGCGCGGTGATGATCTGCTGCGTCAAAACGTCGCGGAGCGAAGTCCCCTCCTCCGCGACGAACTCCATGATGAACGAGTTCGGAATCGCGTTCAGGAAGTGCAGGGCGGCGGCGACGTTGATGTAGGTCGTGAAGCCGTGGTTCACCACCGGCAGCCCGCGATCAGCCGCGAGGCTGGCGATCTTCATCGCTTCCGTGAATCCGCCGCAGCGCGTCAGATCGACCTGTACGATGTCGATCTGGCCGCGATCCATCAGATCCAGATACGACCTGCGTTCGCTCTCCTCTTCGCCGGCGGCGATGCGGACGTCGGTGCCGTTGCTGAGTTTGGCGTAGCCCACGTAATCGTCGGGCGCGAGCGGCTCTTCCAACCAGAAGATGCGGTGCTCAGAGAAGGCCCGCGCCCGCTGCAAGGCGGTCTTGGCGTCCCACACCAGCCCCGCGTCGATCATCAGGTCGGGCTTTTCGCCCAGGCCCTTGCGGGCTTCGCGGACCAACGCGATGTCGGTTTGCTCGTCGCGGCCCATCGGCGCCCAGCCGAACTTTACCGCCGTGAATCCGCGATCCACGAAACGGCGCGCTTTGTCTCCAGTCAGTTCCGGAGTCGCTCCGAAGAGCGAACTGGCGTAGGCCCGGATCGACTTGTGAAAGCCGCCGCCGAGCAGTTTCCAGACGGGCATTCCGAGCGCCTTGCCCTTGATGTCCCAGAGCGCCATATCGATGCCGCTCATGGCATGAATGGCGATGCCACGGCGGCCCGCATACACGTTCTGGCGGTACATCTTGTCCCACAGGACCTCGGTTTCGAACGGGTCCTGGCCGAGCACGATCTCGCGCAGGCCGGCGGTAATCGTATGTGAAAATGGCCCCTCAATGGCGCCCTTGACGGCCGCGGGCGACGAATCGACCTCGCCGATGCCCGTGATCCCGGCATCGGTGGAAACCCGGACGATGAGCACGTCCTGTCCGCTGTCGCACTGCTGCTTGACTTGTTTCTGGCGCAGGTAAATCGCTTCCACGTTGGTGATTTTCATAGATTCCCTATTGGCTCTATTCTGCACTCGCCGGCTGTGCCCCGCGCCGGCAGTTGCTTAGTGAGGGACGGGAATGTAGGCTCGTCTGAAACCCCTCATGAACAGCCACTCGTTCGCCTGCCTGTTGCCAGTTGCCTGGATCGCGCTTGCGTCGGCCGCGCCCGTGGCGCCCGTTGCACGCCCCCTGGACCTTGCGCCGTTCGGGCAGCTCTCAGTTTGGGGCGGCGGCTCGTCGCCGCAGCGCTTCCCGGACCTCCATGCCGCCTCGGCGCATCCCACTGGCAACCTGGGCCTGGAATGGCGCGAGGAACGCGATGTCCAGCGCGTCCACGTGCAGTTCGCCGCCGTTCCCAAGGGCCTGAAGCTCCAATACTGGTTCCACACCTGGCCCGCGCCGCCGCCCGAGATGCCGACCATCGAGGACCAGGTGGACGACCCCTGGCAGGGCCAGTGGCTCACGGCTGAATCGAATGTCGAATGCCGCGGGACGACCTGCGAGGTGACCTTTCAACCGCTGGCTGCGGCGGAAAACCCCAACGCCAGAAACCTATCCGGGTTGCGGTACCGCCGCACCCTGAAGCTGCGGTTGACTGCCGACGCGAACCTGCCCGCCATCAGCGAATTCAATGTGTATTCCGATGCGGTGGAGCGGCCACTAAGCCTGCGCATCGCGCTAGGCCGAGGCGACACAACGCCGCTGCTGTGGCAGGGCTCCGTTGAGATCACGAACGGGCGTCTGGTCACATCCAAGGGCCTGGGTTTCGAACAGGGAGACGCCGTCGGGGCTGCCGGCAAGTGGTCCTTCCACGGAGCGCCAGCGGGCAAGGGCCTGCTGCTCGAACTCGTTGCCGCCGCTCACTCCTTACCTGGAACGCTCGACTGTACGCTGGTCACGGTGCACGCGAACGCCGGTGGCGAGGACCGTTCGTTCACGTTCAACGTCGACGACCTGAGCCGCGGCCCCATCTACATTCCTTCTTCGCACGCCTACATCACCGAGGCGGGCCAAAGCGCGGAGTTCCGGCAACCTACGGGCAAAGGGCCGCACATTCGCAGCCTGATCCCGCGCGAGCCGGACCAGAGCTACGAACGAGCCTCGCGCGAGATCCCGCCGCTCGATCCCTGGGAGGACCAGTACGGGCACCCCATTTACATGCCGCTGGCGCCGGATTCGAGCTGGCAGAAATTCGCGTTTCAGTACGGGGGCAATGTCTTCATCTCGCGCGGCCTGCCGGACGTTCTCTGGTCCAGCGGCACCAAGGCCATGGGCGACGAAAAACTGCGCCTGAAGTGGGAGGGCGAGCGCATCACCTGGAAGATCGGGACCGGTGCGACGCCGTATTACCGCGAGGATCACAAGGCAACGGTGGCGCTGGAGCAAGGCTATCTCCCCGTGATCGCGCAGAGTTGGGACAACGACGGGCTGAAATACCGCGAGGAGGCGTATGCGACGCTGCTGCGCGGGCCGCTTTCCCCGCGCGATCCGGCACGCAGCGAGCAGACGCCCGCCATCCTGATGCTGCGGGTGCAGGCAACCAACCCGGGCGCCGAACCCCGGACCGCCCACGTCTGGCTGAATACCGATCCCGGAGAGACGCTCCGGCTGGACGGCCGCGAGCTTGTGGCTACCGGCAATGGCAAGGGACCCTACGACAAGCCGATTGTGCGTGCCGTCTTGGAGTCACCGGCACCCCCGTCGCTCGACTCGCTGCCGGGGGCGAACGGGCGGTCCGCCGCACATTTCATGTTCACCGTCCCACCGCGCTCAAGCGGCGCGATTGTCATCAAACTGCCGTTCGTTTCCGATGCCGGCGCGGCCGATTCCGCTGAAATCGAGCGTCTCGACTACGGCACGCAGCGCGCGCGTGTGCTGTCGTACTGGAAGGACCGGGTGAACGAGTCGGCTCGCATCACGACGCCGGAAACCAAGCTGAACGAAATGCTGCGGGCCGTCATCTGGCACATCGGCATGAGCACGGCCAAGGATCCGGTGACAGGCCTGTACATGGTGCCAGCCGCCAGCTACAACTATCAGGTCTACGCGAACGAGGCCTGTTTTCAGGTGCTCCTGCTGGACGCTCTGGGCGACCACCGGACCGCGACTGAATACCTGGAGACGTTCCTGAGGCTGCAGGGCAGTAAGAGCTTCCCGGGGTTGCATCAGGGCATGGAAGACGCCATCTTCCACGGGGCGCGGGTCAACGAACGCTACGACTACACGGCCAGCACTTACGGCTTGGACCACCCGGTCGTGCTCTGGACGCTCGCCGAGCACTACCTCTACTCGCGCGACAAAGACTGGCTGCTGCACGCCTGGCCGCACATGGAAAAAGCCATCGCCTGGATCCAGAAACAGCGCGAATCGACGCGGAAAACCGGCCTGGATGGCGAGAAATTGCGCGGCTTTGGTCTAATGCCGGCGTCATCGCTCGAAGACAACTCTGACTGGGCGCAGTGGTTTTCGACCAACAGTTTCGCCTGGGCGGGCTATGACCGCGCCGCGACGGCGCTCGCCGATATCGGCCACCCCAAGGCGGCGGAGATGCGCCGCGAGGCGGATGCGTATCTAGAGGAACTGCGCGCGGCCATCCTGCGAGCGGTGCGCGAGACGCCCGTAACTCAGATGCGCGATGGGACGTACGCGCCGAATGTTCCCATCGAGCCGACCCTGCGCTTCCGCCGCTTCGGCCCGCAGCGCGCGGCTTATTACCAGCGTTACGGCCTCGAGGGCGTGCCGATGCTGCGACTGGCCGCGACGCGTGAGGTCCTGTACGGCCCCATCATCCTGCTGAATCTGGGTGTGTTCGGGGTGCAGGATCCGATCGCCGATTGGATTCTCGACGACTGGGAAGACAACGTCACCCTCACCAGCGGACTGGGCATGAACGTGCACGGCAACACCGACGACATGCTCTGGTTCAGCCAGGGGAGCATGGTGTTCCAGGCGAACCTGCAGAACCCGATTCTGGTGTATCTGAAGCGGCACGAGCCGCAGGCGGCCATTCGCGGGCTGTTCAACAACTTCGCCGCCTGCCTATATCCCGATGCGGTTGCCTTCACCGAAGAGTTCCGTGCGTGGGGCCACGCCAGCGGCCCGTTCTACAAGATTCCCGACGAGGCCAAGTTCACCAACCGCGTGCGCGACATGCTGGTGCTCGAGGACGGCGACAGCCTGTATCTCGCCGGCGGTGTCCCACGGCGCTGGCTGGAGTCGAAAGAGGGCGTGCGCGCGGACGGGCTCTCGACTTATTTTGGCGACGTCAGCTTCCACCTGCGGGCCGGTACGGAGAAGGGTGTCGTGGAAGCGTCGGTCCAACTGCCGGCGCTGCAACGGGCCAAGACCGCGTGGCTGGTGGCGCGGACACCCGGGCGCAAGATCGAGAGTGTAACCATCGATGGCAAGGCCTGGACCCGGATTGACGCTGCGCTGGAGGCGATTGAACTGCCGCATTCCACCTCGAAACTCGAGGTCCGGATCCGCTACCAATGAGCGACGCCGCGCACCAACATGCGGCTCACGGGCAGGTGAATTGAAGTCAGAGCAGGTGCGCGGGAAGCGCCTACTGCGGCATCGAACCCGGGGCCAGATTGACCCGCAGCGGCAGCTCGATGCGCGGACTTCCCGGCGCCTCGACGTTGACTATGACGGTCTGCCACAGCGCATCCGGCTTGGCGGGCGTAGTGAGGAAGAATTGCACCGGGATGCTCTCCCCTCGGGCGGCCGGATAGCGCCCGACTCCGCGATCCACACTCCAACCTGCCGGCAGCGTCAGAGTCACCGCAATCTCGCGGTCCTCGGGCGTGCGGTTGTGAATCAAAACCGGCAGTGCGAGCTGTCTCGCGGCGCTGACATTCACTTCCGGCTGGAGCAGCTTCTGCAAGTGTTCGATGCCGTGAGCTTGCCAGAACCGGGTGTAGAAGGCCCACGGGCCGCCGAGTTCGGCCGACAGGCCTGCGGCTTCGTGCGGTCGATAGCCAGGCGCCGGAGCGAACGCGATGGGCGTTGCAGTAATCCCCTCGAAGATTTCGGCTTCGATCCCGCTCTGCACGTGCGACTTGCCGAGCACGAGCCGGCTAGGATCGTCAAAGACCTTGTAATCGTCCTTTTCCAAAGCCTCCCTGGCGACCTGCCCGCTGTCCCCCTGCGTCAGGTGAAGGCTCATTTCCTCGGCCGCAAGCCGCGCGTAGGACTTCCCGCGGGACTGCGAAAGGTCCTTGCTCCCGTATTGCGGTCCCGCCTTGTCCAGGAATTCGAAGTGGCTGGCGTCGCTGAAGTAGTAGAGCTTCTTCGATTGCCAGGTGCGCAGGCCCTCCGTGAGATTGCTCATGTTATCGCGATCGCGCGGGGCCGATACCTGTTCGGGGAAGACAGTCGGGTCGCCCGCCAGGTCGAATGCTTCGGTGGCGATCACGCCCGCGGCCTGGTGGTCGCCGTGGTTCTCACCGGCCGAGTACAGTGGCAGCCAGGTGAGGATCACTTCCGGCCGGGTGAGTCGCACGATGCGCACTGCCTGCCACAGCGCGTTGCCGTGATTCCAGGTTTCGAGCGAGCGCAGCACGTCCTGGCCGGGGGTATCGGGACCATCGAGGAACCAGACGTTCAGAACCCCCATGGACGCCAACGCGCGTCGGCCTTCGATTTCGCGGATGCTGCCCAGCGCCGCGGCCTGCTCCAGGCCCACGGCGTTGCCCCCGCCATTGCCGCGGGTGCCAAAGATGACGGCCACGCGCTTGTGTTGGTCATAGATGGCGCGCGCCAGGTACGGGCCGATCGCGGTCTCGTCGTCCGGGTGCGCGACGATCAGCAGGATGTCGGCTTTGAAGCGCTCGTCCGGAGGCAGGGTCTTCGGCTGGAGCGGCAGGCTGTCCGCCGCAAAGCAGACGGATGCGAGTACTGCGGCGAGCGCGGGTAGAGCGAGGCTATGTCTATTCATTAGATGTCCAGTTCGGATTGAGCACGATCAGAACGACAAATGCAGTCCGAACTGCATCTGCCGCATCGCGGTGGAGGTTGAGGTGATCTGGCCCGCGCCTGACACGTCGATGGTGCTACTCGGATTAGACAGATTCGGGTGGTTGAACGCGTTGAATGTCTCCCAGCGAAACTCGACCAACCGCTTTTCGGTGATAGCGAACGACTTTGCCAGCGACCAGTTGGCCACGAACTGACCGGGGCCGCGCAGGGAGTTGCGCGAGGCTGTGCCATCGCGATACGGCTGCTGCGGCTCGGTAAATGCGGCCGGGTTGAACCAGAGATCCGCGTTGGGGTTCGATACGTGCGGGTTGCCTACGATGTCGGCCCGGACGCCGTTGAAGTCGGCGTTGAGCAGAGGCGCGTTGGCCACGGTCGGGGAGAATGGAGCGCCGGATAGGATCGTGGTGACGCCGCTATAGTGCCAGCCGCCGGCGACCAGGTTCAGCGCGCGGTTGCCGTGGAAATCCCAGCGTTGGCCCTTGCCAAACGGCAACTCGTAATTGTGCGTGATCGTGACCGCGTGCGCGTGGTCCCAGCTCATCGGACCGTAGCTCGCGTGAATGTTGTAGTTGTTGTCCCAACCGCCGCCGCCCTCGGAATTGCCCAGGGCGCGACCGTAAGTGTAGGTGACCAGGAAATCGAGCCCGTGGGACAGGTTCTTCTGAATCTTCGCCTGCAGGGCGTTGTAGTTCGAGTTGTCGCAATTGCAGACGGCATAGAGCGGCTGCTCCAGTCCAAACAGGTTGTAGAACGGGCGGCGGGAATCATACGTTCCCGGACCTGGTACCGCTTGATTCATGTTGGGATTCTCGTAGAGGTGCCGCCCTACGTTGCCCAGGTAGGCGACTTCCACGGCGAGCCCGGAGGCGATCTCGCGCTGGATCGTTGCGTTCCAGAAATTCACTTCCGGAATGCGGTACGAGTTGAGCGGATTGACGAAGTAGTAGAGGCTGAGCCCGTTGGGCAGCGGATACCGGCCACTGGCCGGAATCGAGGGCGTGGGAATCGCCGGAGGGCCATTCAGCAGGTTGAAGGCGCCGAAGTAGGGGTTGTTCTGATTGACGCTCCGTGGCAGCAGGATCGGCGGATCATAGTCGTAACCCTGGCCGAACACGGACCCCAGACCGGCCGGGTTGTAGCTGATTCCATAACCCACGCGAACCACCGTTTTCGGCAGCACCTGATAACTGATGCCGAGGCGAGGCGCGAAACCGAGGTTGTAGGGTTTGATCCCCACGTTGCTGGGAACCGATCCGACGCCGGCAACCAGCACGTCTCCCGTAGCTGGATCGAAACTGCCTGCGCCACCCGGCCGGGCTGCGGTTTGCGGCAGATAGTCCTCCCACCGCAGGCCATAGGAGAGCGTCAGTTTGGAGGTAATACGCCACGTATCCTGCGCAAAGAAGAACAGCCGGGTCTGGCGGATGCCGGGATACAGCCCGGGAGGCGTGAAGTAGCGCGAGAAGCCGGACGGCAGTCCGAGCAGGTACGATCCCAAAGCGGAGCCCGTGCTGGCCTGCCCGGCGGCAATGCCGTCGATCCCCGAGTCGCCGGTGGAACTATCGTTGAACGAGATTTCGCCCGACCGGTGCGAATCGCTGGGCACGCGCTGCTGCTGCGCCCGGCGGATGTCAACGCCGAACTTGATGCTGTGGTTGCCGAGCTCCTTGGTCCAGTTGTTGACCCATTGGAAGTGGTTCTCGGTCTGTTTGAGCGGGCAGTTGCACTGGTTGACGCCGAGCGCGTAGCCGAAGTTGAATCCCCCGTTGCCATTGATGTAAATGGCGGGCATGCCGCTGGTGGCCAGCGTGCCGGTGTTTAACCCGGGAAGGCCTGCGTCCGTGGCGGGAGCGGTGCCCACGCCGTTCGGCTGCGTGCGCACGCGGTAGCGATAGAAGCCCATGCGGAACTCGGCGATCAGAGTGGGGCCGAAGGCGTGGTCGATGCCGGCGGCTGCGCTTTGATTGCGGTCCAGAGCCGAACCGGCGAAGCCAAACGCCGAGGGGCCGCCCGCCAATTCACCGAATGCGCCCGGCGAATGACGGTTGAAATCGGCGAGTGTGTAGCGGCTGAACAGGTGCGTCGAGGTCGAAAGGGTGTAGTCCACGCGGCCGTCATATTGATCGACGTCGAACTTCTGCGATTGCGCGGAGATGTAGTTGTTGTAAATGCCGCTCCCATAGTTGGGCATGGGCAGATAACCCAGCAGCGCCTGCATCGGCTTGGCGACCGGGATGATGTTCACCTGGCCGTTGGAGGCGTACACCTGCCGGCCCGCGCCCGATGTCGGATCGCCGCTGTTGGGATTGAAAACCATGCCTGCCTGCGCGGCAACTCGGCCGCCCTCGGTGGTGGTCACCATGACTGGATTCGCGCACGGCGTAGCGGAGACCGGGCTGTTCACGTCGTTGCAGATATAGCTACCGAGCTGCGAACTCAGGTCGCCGCTGCGTTCGGCGGCCGTCGGCACAGTGGCGATCAGCGAGCCTCCGTCGATGCGGCGGGTGCCCTGGTAATCGAAGAACGCGAAGAGCTTGTCCTTGACGACGGGGCCGCCCACCGAGCCGCCGAATTGGTTCCAGCGGAGTGGCGGGGTGAGTCCGGTGAAATGGTCCGCGGCATTAGCGATGTTGTTGCGCAGGTACTCGAACAGGGAGCCGTGGATCTGGTTCGTTCCGCTCTTGGTCGTGGCTTGGAGCAGCGCCCCGGAGACGGACCCGAACTCGGCGTCGTAGTTGCTGGTAGTGATCTTGAAATCCTGCAGCGAGTCCAGGTTCGGGTTGATCACGGCGATGCCCAGAATGGCGCTCTCATTCTCCGTGCCGTCCAGCAGAAATCCGTTGGCTGTGAAGAACTGGCCGTTCACGTTGATCTGGAAGCCCTGCTGCGGATTCTCGCTGGCGGCGTGCTGCCACGAGTTCATCTGCGCGCCGGGAATCACCAGCAGCAGCGAGGTGAGGTTCCTGTCGAGAATGGGCAGCGCTTCCAGTTCCTTGCCCGTGATAGTCGTGCTGACGTCGGCACGATCGGTCTTGAGCAGCGGAGTCTGGTCCGTCACGGTGACGGTGCTCTGCGCCTCTCCGACCTTCAGCGGAGCGTCGACGCGAGTGGCGGCGTCCACCTGAACTTCCGCCATCGCGACGAACGCGGAGAAGCCGGTCGCCTCAATTCGGATTTCGTACCGGCCAGCCAGTAAGTGGGTCTGCGCGTAGTTCCCTGTGTCGTTGCTCGTCGAGTCGAGAACCGCGCCACGGCCGAGGTCCTTGATGGAAACCTTCGCCCCTGGAACGGCGGCGCCGGCGGGATCGGTGACGGTACCGAAGATACTCCCGGATACGGCCTGGGCATAAACGCCGGCGGAGCTGCCGAGTAGCAGTCCAGCCAAAATGCACGCGGTCCAGATGAGTGGCTTGTACGCCATGTGTTGCCCCCTATAGAAGGTGATTGTACGCTCGCCGGGCTGAGCGGTGTAGCTCAAACTCGTCGTGAGATGCGTTGCTTCGAGCGCGCGACGCGGCTGCGGTTTCCGGGCGAGATCGCAGGCCTCTGCTGGGCAGCTTCAACCGGTGCTAGGCCGATTGAATAGCGCGCCTAAAAGTCCATCGACATAGTGGACAATGCAACATGATACGACTTTCCTCAGCGCTGAACAACGTCAGGTGCGGCGAACGCATCCGCATCGGACCTGCGAGGGTTGCAGCCCTGCTTTCCGGTCGCCCGGCGAACATGTGTCGCTGACCGGCAAGCTGCTAAGTACAGGTCCGACCAGAAGTCATTCGGTTGTATAGGAAATGCAGTATACTTTGCGCGATGCCTCGATTCATCGCTGTAGCTAATCTGAAGGGCGGCGCGGGCAAGTCAACCATCGCCGTCAACCTGGCGGGGGTGCTGTGCGACAAGAAGCACGCCGTGACGCTGGTTGACGCGGATGTCCAAGGCACCTCGACCTACTGGGCGAGTGCGGGACGACTGCCGTTCCGGGTCCTGACGATGGCCTTCGAAACGGCGCGCGACGCCAGGAAATGGGCGCCGAAAGTGCTTGAGCTTGAAGCCGATTACGTGGTGATCGACTGCCCGCCGCACGTTGGCGGGGCATCCGAAGCGGCCGTCGGCATCGCGGATCTCGTTCTGATTCCCGTCACCGCGTCGGGCGCGGATCTGGCGGCAACGTTGAAGGCGTTGGACCTGGTACACGAGATGCGCGAGTCTCGCGAAGACAAGGGCCCGGCTTGCATCGTGGTGCCGTCGAAGATCGACACGCGAACGGCGCTGGGCCGCGAGATCGGCGACGTGCTGGAGCAATTGGGCGAAAAGGTGGGTCCGCCTGTCCACCAGCGAGTGGCATTCGTGGAATCGTTCGGGCAGGGCCTTTGGATCGGCGATTACGAGCCAAACGGCCCAGCCTACGCGGATATTGAGGAACTGGGAGCGGCCGTCAAAAAGGCGCTCAAGCGGTTGTAAGCCACTCACGGCTAGGTCATTAGCGGACGATCAGGACATCTTCCAGACGCTTCTTCGGGATATCCGGCACCTCGCACTCCGCGGCGGGATACCCGGCCGGAATCAGCAAGAAAGGCCGCTCGTTAGCGGGACGGTCGAGCAGACGCGACAGGAACCCCATCGGACTCGGGGTATGCGTCAACGTCGCCAGCCCCGCCGCGTGGAGCGCCGCCAACAGGAAGCCCGTGGCGATGCCCACCGACTCGCTCACGTAGTAGTGCTTCAGCTTGCGCGCGCCCTCGACGCCGTAGTCAATCCGAAAGACGACGATCAGCCAGGGGGCGGCTTCCAGAAACGGTTTGTGCCAATCGGTGCCGAAGGGCTCGAGCGCCGCCAGCCACTCCTCGGGGAAGCGCCGTTCGTAGTTGGAGCGCTCCTCCGATTCGGCGGCCTCCCGGATTTGGCGCTTCAATTCGGGATCTCCGACCACTACGAATTTCCAGGGCTGCTGGTTAGCGCCCGAAGGCGCTGCCGCGGCGGCGAAAACGGCCTCTTCAATCAGCGCTAGCGGGACCGGTTCGGAACTGAAGTTGCGGACGGAGCGGCGCGTTTGCAGGCGTTCGCGGAATTCGCGGATTCGCCGGCTTTGCTCTTCAGCCGGAAGCCGCTCAAAATCAAGACGCTTGAATCGGTTGCGGTTTTCCAGGGAAACTCCAAGGCAAGGCGACCCGGCCCGCCCTATTTCGGGTAGACGATATACGCCTTCAACTGGTCGTGGTAGTCTTCCAGCCCGAAAATGCCCACCGTTTTGTAGCCCTTTTCACCCAATAGGCCGGCCGCGCGCGTGGCCCGGCCGCCGTGCCGGCAGAAAGCCACAACGGGCCTGTCCGTAGGAACTTCCTTGATCCGGTCCGCGAGTTGCCCCACGGGAATGGTCAAAGCTCCTTTGATCGTGCCTGTGACCTCAATTTCGCTCGGCTCGCGCACGTCGATGAACAGCGTCTCTTGCGGCTTGTCGAGCAATTTCACCAGTTCTTCCACCGTCAGCTTCTTCGGAGCCTTGGTTTCGGCCTGGCGCGCCAGCAGCAAACCCGCTGCCAGCAAGGCGCAAACCGCGCAAACCCAGTAGATGCCTCGCATGGTCGCGAGTGTACCATGGATAGATTATGGGTTCTACACCGGACGAGTTCTACCGGATTGCCAAGCTGCCGCCCTACGTATTTGCCGCCGTCAACGAGATGAAGGCACGCCTGCGCGCAGCGCAATATGACGTCGTTGATTTCGGCATGGGCAACCCCGACGGGGCTACCCCGCGCGCGGTGGTTTCCAAACTCGTCGAGGCCGCCCGCATCCCGCGCAATCACCGCTATTCGGTCTCGCGCGGCATCCCGAACCTGCGCCACGAAATCGTACGCCGCTACGCCCGCAACCACGGCGTCGAACTCGACCCCGAAACGGAAGCGATCGTCACCATCGGCGCCAAAGATGCGCTCGCGCACATGATGTTCGCCGTCGTAGGACCGGGCGACCTGGTGGTCACTCCCGCCCCCTGTTACCCCATCCACCAGTACGGCGTGATCATGGCCGAGGGCGAGGCTGTGCCGCTGCCTGCCTCCGATCCTGCCGAGTACTTGAACCGGCTTGAGGATTGCTACAAGCAGGGTGCGCGCCAGCCCAAGATGATCCTGCTGAGCTACCCGCACAATCCAACGACGACCTGCGTGGATCTGGACTTCTTCAAGCAGGTGGTCAGCATTGCGTTGAAGCACGGCACGATGATTCTGCACGACTTCGCCTATGCCGACCTGGGATTCGGGGGCTACAAACCGCCCAGCATCCTGGAGGTGGACGGTGCGAAGGAAGTGGCCGTCGAAATCTTCTCGGTGACCAAGAGCTACAACATGGCCGGCTGGCGCATCGGCTTCTGCCTGGGCAACCAGCGCATGATCAAGGCGCTGGCCCGCATCAAGAGCTACCTCGATTACGGAGCCTTCCAGCCGATTCAGATCGCGTCCATCATCGCGCTGCGCGACTGTGAGGAAGAAGTAGTTAAGATTCGCGCGGTCTACGAGAAGCGCCGCGATCTGCTGGTGGACGGCCTGAACTCCGCCGGTTGGCCGCTGGAGAAGCCCCAGGCGACGATGTTCGTGTGGGCTCCGATCCCCGAGGCAATGCGCGGGATGGGATCGCTCGAGTTCTCGAAACTGCTCCTGGAGAAGGCGCTGGTGGCCGTCTCGCCCGGCATCGGTTTCGGCCCGGCGGGCGAGGGCTTCGTGCGCTTCGCGCTGATCGAAAACCACCACCGCACGCGGCAGGCCCTGCGCTCGATCAAGGAGTTTCTGCGCGACCATAAGCCGGCCCCCGTGGCGGCAGTGGTCTGATGTCCAGTTAGCGATGTCGCGTTCCGGCGCTCGCAAACCAACACCGGGCGCCTGAACGCTGTCTGAGCGGCCAGGGTTTCGTACACTGAAGGGAAGTGGAAACTCGCCGCATGTGCCCGAATTGCCGGGCGTTCATCACCATCAAAGACAAGGTTTGTCCCTACTGCGAAGTGCAGGTCGGACCGCGCGCCGTGGACCGCATGGGCGGCGACCTGCTCGGCGGGCTGATCCCGGCGGCGCGCTTCGCCACCGTGGTCATCCTCAGCCTCAACGTCGGCATCTTCCTGTTGACCCTGCTGGCCAGCGCGAGCGCCGGCGGCGGGCTGATGAACATCGACATCTACACGCTCCGCCGTTTCGGAGCCACCAGCCCGGTGTTCATCCTAAACGGGCAATGGTGGCGGCTGCTCACGGCCGGCTTCCTGCATGGCGGCCTGATGCACATCGCGTTCAACTGCTGGGCGCTGATGGACGTGGGCGCTCACGCCGAGCAGGAGTACGGCCCGCGCCGCATGACGGCCATCTACCTGATTTCGACCATCGGCGGTTTCGCGGCCAGCACCATGTGGGGCATCCTGCGCGGAGCGGACATCACCTCGGTGGGTGCCTCGGCGGGGCTTTTCGGCTTGATTGGGGCGATGATCGCCTATGGCACCATCACGCACGGCATGGACGCGTCGATGGTGAAGCAGTTCTATGTGCGTTGGGCGATCTACGGACTGCTGATGGGCTTTCTGCCCTTCTTCCGCGTGGACAACGCCGCGCACATCGGCGGACTGGCCACGGGCTTCGTCACCGCGTGGATCGCAGGTACGCCCAAGCTCGTGCCCGGCTTGCGCGATAAGGTCTGGGACGTAATCACCGGCCTGATGATCGCGTTGACGGCTTACGCTTTCGTCCGCATGTTCCTATTCCTGTCCGCCACCGGCCACATGCAGAGTTGACCCCGGTTGCTGCGAGTGGCACAGGCAGCCGGCCCGGCTCAGGCCTCCACCCAGTGCCGTCGCTCGACGAAGGTCTCCGGCTCGTAAGTGATCCCGGCGTCCAGGCGCTTCTGTTCGCGCCGCGTGGTCCACAGCAACATCGGTCCGGCCACGGCGGCAGCGGCCATCGAGGACAACGATCCGAGTTCCTTGCGGATGTCTTTACGCAGTTCGTGCACCTGTGCGGCGACGTCTTCGCTGGTCTTCCTGAGATTCTTCTCCATGGCCCACAGCAGAGCGCTGTAGTGGGTCCGCAGCGAGTGCGCTTCCCGCTCGAAGCGCTCCCGCACGCGCAGGTCTGGCGAGAGGTGATAGCGCTTCCACCCGGCCAGCGAGGTCCGACACAGCCGGAACAGCGAAGGGCCGTTGCGGTCGAAGTCGCGCCGGAACGCTTCGTCCAGGAACTCCTTCGACTGGTCGCGCGTGATGTGCGGATGACGCCAATTGAATTTGAACTGGCCGTGGACGTCCGCCAGATCGACGTCCAGCATGCGGCCTTCTTCCTTCATCTGCGTGTACAGCGGCGTGCCGGGAAGCGGTGTGTAGAGCATGAACTGGTGGAAGTCCGTCTGGTGCTCCACCGCGTACTCGATCTCGTCCTTGATGTTCTCGGGCGTGTGATGCTCCATCCCGACGATGGAGGAACCCAGGACGCGGATGCCGTGCTCGCGCAGTTCGGCGGTTAGCAGATGCGTGTCCGAGCCGCTCAGTTTGGCATAGCCGGATTTCGGCGACTCCAATCCCATCCAGATCCAGGAAACGCCCAGTTCCACCAACTCCTGCATGCTGTACTTGCGAATCGCGTTGGCCGAGGAGAACACGTACATCTCCCAGCTCTTCTTGCCCGCCTTCATGCAGTCGAGCAGCTCCAGCGCGCGCTTGCGATTGAGCAGGAAGTTCTCGTCCATGACGAAAAACGCGCTCAGGTTCAACTCGCGCTCCGCCCGCTCCATCGCCTGATAGATCTCGGCGCCGGTGTTCAGGAAGTTCACCGACTTGCCCTTGCCGCCGAAGAACGCCGAAGTTGTGCAGAAGTTGCAGCCCAGTGGGCAGCCGACGCTCGGGATGATCGTGGCGCAGGTGGAGCCGATCCGCTGCGGCAGCTTGAAGCCCATCACGCGCTGGCCGAATCCGCTGGCGATGAGAGGGTGCTTGATCGGCGCCGTGGTGTCCTCGCCCAGGTAGGACCGCATCCAACTGACGCCCTCGCCCTTGACGATGAAATCGGCATCGACGATCTGATCCAGGTCCGAGATGGAAGCGACGTGCCCGCCGACGACGATAGCCGAGTGCGGCGAGAACTGCCGCACCATGCGGCACATTTCCTTCACTTTGCCGACGTTCATCACGATGCCCGAAATGCCGACCACGTCGTAGTGCTGCGACGTCAACTCGCGCTCGAAATCTTCCCGCGACGGGAAATCGAGCACGGTGGACGGCGCGCTGATGTTCTCCTGGATGAACATGATGCCCCACGAGCGGTGGAACATGCGCAGCGAATACGGCCCCTGCTCGCGGGTCACCTGGTTGTGGTAGAGCTCCATCGGGTTGATGGAACGGCTCCCGAACTCATCGTCCTGAGCATACGGACCGAACACGCTGGTAAGCAGGATTCGGGCCTTAGCGCCCTCCGGATGCGGAAACTGGCGGACAAGCTGAGCAGGCAACTGATTGGTCATGTTTTGATGGGCCAGAGGAAAGGGCCTTTTAATCTCAGTCTAGAGCCGCCCTATCCCGGTTCCTACGTGAGCGGACCTTGGAGTATGTTGAAATTACACAGAAATTACGAATGCCGGGGGTTAGGTTCATGCGATTACCGATTCATATGTTGAGCCCCTGGCTCTGCACCATCCTGATTCCTGCCATGCTATCCGGGCAGTGGGCCCCACAAGGGTCCGCCGAAAGGGGTCCCAGCCCGAAGACTCCGTCCGGCATGCTCCGGGCAGAACCAGCCGGCGAAAGACCGCGGCGCAGCGGGGAGTTTGCGGTAAACTCACCGGCCCGCACGCGGGGTTTAGCCGCGCAGACCGCGGCGGCGGGACCGGGTTTGCGGGTGGACGCGGCGGCCACCCGCCACGCGATCAGCCAGGACGTCTACGGCGTCAACTCGTATGGGAATATGGGCGCAACCGCCGACCTGCACCTGCCGCTGACCCGTTGGGGCGGCAACGCGACCTCGCAGTACAACTGGAAGCTCGACTCGTCCAACACTGGGGGGGATTGGTATTTCGAGATCTTCCCGCAAAACGATTCAGCGGATCCATCCAAGCTGCCGGATGGTTCGGCTCACGACGTGTTCCACGAGACCAACCTCAAGTCCGGTGCGCGGAGTTACAGCACCGTGCCGATCATGGATTGGGTGGCCGGCACGCGAGTGGCCAAGACATGCAGCTTCAGTGTTCGGAAATACGGTGCTCAGAAGGCGACCGATCAGTACGCGCCTGACTGCGGCAACGGCACGCTGACCAGCGGCGCGGAAGTCGCCTCGCTTCCGAACTTTGATCCCGCTGACAGTGATGTCAAGGTCGACGCCGCCTTCATGACCGATTGGGTGAAGTACACGGCGGCAAAGTACGGCAACGCGGCGCAGGGCGGTGTGGCCGTCTGGTCGCTCGACAACGAACCCATCTGGTGGATGGGAAATCACAAGAACATCCACTTGCAGCCCTTCACGTACGACGAACTGGCGGAGCGCGGCATCCGCTATGCGAAAGCGATCAAGAGCGGCGATCGGAGCGCCGCCGTGGCTGGACCGGTGAGCGCGGGTTATTGGGATCTGTTTTTCTCAGCGTTGGATATCAAGTCGGGTTGGGGCGGACCGTCGCCTTGGAAATATTGGACGAACCCGGTGGACCGAAAGGCCCACGGCGACATCGATTTGACCGCGTGGTATCTGCAGCAGTTCGCTAAGGCGGAGCAGGAGACCGGCTATCGTTTGCTCGACTATCTCGACGTTCACGGCTACATGCCGGGCACCGGCGGCGACGCGCTGGACGCCGCGTCAGTAGCGGCCCGACTGCAGTCCCCGCGGGTTTTCTGGGACCCAAATTACATCTTCACTCACGATGACTATCTGGCCTCCGAACCAGTCAATCTCATCGGCCGCATGAAGCAGTGGATCGCGGACAACTACCCCGGGACCAAGACCGCGATCACGGAGTACAACCTCGGCGCATTCGACGACATCAGCGGGGCGCTGGCCCAGGCCGACCTACTCGGAGCGTTCGGCCGCGAGGGGCTCGATCTGGCCACGTTATGGGGCAATCTGACGAAGTCCGTAGCCGACCCCGCGAACCCCGGCAAGAACATCGACGTGCCGAACGTGATGTCGTATGCATTCAGGCTGTATCGCAACTACGACGGTCAGGGTGGCGCCTTCGGCGAAACCAGCGTTTCCGCCGCGAGCGACAACCAGGACCAACTGGCAATCTACGCGGCCCAGCGCTCGGATTCAGCCCTGACGCTGATGGTGATCAACAAGACCGCCAACGACCTGTCCAGTAACGTCGCGCTGAACAACTTCCAGCCCGACGGTGCGGTTCAGGTCTGGCAGTACAGTGGCGCGAACCTCGGTGCGATCGTACGCCAGCCGGACCAAAGTACTACCGCGAATGGCGTCGGGGCGAACTTCCCGGCCTACTCGGCCACACTGCTCATCGTGCCCGAGTCGAGTGCGCTGAAAGCGGCCAAGCCCGTGATCACCGCAATCGTCAACGCCGCGACGAATGAGGGGGGCATCGCGCCCGGCACGCTGGTGAATGTCACCGGCGCCAACCTCGGCCCCGCGACCGGCGGCGGCGATCCGATATCCGGCAAGTCGGGCATCATCGGCACCAATCTCTCCAACGTGCGGGTGCTGTTCAACGGCGCGCCTGCCCCAGTGCTGTCGGCGTCCTCCACCTCAGTTCTGGCGATGGTGCCCTATACGGCGGCGCTGAACGCCACGGCCAGCGTCCAGGCCGAGTACAAGAACAGCCGCTCCGATCCAATCACGGTGCAGATCGCGCCCGCCGCTCCGGGCGTCTTCACGGCCGACGCCACGGGCAAAGGCCCGGCCCTGGCCTTCTCCTTCGACGCGGGAGTCTTCGCCCTGACACTCAACTCGGCCTTGACCCCGGTCTCCGCCGGCTCCAGCCTGCTGTTCTACATCACCGGCGCAGGGGTGTTGAACCCGCCGGCCGTGGACGGCCGCATCGAGGCTGCGATCCTGCCTCAGCCCGCTCAGAACGTCGCGGTGACCATCGGCGGCAAGACCGCGACGGCCACGACCGCCTCCGCCCCCGGCAGCATCTCGGGCATCCTACTGGTGAATGTCACGGTGCCTGGCGGCGTGACTGCGGGGAATGCACCGTTGGTGGTGACCGTCGGCGGCGCCAGCAGCCAGGGCGGCGTCACGCTCGCGGTGAAGTAGTTGAGCGTCTGCTCACCGCTCCCTCACGGTCGCGGCTCCGTCCCGATGGAGCCGCGACCATGAGGGAGTGGTGTCATTTCCGTCGCGTCACCGCGGAGCCCCCCCAGCACTGAGCCGCGAATGTCAAAGAGCGGCCCCTCGCGCCAAGAGCAGATGGCCGCTCACTCACGTTCGCGGCTCGGTGCTTGAGTAGGCGTGGCTGTTTTCAATGGGGGTGAACGCACCGCCGGTCAAAGAGAGATCTGTGCTGGCGTTGCAGTGGACCGTTTTCGTCAATAGATCGACTTCGAGCCCTTCGCGGAGGTGGCGGCTTCCCAGTAGATCGGGAACGACTTCACCCCGTGGAAGAACGTGCTGAAATCGCGGTACCAGCTCATGCTGCATTGATTGCAGGGTGTCGTTGCGAAATCGGCCTTGGTCATCGTGAGGATGTTCCCCAACACATTCGGGAGCTGCATGCACGGCCTGACGTCGCCGAACCAATCGACGAACATGACGCGGGAGCCGCCCAGACACTCAAAAGTAACCTTGGACGGATCCCTGAGGTACTGGATGATATTCCGCATTGAAATCGTGGAGTTTACGATTGCATATCGCTGCAACTTCTTGATCTCGATCACGCTCTCCAGGGACTGGGCCACGAGTTCTCTCGACAGGCTGATCCCCTCGCCGCCCAACGGGTATACGATCGACTTCGAGAAAGTCGGATAATTGACCGAGATCATGTCAAATCCCATGTCGGTTGCTTTTATGAACAGCTTCTCCATCTGGTCATGATTGTTGTTCCAGATGAGGGTCGATGCCATCGATTTGATCTTCGTCTTTTTAATTCTCTTGACCGCATCTTCTATACCCTGCATCAAGTTCGGAATACCTCTGGATTTTTCAAGAACTTCTGGGTCGTCGGAATCGAGCGAGATGGAGATCATGTCGTTCCCGGCTTCCTCCAGGCGCGCGAGCCGCTCGTCGGTAATGAGCGCAGGTGCCGCTGCCAGGACGGCGTTATGAATATTGCGGGAATTGCATTTCTTCACGAAGTCGATGATACTCGCGTGCATCAGCGGTTCCCCGCCGGTCAGCGTGATATGTGAAATGCCGAGGTCGGCCAGTTTATCGATCGCCAGCAGCGCTTTATCTTTGTCGATGAACACTTTCGGTCTCTGCTTCCAGATATCGCAGAACGTACATTTGGCGATACACACGTTGGTGATGGCAAACTCCGCTACTCGCAGGTTCCCGGTAACGAAAGTTTTTAGTATGTGCTTGTGTTTGTTATTCATCGATTCGTCATTTGCTTCAGTGGGTATACGGGTCTGAACCTCAGGATACACCTCGGTGCGGTCTGCCAATACCATTTAATGCGGATTTCAATGGGCTCAATCCGGAGCGCGCGCCCTTAGCGGTAAGCGATAAAGAACAAACGTCGAAATGGGAACAGCACCTTGCCGTTGGTGCGACGGGGATAGTCGTGCATGACGGCATCAGCCAGCAGGCGCATGTAGCGTTCCCCGTCGGCATCGTTCGCGAGGGCTTCCAGATACGGACGGAGGCCCGTGCCGCGAATGAACTCAAGGATCGACGCGGTGGAGTCCATCACGTGGATGTACTCGGTTTCCCACATCTCGAGGTGCGAGCAGCGCGGGCTGAGCAGATCGTAGTAAAACGCGGGTGGCTCCTCGACCAGGGCGTTGATGGCGCTTCCCATGCGGTCCCGCCAGCGCTCGTCGAGGGCGATCTGCCGCATGCGAAGGTGCAGCGGCGAAGTGAAGTGCGCCGGCATCTGAACGGCGAGGGCGCCACCCTCGGCGACCTGTTCCAGCAGGTGCGGAATGAGGTGCGAGTGGCCGTGAACCCATTGCAGCGCAGCGTTCGAGTAAACCAGATCGTAGGGCCCGCCAGCCCACGCAGCGATGTCGGACTGGAGCCAGTCCCGCGCCGGGTACGTCCGGCGCGCTTCCGCGAGCATCTCCTCCGACTGGTCGATGCCAATGATTCCGGCGTCCGGCCAGCGGGCCCGGAGCACAGCCGTGGAATTACCGGGTCCGCAGCCCAGGTCGACTATGCGGCGCGGCGCGGCGAGTTGCACGCGAGCGGCGAGATCGATGGCCGCCTGCGTCCGTTGCGTGCCATGCAGAAGGTACAGACCGGCGTCCCAGGTGGGATTGCTCAATGAACTGCGATGCCTCTCCTGCAGAGTACCAACCCCGGTGCGAGCAGGTCGACTTCGCTATCATGAGGTCACTCACGAGTCACTATGCGCAACCTCTCCCGACGCCGGATTATGGAACAGGCCGCACTGCTGCCCGGATCTGCGCTGCTGGCCGCCGAGACCCCGCCACCTGCGCGAAAGCTGCACGTGGTGGTCACGGGAGGCCACCCGGGCGACCCCGAGTACGGCTGCGGTGGCACCATCGCTCGTTACACCGACCTGGGCCACGACGTTGCGCTGCTGTATCTGAACCGCGGCGAGGGCGGAATCCAGGGCAAACCGCCCGCGGAGGTGGGCGCCATTCGCACGGCCGAGGCCATCCAGGCCTGCGAGATTCTGAAGGCGCGCCCGTTGTTCGCCGGCCATACGGACGGACATTCCGTGGTGGACCAGCAGCACTACGCGGAATTTCACCAGCTGATCGCCGCTCAGAAGCCCGACGTCGTTTTCGCCCAGTGGCCGATCGACGGGCACGCCGACCACCGCGCCATCTCGTCGCTGGTCTACGAGGCCTGGCTGCGCATGAAGAAGAGCTTCGCGCTGTACTACTACGAGGTGACCACGGGTGAGGACACGCTGCAATTCGCTCCCACGCACTACGTGGACATCAGCGCCCAGGCGGCCCGCAAGCGCACCGCGTGTTACGCCCACGCCAGCCAGCTTCCCGACAAGTTCTTCGCCATACAGGAGCAAGTTGCGAAGTTCAGGGGTGTGGAGAGCGGTCACACGCAGGCCGAGGCGTTCGTCCGCCACGTGCAAAGCCCAGACTTCGGACTGCCGTTGGGCTGATTCGAGTCGCAGCCCGACACCCAACCCGAGGCTGTTTCCAAGTCCTCGCACGTTACACTGAGTGGAAGTGGAAGAGAGAGTCTCGACGAAGAAATATGACCGGCGTCTGGTGGGACGCCTGCTCGCGCTGGCTCTGCCGTGGTGGCGGCCCGTCCTGGTGGCCACGGCCTGCCTGCTGGTGGGATCGATGCTGCAAGTGGTCACGCCGTTGCTCACACGCGTCGCCATCGACCGCTACATTGCCCCCACCGGCAAAGCCACCGCACCGTGGCTTGAGCACTATCTGTCACTGGGCCGGGAACAGGGTCTGGGCCAGATCGCATTGCTCTATTTCCTGGCCATCGCCGCCGGGTTGCTTTCGGACTTCTCCCAGCAATACCTGATGCAGCGCACCGGCCAGCACGCCATGTTTGAGTTGCGCCGCCGGGTGATGGCCCATTTGCAGGCCCTCGATATCGCGTTCTACGACCGCTCGCCGGTCGGCCGCCTGGTGACGCGCGTCACAACCGACGCCGACGCGCTCAACGAGATGTTCACCTCGGGACTGGTCACCATCTTCGGCGACGTGCTGGTGTTGCTGTTCATCTTCGGGGCAATGTTCCGGCTCAACGCCGGGCTGACCCTGGTGATGCTCGCCGTGATGCCGCTGGTCTTCGGTGTAACCATCGTATTCCGCCGTGCCGTCACCGCGGGCAACCGCCGTATCCGCGTCGCCGTGGCCCGCATCAACGCCTTCCTGCAGGAGCATCTGACCGGCATCGTCGTGCTGCAGCTGTTCAACCGCGAGCAGCGCGCTGCCGCGGACTTCGAGGTGGTGAATCGCGAACACATGGATGCCTACAAGGCGACGGTGGTCGCGTACGGCTGGTTCTACCCCGCGGTCGAGTTCCTGTCGCTGCTCGCAATCGCGTCGATTCTGGCGCGCGGCGGCTGGCAGGTGCGCCACGATGCGCTCTCCATCGGCATCCTGGTGGCGTTCTTCCAATACGCCTCGCGCATCTTCCGCCCGATCCAGGACCTCAGCGAGAAGTACAACGTGCTGCAGGGCGCTCTGGCCGCGGCCGAACGCATCTTCGGGCTGCTCGACGAGCCGGTGCACATCACCGCCCCCGCCAATCCGCAGCCGTTCCCGGTGCGGCCCGCGGCGATCGAATTCGATCACGTCTGGTTCGCCTACAAAGACGAGGACTGGGTGCTGCAGGACGTCTCGCTGCGCATCGAGCCAGGCGAAACGGTGGCCGTGGTCGGCCATACGGGCGCGGGGAAGACCACGCTCACCAACTTGCTGCTGCGCTTCTACGACGTGCAGCGTGGGACCATCCGCATAGGCGGTGTCGACATCCGCGAATTCGATCCGCGCGACCTGCGGCGGCACTTCGGCATCGTGCTCCAGGACCCGCACCTGTTTACGGGGACGCTGGCGGATAACATCCGCCTGGGCGACGCGACCATCTCCGGCGAAGCGCTGCGGGTGGCCGCCGGCCAGGTGAATCTGACCGACTTCATCGCGAGTCTGCCGGACGGCTTGAACCACAAAGTGCGGGAACGCGGCGCGGGCCTTTCGACGGGCCAGAAGCAACTGATCAGCTTTGCCCGAGCCCTCGCCCGCCAACCGCGTTACCTGATCCTGGACGAAGCGACTTCGAGCGTGGACACCGAGACGGAGTTCAAGGTCCGCGACGCGCTGGAGCGCATGGTCGAGGGCCGCACCTCGATCGTGATCGCGCACCGCCTCTCCACCATCCAGCGCGCGGGCCGTATCGTCGTGATGCACAAAACGAAGCTGCGCGAATGCGGCACGCACCAGGAACTTCTGGCCGCGCGCGGCATCTACTGGAAGCTCTACCTGCTGCAGTACAAGGAGCAGGAAGCGCGGCTGCGGGTGTCGTAGCACAGGCTGAGAGCGGGCGTACATGGAGCGCCAGAACATGCATCATGAAGGAGATTGCGGGCCGGTCGAACGAGCGCGGAGTGAGACTTCCGGACGCCGCACGCGTTCAAAGAGCAGCCTATTCCTGTTGCTTTGCGGACTCGCCTTGACGCTCCATGGCCTCTGCACTGGCGCGGCGATTCCTCCGGCGCACGTCGATGACTTCAGCGGGCATCCCCGGCTGATCGTAATCAGCGATATCGGCAACGAACCCGACGATCAGATGTCCCTCGTCCGCTTGCTGCTGTACTCCCAGGAGATCGACATCGAGGCCCTCATCGCTTCGACTTCGACCTGGCAGAAAACCGCAACCCATCCCGAGACGATGCGTGCCCTGATCCACGCCTACGGGCAAGTCCGGCCCAACCTCCTGTTGCACGCCAAAGGCTGGCCGGCAGCCGAGGATCTCGACCACCGCGTCTTCAACGGGCAGCCCGGCTACGGTATGGCGGCCACAGGCGAAGGTAAGACGTCAGAGGGAGCGGCGGCCATCATCCGCGCGGCGGATCGCGACGACCCGCGTCCGCTGTGGATCAGCCTTTGGGGTGGGTCCAACACGCTGGCCCAGGCTCTGCTGCAGGTGCGCGCTACTCGAGGCCCAAAGGAAGCCGCGAAGTTCGTGGAGAAGCTGCGCGTCTACTCCATCTCCGATCAGGACGACGCCGGGGCATGGATCCGGCGCGAGTTCCCCGACCTTTTCTACATCGTTCAGCCCTCGGATCAAACGGGAGCCGAATACGACTACGCCACCTGGACGGGGATCAGCGGGGACGGCTTCTATCGCAATTGCGCCGGAGCGAACCCGGCGACCGTGACGAACGAGTGGCTCGACGCGAACGTTCGCAGCAAGGGCTCGCTGGGGAAGCTCTACCCGCGTTTCGCCTTCATCATGGAGGGCGATACGCCTTCCTACCTGAGCCTGATCGACAACGGGCTGAACGCTTTCCGCCGGCCCGATTGGGGCGGTTGGGGCGGGCGCTACATCAACCGCCGGCCCAACGGCGAGACCCACGCGATCTGGACCCAGGGCGGCGACCTGTTTTCGCGCGTCACCTCGCAAGACACCGTCACGGGGGCGGATGGCAGGCCGGTGACCTCAGACCAGGCGACAATCTGGCGCTGGCGCGCGGCGTACCAAAACGACTTTGCGGCTCGGATGGATTGGACGGTCGCCGACTTCGTGCACGCGAATCACAGTCCGTTGGTCGAAGTGAATGGGCAAGCCGGAACCGCGCCGATCTTACTGGATGCCAAAGTCGGGCAGCCGGTCGTGCTGGACGCCAGCCAGAGCCGGGACCCCGATGGCCAAAGCCTGCACTACGCCTGGTTTCACTACTCCGAGGCAGGTGGGACAGGCAACAACTTGGCTGCGGTCACGATCTCTGGCGCGGACACGGCGAAGGCCGTCGTGACGCCGACTGCGGTCTGCCGGCCGCAATGGCTACCGGGAATACCGTGCACAGGCACCGGTACGGCCCACATCCTACTGGCGGTGACCGACGACGGCTCGCCGCGGCTGACGTCCTATCGCAGGGTGATCCTGACCGTGCGCTGAGCCGCAGTGGTGGGGCGGCTCTCCGAGCCCCGTGGGCTCCCCAGAGCCCGCATTGCTTGCTTCGCGCGCTGTGTTTAGTTTGCAGGCGCGGAGCGCTCACGCGGCTCGGAGAGCCGCCCCACGAGGGGTGATAGGATCTTGCTGGCGCCATGCGGCACTCGACGGTCTGCCACGTGCCCGCCCAACGGGAGGTATCGCGTGCGTCCACTTACGGTCCTCAGCCTGCTTTTGTTGCCCGTCTTCCTGGCATCTTCCCAGGAGGCCGACCCCGCATCCGACCACGCGGGTAGCGTAACTGCGACGATCCCGATTCCCGCGTTGGGCAGCTACGGCGCGGGGGGGCTGGCCGAGTTCAAAACGCCGGGTAAGCCCGTGGTTGTGACGGTGGAACTCGGCAATTCAGCCGCAGTCCCGATCCAGGGTACGGTGCGGCTGCACGTGATCGACGACTGGACGGCTGAGCCAGCGACACCGGTCTCCTTCGCACTGCCCGCGCACGGGCGTGCTGACGTTGCGTTCCGGGTTCAGTTCGGGAACCGGACGTTCAACGCGCACTACCCGATCCACGCGTTTGTCGAGTTCGAAGAGGCGGGACACAAGTTCGTCGCCCACCCGATCCGCATCATCCAACCGCAGCGGCCCAACCCGCCGCTGGCGGAATCGCCTGTGGAATGGAAGCCGTTCCAGGTCTCGGCCAACGGATCGCTGGCGCTGTGGCGCTTGCCGATCCACCGCGAGCATGTGCGGTTGGAGCAGATTGCCGGCCCCGGCACGCAACCGGGAAACGTGTACGAGACCAGGCCGACGGTGAACTTCCGTGCCAGACAAGTCGGCGCGGGCGATCAAGAGGCCATCAACCTCGCGCTCGGCCCACGTCCACCGTCGATGCGCGAGCGGGTCAGTTGGGCGGCCACCGAGTTCCCCCTGCAACTCCCCACCACAGGTTCGATCCGGTTGACCGTTTCCGCGACCGCCACCGGAGCGCCCTCGAATGACTGGGCCCGCATTCGAGTGCTGCCGATGCAGCAGGCTGCCTCGCCTGAACGAGCGTCTGAAGTCGTGTATGAAACGAGACCCTCCGTGGATTCCTCCACCCTGGAGACCATCGACTTGTCGCGGTTTGCAGGTAAGCTCGTGCGTCTCCAATTCGAAGCTGAAACAGAGCTGGCGGGCCAACCGGGCGGAGTGAATTGGATAGAGCCGGTATTGTTGACCGGGCAGATTCCCGAAGCGACACCCTTCCCCGCCGTGAGCAACGACGCGCTCAAACTGTCAGGCAGCCTAGCTCGCTTCTGGCAGGGCCGCCGCGGCATCCTGGATTCGACCATCAGCTTCGGCGGAGCCTTGCGCTTCCACGGTCTGCATGTACGCGTGCTCGACGACAATCTGGAGGACCCGCGCGCGACCAGCGAGCTTCTGGCGGTGACCGACGAACCCGTGGACCGCGGCTTGCGGGTACGCCACCACTTCCGTTCCTGGGCGGGCGAGTTTGACCTGCTGGCGGAACTGGGCACTGAAAATCAGGCGCTGCGGTGCAAAGTGTGGCTGGAGAACGAACCCGCCGCCAAGCCCTGGTTCAAGGTGTACCTGCAGCAGGTCTCGCTCGGGGCTTGGAACGAGAAGGCCCGGCGCGTCTATGGCGGCGTGGGCAACGTCCTCGAAGACCCGCAGGCGTTCACGATGAGCTTCGATGGCCATAATCTGGCGGCGTCTTACGTGGGCTTCGAGTTCCCCTCGGCCGCGATTGTGGAGGCCGTCGATACACCGCCCGACCGGCTCTCCGTGGACCCCGCCAAGGGCCTCTACACGCTTGAAACACCGCATACGCAAACCATCACACTGATCCCCGCTGTGAACGTCTGGGATGGCGTCAAAATCTGGCGCGACCTGGACACGCGCAAGGCGTCCGCGGGCGTGCCTCAACTGGCGGGCCGCTTCGTTTTCGATATTTGGGAGGGCCGCTACCGCGAGAGTGCGGAGCAGCTCCAGAAAGCGTTTCAATACGGGCTGACGAACTCGGCTGTGGTCTGGCACAATTGGCAGCGCTGGGGCTACGACTACCGCCTGCCGGACGTCTACCCCCCCAATCCGGAGTACGGCACGCTGGACGAGTTCCGGCAGTTGGTCGATGTCTGCAAGAGGAATGGCGTGCTGTTTGCGCCGCACGACAACTACATCGACCTCTACCCCGACGCCGAGGGCTTCAGCTACAAGAGCGTCGTGTTCACGGGCGAAGGTCAGCCGCAAAAGGCCTGGTTCCACCACGCCCGCATGGCGCAGAGCTACCGCGCGCGGCCCGATCAATTGCGCCCGCTGATCGAGCGCAATTTGAAGTTGATCCGAGACGGGTTCGCGCCCAGCGCGTACTTCATCGACGTGTGGTCCTCGATCGCGCCTTACGACTACTGGACCGACCAGGGCGAATTCATCGACCGCACCGTGACGCGGCGCGCATGGGGCGAGGACTTCGCCTGGATTCGCGACTACCTGGGCAACAACGCACCGCAGATCTCCGAGGCGGGCCACGATCAGTTGATCGGCTGGCTGGACGGCGCGCAGGCCAATCACTTGCGAATCGATCCCGACGCCTCGGGCTTCACGCTGCATGTGAAAGCCGCCGCGGCCGAGCGGATCCCGTGGCTGGACGCGGGCTATCACGAGCGGTTCATTCTGCACGGCGCGGGGTACCCGGACCGCTACGCCGCCGGCCTGCCCGCCGCCACGCACGGCATCTACAGCGACGATTACATGGCCACCGAGGTACTCACCGGGCATCCGGCCATGGTCTCGGAGCCGTTCGGCCGCGACGTGGTGCGCAAGTACTGGCTGCTGGACGATCTGATGCGGGCGCTCGCAGGCCGGCGCATCGAGTCCGTCGAATTCGTGGGCGGCGACATCCACCACCAACACGTGCGCTGGAGCGGCGGCGGGGAAGTGTGGGTGAATCGCGGGGAAAGTGACTGGACGGTGACGGCCCCCGGAGGCGAGCATTTGCTGCCCCGATACGGCTTTTACGCCCAGGCTCCTAACGCAACTGGGGCTTGGCGCCAGGCGGCTGTCGAGAGGTCAGGCGTGAACGTGCGGGAATGGTCCAACCACAGTGAGGGTCGATTCACGCTCCAGTATATGCACCTCCGAGGCCACGGTGTCGGGTACCTGTGGAAGGGCAGCACCGAATCGCTTCTGATTACCCCGCTGCCGGATAGCGAACCGGGTGCCGCAATCCTCCCGGCAGACTACGATTTTGGGTTGGCCGTTCGGCAAATCAGCGTCCTCGACGCCGACGGGCATGTTCTGAAGACAACCAAAATCGAAGCCGGGAAAGCGATCGGCGCGTTCAATTACGAACGTGGAGTTTTCGCCTACCGGATCGATTTCGCGGGGGCGAAATAGGGGCGTCGAGCCAGTTTGTCAACCCGCCAAAGGTTGACACACTGCGCCACTTGGCAGTGCGCGCGACGGTCCAAGCGACTGTCAGGAAGTGGCGGCCCAAGCGCTACGGCTTGGACGGCTGATTTTCAAACTGGATAGAACTCTCCGCCGAGGCGCGCCGAAAATCTCGGTTATCCAGGCTCAGCACGATGGTGCGGGCGTAGCCGAACAGCACGCGCAAGTGGAACTCGGTGCCGTACGACACGGGGAACCACAGCCCGTCGGCGACCTTCCGGTAGGCCACGTTGAACCCCAGTTGACGGACGTTGGTCCCAAGAAAGACCTTGACCGCCCAGGGGATGTTGAAAGATAGCTTCGTCACCACGCGAATCGGTTGGAACTCGACCGGATCGACCAGCACTTCCCCCGTCCAGGGCCGCTCCACGTCACCTTTCCTGGGTTCGAACAGCAGTCGCAGCGCCTGGACGCCATTCACTGCCTGTGTGCCGGCCAGGCGGAAATCGTAATGTGCCTGCTCCTTGGCCGTCAGTGGGAACTGATTCCTGGGGATGCCGTCGCGCGACTCCTTGTCCTTCACCATGTCGTCGGTCATGTCTTCGACCAGATCGCCGTCGATGTCCATGCCCTGATGGCGGAACTTAGGATCGGTGTACGGGAACAGCTTGCCGTCCTTGCGGTAGTGGCCTTCAAAGAAATCGAGTTTCTTCTCGGTGGATGTCGCCGTCGGGGTCACCGTGTAACGCCGCTTTTCCTCGCGCGCCAGCTTAGAACCGCCGCGCATGAGGCGGGTCAATGTCTCCTGCGTATACACGATTGATTGCCGCGCGCTCACGGCCTGCTCCTGGTTCTCCGCCACCCGCTTCAGCAGGTCTTCCAATGCAGGCGGGGAAGCAGCCTGGGAGAAGACAGCGAGCGGGCAGACCGATGCGAGCATCAGGCGCAAGATCATATGCAATCTAAGAACGCAGTTCGACCGGCGGGTGTTCCGCTATCTGCCGGCGAACGGGAGAGTGTCCACGACTAATCGCTCATCGGTCTTGACAATCAACAGAACGGAGCCGGCCAGCAGGCGCTGGTAGCCCTCGGGCAATGGCAGGAGCTTGCCTTCGAGATCAGACGGCGGCATTACCAGACTCTTCACCACATCCCCGGTCAGCCGGGCTGTGATGTGGATTTCGCGTGCGACGGCCGCCGGTATTGCCGCTAAGTGCAGCCGCTTGGCCTCCAATGCATCCTGGAACCAGTTCACGACCAGCCGCACTTCGGCGTCGGTGAATTGGGGATAGCGAAACCAATACGGCGGAGTGGGGACGGGCGCGCGGACCAAGGCGACTTTCTTGGTCTCAACTGGCTTCTTCTCGGCCGCGGATGCCGAAAAAACCATGCAAAGCAGGCAAGTCAGAACCTGGATCGCAATGCGTCGCATGACCTCCAGGTTACCAACTCGGGCTACTCGTAGCGCAGCGCGTCCACCGGATCCAGACGGGCCGCTTTGGTGGCCGGCCAGAGTCCAAAAAAC
>Ga0118677_10002420_pt1 | contig 37585 bp, 39 predicted proteins | sample AliMusrvi5mmetaG_FD_86154 | JGI IMG/M metagenome (GOLD analysis project Ga0118677, IMG submission 86154) | reverse complement strand
GCCGCCCAGCACCTGCGCGCCCGCCCCCGCGACGTCAAATGAGAGGTGGTGGGGGTGGCCGTCAGGGAGGGCGTCCTTCCGGGAATCGGCGGAGGTGAGAAGAAGGAGCTAGGTGACAGGATGGTGTTCTATGCGAAAATACATTGTTCCCAGCCTTCTGGTTATTTGCATGTGCTTGGTGGCCTTTTGGTTGGTGGCGGGGCGGTTTAGTGCCAAACCGTTCAAGGCTTTTGACCTGACGGCGGAAGACTTTGTGGGGTTTACTCCGAAGGTTGCCGGTATGAACTTGCGGGTCTTGCCGGTAACGGTTCGCGATCAGGCGGAGCCAAATGTGGTGGCGTATCTGGCCGAACGCGAAGGTTCGCCGATGGGGCTCATGTTTCGTTTGGTGCATGGGTACAACATGCCGATGTGCATGAAGATCAAAGGATATCGGGTTGAAGAAGTTGCCAAGTTGTTAAGTTCTCAAGTTGTTAAAGATGGATCCCCCAACAACTCAACAGCTCAGCAACTTAGAAGCTTAGTTCCTCGTGGTTTGCCGGTTCAGCTCTGGCGGGTTATTTCCTCAACGGGCGATATTTCCATTTGGGTCACCACGATGATTCGATCTGGTGATTTTGCCGTCACTCCGGTGGATATTGGCTCGATGGCATTCCCTCGCGTGGATATACCGGATGACCCGAATTGGATTCCGCAGGGATTGAGTTGGGATGATCTCAAGCATCCGGAGCAAACGGCTAGACGGTTTTTCAGGGCTAGATGGAATGCCTCCCGCACGGATTGGTTGACCTTCCTGCGTTTGCGTCAACCGGCCTGGGCCAGTGAAGAACTGTTGACTTATGTTTCCCGGAGTATTTCCTTCCCCGTATCACGCGAAAATGAAACGATGGTTATTCGGCAGGTACTTATCAGTCATGCCGCCATGTTGAAGGAACTTCAACGCTGGCGTACAGAGTCAATAAATGCAAAAAGAATTCCGTGAGGAACTCCTTGCCCGCAGGTATTATTTCTTGCGTTTGGCGCGATATTTGACTGGGGCGTCGGCGGCCTTTAAGGCGCCATAGTGAGTTCTGCTATGAGATGACAAATTGGTGATGATCAAATCTAATCCCTTGGTGGGGTCCAGGCCGAGGGCGAAGCAAAGATTCACAAAATCAACAATCTCAAGACGGCGTTCGCCATTTTCGGTTTTGGCTACCCAAGAGTGAGATACTCCCAGTCGGTAAGCAATGGTGCGCATGGGGAGATTCCTGGCGGTACGGTTGGCCCGTAGCCAATTGCGTAACGCATCCCTCGCTTCGCGTTGGAGTATCTTATCCATCATTTGACGGAAAAGATACAGCACATCATGTGTAATATCCAAAACAGGAACATTGCTTAAATGCTGTAATATGCTTGTAAGCAACATGATAAAAATAATTGTGCAACTCTCTTTTGTTCCTGTAACGGGACCATAGATTACGCCTTTCTTCTGTCACTTACGAAAGGCCCCAGCTGTGTAAGCCAGGGCCTGGCAGGAGCAATGAAGGAGAGTGAATCTCTCCGTCCCACCATTCCTATATTACATTATTTCGTCTCTGGGCGCGATAGCGCATTTGGGAGCCCGCTGGCTAATGGATCCGCGAGGATTAGAGAAGCGCTCTCAAGTCTTTGAGCACATGGTTCGGACGGTAGGCAAAGTGTTTCAAGTCGGCCTCCGTGCTGACTCCTGTCAGAACCAGAATGGTTTCAATCTCAGACTCGATGCCGGCGATGATGTCGGTGTCCATTCGATCCCCGATGATCACGGATTCCTCCCGGCGGCAGCCTATTTTTTTGAGGGCGTTACGCATGATCAATGGGTTGGGTTTCCCCACATAATAGGCCTTGCTGCCGGTGGCCAGTTCAATAGGCGCCATCAGGGCACCTGTGGCGGGAACCAGCCCCCCTTCAACGGGCCCGGTAAGATCCGGGTTAGTACCAATCAGCTTGGCGCCATTGATCACTAATTTTACTGCCCGGCAAATGCGCTCGTAAGTGTAGTCATGGGATTCCCCCACCACGACATAATCCGGGTTGATATCGTTATTGGTCAACCCCGCGTCATAGAGGGCGTTGGTCAGCCCGCTTTCGCCAATGACATAGATGCTGCCATTGGGATGCTGGTTGGCTAGGAAAGTGGCGGTGGCGAGGGCACTGGTGTAAAAATGATCTTCGGTTACGTCAAGGCCGAGGCGTTTCAATTTGTGGCAGAGTTCGCGCGGGGAACGTTCGCTGCTGTTGGTCAGAAACAGGAACTTTTTTTGTTCCGATTGAAGCCAGTTTACGAATTCCGTTACCCCGGGCAAGAGTTGGTTGCCATGGTAGATCACACCGTCCATGTCACAAATAAAACCAGTTTTTGTGCGGATCATTTCAAGAGGAGTCATGCCACCACTTTAGCAGGAAAAGAATGAGACTGCCAAGGCCTCAATGGGTTTCTTATGGCGATATTGACCGGTGACATGGGCTGTAATAATATCCCTGGCGTTTTGGTGAAGGAGACAGTTATGAAAATAACAATAATGGTGTTAACAACAATACTACTCGTGGTTTGCGCGAGCGGGTGCAGGAGAACAACAATGGCAACGAATGTGATGACGAATACGACCGTGGTGATGGCAACCTCCGAGGGGAATATTGAAATCGAACTGTTCGCTGACAAAGCGCCGGTTTCCGTCAGTAATTTCCTGGCTTATGTGGATGCCGGTTTTTACGATAATACCGTGTTTCACCGGGTGATCTCCAACTTCATGATCCAAGGGGGCGGCTTTGAAACCAATATGAGCCAGAAGGCCACCAAGGCTCCGATCAAGAATGAGGCCAAGAACGGGCTCAAGAATGATCGCGGGACCTTAGCCATGGCTCGTACGATGGTGGTGGATAGTGCCACTTCTCAGTTCTTTATCAATGTGGTGAATAACGACTTCCTCAATAACGGCTCCCGTGACTTTGGATATGCCGTATTTGCCAAAGTGTCGTCTGGCATGGATGTGGTGGATAAGATTGCCGCTGTCAAAACAGCCAACAAGGGTGGCATGGGTGATGTGCCTGTCACTGCCGTCATGATCAAGTCGGTGAAGAGAAAATAGTGAGATAGTATCCAGAAGTCAGGATTCAGGAGTCAGAATCGGCGGAAGCCGGTCTGGCTCCTGTTTTTTGAATCCCGACCTCCCTGCTTTCCGCCTCACCAATCCGTTGGCTTGTAATCCTTCAGGAACTTACCCCAGACGTGGTTGCCCGTGTTAAAGCCGTCAATAATGGGATCCACAATCCGGGCGGCTCCATCCACGATATCCAGCGGGGGGTGGAACCGATGCATTTGGGTCTTCATTTCTGCCAGTTCGACGGGATCTTCGTCGGTCACCCAGCCGGTATCCACGGCGTTCATATGGATACCGTCATTAAAATAGTCGGTGGCGGAGGTTCGGGTCATCATGTTCAAGGCCGCTTTCGCCATGTTCGTGTGGGGATGACGCGTGGTCTTGAGTTTCCTGTAGAACTGTCCTTCCATCGCCGAGACATTAACGATGTGTTTGTCGCGTTCAGGGGTGCGGAGCATCAATGGCTTGAGGCGGGCATTCAGGAGAAATGGCGCCACGGCATTCACGAGGTGGACTTCCAGGAGTTCGACGGCCGGGACATCCGCCATCAGCATGCGCCAGGAATTGGTGGTGCGCAGATCCACCTGCTGTTGATCCTGATCCAGGTGGCCTTCCGGGAATAGGGATTTCTGTGCAGCCAGTTCATCTGGGAGCAGGGGAATCTGTGATAGCTCGGCGGCATGGGTTATGCCCACGACTTCGGACATTCTTTTCTGGGCTACCACGGCATTCCCTTCGGGTAGCAGATGATAGCCTCGCAGTCCTTCGTAAGCGCCCAGCAAACGACGCGCTTGCTCCGGCATATCATCCAGGGAGGCCGTTTCCTGGGCCATCATATGTTGATAAAAATCAGGCGGACGCCGCACGGTCTGGCAGGCGTTATTGATGATGAAATCCAGGCGATCCCGGGTGGCCAGCAAATGACGGCAGAACGCTTCGACGCTGGGGGTATGGCGGAAATCCAAGCCGAAGATTTCCAGTCGATGGCCCCAATCTGCAAAGTCCGGTTCAGCGGCATAGCGTGTGGCAGAATCACGGGGAAAGCGTGTGCATACAATCAGATGGGCACCCGCCCGTAATAATTTGATCCCTGCCTGATAGCCGATTTTTACGCGTCCACCGGTTAGGAGTGCCACGCGTCCTCTGAGATCGGCTGATTCGGTACGTTTATGAAAATTCAGTTTGGCACACGCAGGGCAAAGATGATCGTAGAAATGATGGATCGAGGTGTAGTTCTGCTTGCAGGTATAGCAATTACGGGGTTCCAGAACATCGCGGAATTCGGGGTCGTTTTCGACTTCCTTCTGCTCAAAGTTGGCGGGTGGCAGGATGTTGGGGGTGGTAAAGACCGGTTTCTGCCGGAGTTTACGGATACCGGTATCTGCGAGTTTGGCCTGATCGCGGGCGATCAATTCAGCCTTGCGCCGTCGTTCGGTAGCGCGCACCAGGCGCCGTCGTTCAAACATGTCCGGGCAGTAAACATCCCCTGCGGCTGAAATCAGGTGCTTGCGGTCTTCGCAGGAGAGGCCTGCTAATAATGTCCGATTTCCGGCAACTTGCTTGAGAAGCGCCGTCGCCGCCTTCAGTTCTTCAATGGAAATTTCCTGTTTCTGAGACATAAGCACCATGATAGTCTCCCGATTTGCTGAGGTCAATACGATGGGCCGCATGAACCCGTCTGGAAAAGATTTTTTTGTAGCCACCGCTGATAAGTGGTGGATGATCTCGAAAAGACTGACAAATTAAAGAGCCACGCCTTATCAGGCGTGGCTACGAAGAAGGCCTTTTTCTAGCAAGCTGTTAGGCGCGGTTGGCCTAACTCAAGACTCGACATGGCTGGAATTCTGCGTAACGATGGATTGCTTTTTGGGAAATCTTGATTGAGGAAAAGCTGTGATGTGGATGGCGGGTCGAAAAAAGCTGCAAAGTCTTTGTATTGTTTGCATCGGGGCGGTTTGCCAGTGGTATGGTGTTGTAGCCTATGCTGATACTATGGAAGGGCCATGGTCAGTCAACCCACAGGCCCCCGCTCTTAACCCTGTGGTGTTTTCGTCATCGGTCGTGTCCAGTAAAGATGTGCCGGAAGAGATGGGGCGCTCCTGCTCTTACACTTGGCTGAAGATCTATCAGAACTATTTTTCGGTGGTGTTGACGTCACATTGTCCCATGTATCCATCTTGCTCAAATTACAGCATCCAGGCCATTCGTCGATACGGTTCGCTTAAAGGAATTATGATGACGGCTGATCGCTTGATCCATGAATCAACTGAAATGAGGGAGGCGCCGGTGATTCAGGTTGGGGGCCGGTCGCTTTGTTTTGATCCTGCAGAGTACAAAGGGTGGAAATGACTTCTATGATGAAACGGGGATGGTTGTGGCTGTTGATGTTGGGTACTGGGCTGGCGCGGGCGGCGGTTCCATTGGATTCAATGCCGGTTATGGAGTTTGCAGATGACCTGTTCAGTCGCGGGGATTACTACCGTGCTATTACGGAGTATGAACGTTTCGTTTTTCTGACTCCCGAGTCTCCCCAAGCTGGGCGTGCCCGTTTGCAGGTGGGGATGTGTTATTATCGGGGTGAAAAATGGGAGGCGGCTCGTGATCAGTTCCTTAAGCTGAAAGAGCAGTATAGTGCAAACCCTGAAGGGCGGGATGCCTGGTTGATGTTGGCAAAAACTTATTACCGGTTGCAAAAATATACGATGGCCGAGGAGTTAATCGAGGAGTTTATTCGTAAATTTCCCAATGATGAGCATGTCGGGGATGCGCTGGTCATGAAGGGGATTTGCCTGGCCCGGTTTGGAAACAATGAATGGGCGCGTGAATCGTTTCGTAGTGTGCCTGCCAATTCTATTCGATCCTCAGATGTGGATATGCTGCTTGGGCAGGTGGGGCGGCTTGATGATGTGCCGCAAAAGTCCCCGGGGTTGGCGGCCGGCCTGTCGGCGGTGTTGCCCGGAGCGGGGCAGCTTTATGTTGAAAGGCCAAGGGATGCGGGTATTTCTTTTCTAATTAATGGGGTGACCATTGCGGGGATGCTGGCGGCTTTTAATAATCATGAAGAGGTGGTTGGCTGTTTGTTCGGGCTGGTCGAGACGAGTTGGTATTTTGGCAATATTTACAACGCTTCAATGGGTGCACATAAATATAACTCCCGGCAGCGCAATTCCGTGTTTGATCAAATGGAAGTCAATTGTGGCTTGCTGAAAGATGCGCAAAGTGGTGATATGCTTCCCAGCGTGGGACTCAAAGTAAAATTCTGACTAGGTGATGTGGCAAGAATTATAGAAAGGGAGAAAATGAGAAAATGGTTGTCGGTATTGGGTTGTGTTGTTGTTGGTTTGCTTCTGACAGGTTGTGCGGGCTTGATGTCTGCGCCTCCCTCAGGTGTGTCTCCCGGCGGGCTCTTCTCAGATGTGACGTATCCATCCTATCGTGAGAGTCATACCCAGTTCACCTTTGCTCGCGAGGACTTTGTTATTCTGGGGCCGGTGACGGCGACGTCTGAAAGTTCATGCATTCTGGGTTTGTTCGCCCAAGGGGATAATGGTTTTGGAAATCTGACACGGGCTGCCAAGGCAAAATACCCGGATTGTGATGGCGTCATCAATGTTCAGTGGGATACAAAATGGAACCTGATTTGTTTGGGTTTGATATCCAAGGTAAATGCTACCGTTGAAGGTACCGCGATTAAGATCAAACGTTAATCTCTAGTGATCGGAAATTAATCATGAGACCTTTAGCGGGTATTATGGCCGTGTTAATTGCGGCCACTCTGATGGGATGTTTTAGTCCTCCCATGAGCGCACCGCCTTCAGGGGTATCGCCCGGGTTCTTGTTCTCTGATGTCAAGTATCCGTCATATAGGGACTCCAGTACGAAGTTCAAGATTAACCGGAGCGATATAGTTGTCCTTGGTCCGGTGATGGCGACTGGAGAAAGTCAGTGTATTCTCGCGTTGTGGTCGGCGGGGGATAACGGATACGGAAACCTGATGAAGGCGGCGAGAGAGACTTATCCGGATGCTGATGGCGTGGTTGATGTACAATGGGATACAAAGTACGGCAACCTGTGCCTTCCCTGTTGCTATGTGTGGGTGCCCATTTTTTATAAGGTCAAGTCAACGGGCGAGGGGCAGGTATTTAAATTCAAGAAATAATTCCGGACATTAAAACAAAAAAAGAAGGCCGGGGATTCCCCGGCCTTCTTTTTGCACAAATTGGACTTCTTATTTAGAAGGGGCGGACCAGAAATCAATGCGTAATCCGTCGTCGGTGTTGCCATTGACGGCGTCTAAAACGGAGCTAAGCATGATGCAAGGGCAGATGTGACCACCAATGCATTCGACCCATGGGAATGCGCCTTTCCACCCGCGATTGTACCATTCACCGCAGCCGGGCATCACCGCTGACAAAATGGCTGCGCCACCCGCGTCAGCGGCTTTTGCGACGGGGGCTGCGCCCATCAACACTATCCCAATGACCAAGCCTGCAATAATTTTCTTCATATCCGGATTCTCCTTACTTTGCCGTTTCTTTCCTGCTTTTTAATCAGCATCATGCTCAGCAATTTCGGTTTATTACAATTAATGTTTATTATTACGCTCCTTTGGTAAACGTCAAGGATACAATTCTGAATTTTTTCCAATCTCACCGTGTCTCCAGGGTGACGTGGGTTGGCGGGGAGAATTGGAACAGGGTGCTGGTAAGGGGGGTGTTGATGGTGATATCGCGAATCATGGTGGTGGTGGTAACAAACCCTTGGTCTGTTAAATATCGGGTGTCCAATTGTTGGGGATACCAGAATCCCGGACTGGCTTCGACGAATTTAGACGCCTCGGAGTGCAGTAGGAGGTCATTTTTCTGGGTATAGATGTCGGTTGTCAGTAAAACCTTTTGTTGCCGGTCAAGCTCAAGTAGAAATTTGGGGTTGTTTCCGGTAATGCGACAAAAATTTGATATGGGGGAAGGGAACGTGACTGAGGTGGTCCGGGAAACCATTTCCTGGAAATTGGCGGGATTGATGCCATCCAGGGAAATTCGAGCAAGGGTCTGCTTGATGGTGGTTTGGCGTGCCGTATCGGAAATCTGTGCCAGATCGGTGCGAAGTGCCCGTCGAAGTGCTGGAATATATTCATATAAGGCGTTGGTAGTCAGAATGAGGTGTCGTTCCGTGGGATATTGATAGTCCACCCGTACAAACCCGGGGGTTGTATAAGCGAAAGTCCATCGCTCTTTTGAGGCTTGGCGTCGCCCCTGTGTCGTGCGTTCGGCTGTGTAAGACAAGGTGTGAATATTGGAGAAGTGCCTGGAAAGATCTTCCAGCAACGTCTGTGCTTCAGCCTTTGCAACTGTGCCGGTGTTAGCTTTGGAAAGGTTCGGCCAAAGCATTAATAAACCAAAAGTAATCGTAAGAAAGTATTTCATAGAGGTGGCTAGTTAACACAAAAATATTAAAACTGTCAGTATTTGTGTGATAAATAAAACATCAGGCTTTTGCTTCCGGCTGGATCTCCCGGCGTCTTTTCGATGGCGTATCTGTCGCCCTGTATGCCCGGCTTGATAATGTGGGAGGTGCCGTTTATGAGGATAGCCCTCTGGTTCGGGCGAACAACAGCTATATGGTTGGCGCCGGGTTCACCTGGAAAATTGCCCAGTCGAAAAACCAAGTTCAACGGGCCAAACCATAGGTGTTAGGCCAAAGCATATTCGGTGCGTTTGAGAACTTCCCTTTTCAGATCCAAAGAGAGCCGATTGAAATACGTGGAATAGCCGCCGATGCGAACAATGAGATTTTCATGCTGATCGGGATGCAGGATGGCATCCTCAAGTTCTGCGCGGTCAACCAGGGAGATCTGCAATTGCATTCCGCCGAGCTTGAAATAAGTCTCGATCAGGTTGCGGAGCCTCCGGCGGGCATCTGGACTCGCCAACGTGGATTTTTGGAAACGCATGTTGAGCACGGGTGTACCGATCGCCAGTCGCAGCGGCAGGCGTGCCACACTCCGCAGCATTGCCGTGGGACCATGGGTGTCACGGCCTTGCATGGGTCCAGCGGAATCGGCCAGTGGTTCCCATGCCCGGCGACCATCAGGAGTGGCGCTGACAGCCTGGCCGGACGTTGCAAAAACTTCGAACATGATGTGTGATGGCAGGAAGTGCCCGCCGCGTGCACAAGGAAAGGTGCGGATTTCCTGGTAGACAAAATTCGCCACGTCCGCTGCAAGGGCATCGACACCAGGTTGATCATTACCGTACTTCGGGGCCGAGGACAACCTCAGGCGCAGGGCTTCATGTTCCTCGAAATTGTGCTCCAAAATGTCGTGAAGCTGGTGCGGGGTGATGGCCTTGTCGGTGAACACCACGGTGCGTAGCGCCTCTAGTGAATCCGCGGTATTGGCCAGTCCCGCTACGTTGACGACGGACCAGTTATAGCGTGTGCCACCATCGTTGAAGTCCCGGCCGCGATCCACACAATCGTCCATCAATAAGGATCGGATTGGATGCGGTCGGTAAAGTGCGCGGGCCGCAAAGTAGTCATTGAGTTGCCCCAGCACCTCGTGGATGACGCCTTTTAGATCAGTTTTAAATGTGGCAAGGATCTCTTCAAAAGTAACAGAATCCTTTGTGAGCAGGCGACGGAGGGTGTCCGTTAAGACGCGTGGAAGGTTGATTCCGGCGTCCAGGGAGCCGACATTGGAGCAGCCCTGAAGCATCGTCTCCGTGCAGCCTCCGCCATTCCATTGAATGAGATCTTCCTCGGTAATACCCAGATCCGACTCGCGTAAGCCCGTGAGGTATTGCATTTCGTTATAGAAAGCGGGTTGGCCGTTTCCTGAAGCCAGAGAATCGAAGGCGGCTTCCCACAGTGTGTCGGGCATATCTGGGCGTACACGCAGTTCGAGAGTGGGGCGGTAACGGCCATGGGTCGCGGCGAGAACAATTTCGGTCATCGCCTGATAGGCTGGGGACCCGTCGGCATAGGAACCACCAATGGCCGTGCTCCAGCCATTATTGACGCTGACGTTATCGGCAAATTCGCTCAGGAGACTGATGGCGGCGTTGCGATCGGGGTTCGCTTGGTAATAGGGCCACAGCACGGCATCAAGGCGGCCGGGATTGTCACAATTGTCCAAATAATAGGTGAAATTTTGAGCTACCATCGCTTCGTAGAATGATCGGGCGGGTTGGAATGGCGCATGGGAAAGCGCCGCAATGAGGCGATCGCGATGAGGGTTCGAAGCCGGGCTCTTCCGGAGATAATCCAATGAGCGGGCATGCCAGGTGCGGATGCCTGACAGCAAATCAAGTAATCCCTTATAAAAAGCCTGTTCCTTTGCGTCAGTAGAACGGTTCAGGCCCGTTTGAATCCGCTCTTCGTAACGGTTAAGTCCCTCGGTCATCACGCGTTCAAAATTGACGATGGCATGGGTGTAGCCAGCGCCTCCGACGGAATGAACGTTGGTTTCCCCTTTTAAGCAGGTGATCTTGTCGTTTTCAGCACTGACCATGCACGACAGGTTTTGAAATGCCAGTTGCGTGGGCGCGTCCAGTTGAGGTAAGCGCTCGTTGAAGGCGCTGTGATTCCATTCAAAGGAATACGAATAGCCAGGTGCCATGACGCCGACGGTGCGGGAGCGCAGGCCGCTAGGATAAAGTTGGCCCCCACCGTAAGTGGTGAGCGGGCTCTGTTCAAACCAGCGGCGATAAGCACGGGCGTAACGTTCGAACGGTGTGGCATCTGGAAGTTCGCAGAATCCTGCGGCAAACGGTTCGCCTGCTTCCATGAGCAAGCGTGGATTGGGATTGAGGTTTGTAGTATGCATAAGTTATTTCCTTAACGTTAGACTCCGTGCTCGGCTCGTTCGATGAGTGCGGCTTGGAGGGGTTTTGCGAGAGTTACAAATTTAGCGCTTAATCCACTGATTCGAATGGTGAGTTCACTGTGTCCTGTCGGATCTTCCTGAGCGGCGCGAAGTTCGTCGGCCTGCAGAAGGTTGACATGGAGGTGGAATCCGCCGCGTGCAAAATATCCGCGAACCAGCGCGGCGAGCCGGTCAACGCCGGCGGGCCCTGTAAAATCCTGAGCAAGGAGGGAGAGTGCCAGGGGGTTTCCACAAGGACAGAGATCATGTGCCACGGCACTGGCGGAGGCAAGAATCGAGGTCGGGGTGCCGCCGCACGAACTAGTCGGGCCGCAGCCGTAAGAAAGTGGGGTGGCAATGCGGCGTCCGTCGGGTGTGGCATAGGGGTGGGACCAAATGTCAGCGGTAAATCGGAAAAATCCGGGATAGGGCCGCACACCGTGATCCATGTGGCTTTCCAATACCAGGGTGGCAATGCGTTCAGAAACTTGTGCCGCCAAACGGTTGGTGGCTTCTGAGTCGGTGCCGTAACGACCGGGGACAGAGGATAGTTGCCGCCGTAAGGTCTCATCAGGGAAATCGGCCGACATGGCCCTGCTCAAGTCCGGTAACGTCAGTTCACGGCGTTCAAAGACCAGGTGCCGAATGACATGCAGACTGTCAATGATCGTTCCGAGTCCAACGATATTGATCCCAAATAGATTATAATGTGTGCCGCCGGACTCAAGCGGCTGTGCCTTTTCTATGCATCCCTGCATCATCATACTGCCAAAAGGTGAGGGGGCCTGATGGCTCCAGAAGTTCCAGTTGTTTTGGAATCGGCTGCCTAATTCCTTCTGGTAGGCCTTGGTAAACCGCACGAACCATCCTGCCAAAAATGTGGGGAAGTCCGGGGCGTTTAATGCTTCCGGGGTTTGCAGATAGGTGACCAGTGTTTCGATAAGATCGGGAGGGATACCGCACACGGTGTTCGGGTAGCTATCGCCCGGTGTCGTGGGTTCGTAGCAGCCGACAATGCCGTAGTCCCTTGCGCGGTTGAGGGGAATGGCAAGCCGCTGTAATCCGGTGATAACGGCCGTATCGTTGATAAAACCAGGTTGTCCTGTGCCGGTGGCTGCCACCGCACAGGCCGTGCGGACCAGGTCATCCGGGGAACCGGGGTGTAGGCGTACGCTCAGTGAAGGCTGACAAACACGCAGGTTTTTCATCACCTCCAAAAGCAGGAAGGAGAGGGGATTGGTTGCATCCTGGCCGTTTTCATCCACTCCACCGAGCGTTAGATTTTGACTTTCCTCCCCTTCGCAACACCGCAGGAAAAATGCGGCCACCAAATCGCTTGCTGCGGGAAGGTCGAGAAGTCCCGACTCCAGATCAGCACGCAGATACGGCCATAGGTATTGATCCAGTCGTCCGAAAGAAATGGCTGGAGTCGGGTTTTCGGCATGAAGGAAGATCTGTGCGAACCAGACAAGCTGCAATGCGCTTCGGAAGGAGGTGGGTGGGCGGCGGGTCAGGTCTGCAAGTTCGGTTGACCAGTTGCTCCATGCCTGCGCTTCTGTACCGGAAAGCCGGACAGAGATTTTCGTTGCTGCTTCGCTGTGGCGCTGAATGAATTTGCCAAATGCGGCCATGGCGCACTCACAAGCCTTGAGCATCACGGTTTCTTCTTCCGTGAGTGGCTGAGTTTGACGAGCGGTAATACGAGCGTTCAGGCCGTCGAGTCCGATATTTATCAAGGTGCCGTAGTCGGAAATGAGGTGTCCTGCATTATGGGAATAACCGAGGCTGAAAATCTGTGCATGAAGAGGGTCGGGGAAACGGAATGCGCAGAATCGTTGGGAACCGGCGATGAGGTCTTCCGGGGAAAGGCGGATGAGCGCTTCTGCGGCGAAGTATTCCAATACCCGGGTGCGGCGCAGGATGACGGAATGACCCTGAGTCTCTTGATAGGCGCGCAGTACCGTCTGTCCATAAACGTTCCATTCGTCATCGTTATAGTAGAGTTGGCCGCCGTGTCGTTGGCGGGCCGCTGCGGCGTCGTTACGGTAACGATGGAAGAGTATCTCCAGACGCGGTGACCGTACGTAGCTTTGAAAAAGGGTGGCCATCGCGTTTGAAGATTGCAGAGGTTTCATGGGGAGAGCCTTTATCCCTGAAGAACAGGGACGCGGCAATCGCGGGCAACTTTCGTGATCCATTGTTCTACAACGGCTTTTTCCGGAAAACTCCAGTCTGGGTTTAAATCCGTTTTCCCGAGCCGTTCAAGTTTAGAGCGGCCCAGCGGGTGATATGGCAGGATATGCACTTCTTTTACGTTTTGCAGGCGATTGGCCAGCGTGGCGATACCCCGGAAATGATCCTCCCTTGCATTAAGGCCGGGGATGAGCGGGCAGCGCAGTACTGTAACGGCGCCGAGGGCGTCGAGGCGGATCAGGTTTTCCACAATTGGTGCGAGTGGGACGCCGGTATATTCCAGATGACGGGCGGGATCCGTTTCTTTACAGTCGATGTAAAAAAGATCGACCAGGTTGAGGAGTGCGGAGAGGCGTTCGAACGGCGCGAACCCCGAGGTTTCCAAGCAGGTGTTCAAACCGTTTTCGTGGGCGGCGGCAAAGAGCGCCCGGCTGAATTCAAACTGGGCCAGCGGTTCTCCGCCGGAGAGTGTCATTCCGCCGCCGGAGGTTTTGTAAAAAGGAAGATCTTTCATCACCTCGACGATGACTTCCTCGACAGAGGCGTCACGCCCGACGATTTCCAATGCGCCCGAATAACAGCCTTTAACGCATTTGCCGCATTCCACACAAAGCGTGCGGTCGATCACATGGACTCCGTTTTCCATCTGGTGCGCATGTTGCGGACAATGTTGGAAACAATAACCACAGCCGATACACTGCTTGGGAGAAAAGAAAGTGTGCGGTTCAGGGCGAACGCTTTCCGGATTGTGGCACCAAAGGCAACGCAATGGACAACCTTTCAGAAAGACGGTGGTGCGGATACCCGGGCCATCCTGAATCGAAAAACGCTGAATTTGGAAAATACGTCCTGTCATGATCAAACTCCCTGGTATTCGGTGCGTAACATCACTTCCGCCTGCATTTCAGGGGAAAGACGTGTGAAATAGTCGGTGTAACCGCCAATCCGGACCACGAGATCGCGGTACGCTTCAGGATTTTCCTTCGCTTTGACGAGCGTAGCGTGATCGACCACATTAACCTGTGTTTCAAAGCCGCCTCGGTGCAGGTAGGTGACGATCAGATCACGCAACCGTTGGAAGGCCTCTGGTGAGGTGAAGAGGCTGCTATTGAACTTCATATTGAAGGCGACGCCTCCAATAAGAGGGGCGGCGTCCCATGAGGTGGTGGAGAGGATGGCCGCTGTCGGGCCGTTTGTTTCGCGACCTTGCGCGGGGCCCGCGCCATCGGCAAACGGAAACCCTGCCTTGCGTCCATCGGGGGTAGCGCCGCATTGGCGTCCCAGTTGCTCATGCATGATCCAGCAGAACGCGCCGGGAATGAAGTGGCTCGCATCGGGTTGGATTTTGTGCCGGGCGCATTCCTGTGTGACGAAGGCGACGGTTTCACCCACGAAATGGTCGACCGCCTCGGCGTCGATGCCGTATTTACAGTGTTTTTTGAGAAAGCGGAGACGCTCGGCCTCATGTCCTTCGAAATTGGTTGCCAGTAGGGTGTGCAATTCTTTCATCGTCATGGAATGCTGGTTATAGACTTCTTCCTGAATGACGTTGAGTGAGTCGGCGAGATTGGCCAGACCGACGAATGAACATTCGACCCAGTTATAGCGTGCCCCGCCGTCGTCGATATCGCGCCCGCGCTCCATGCAGTCGTTGGTGAATATGCTTTGGAATGGTTTCCGGCCATGGAGTCGGCGTAACTCACGGCTGTTGTTTTCCTCAGTAACGCCCTGTCGGATAGCTTCCGAGAGGCGTTGATGGTAGGCGTCGACGAAACTTTCGAAGGTGGCCACGGGCGCCTTTGCTTGTGCGGCAATCTCGTCGAGGAGTAGTTGGCAGGTGGAAAAATAGGGCGATGCCACCCAGACATTGCTACTGCCACAGGGTGTGATTTCGACACAGGCGGAGTTGATGTAATCGCAGGCCTCTTTGGCCGGTACCCCGTAACTTTTGAGGCCGCGTTGAATGGTCTCGTCGCCAAAAAAAGCAGGTGTGCTGTAGCCGTGCCCGATCAGCTCCACGGCTAGCTCTGTCAGTGCTTCTGGTGTACCCTGATGCCAGCAGACGCCCACCGTGGGGTAGGCGAGGTTTGTCCGCCGCAGTGCTTCGAGACAAAGGTAAGAAAGAGGATTGGTTACGTCGCCACCGTGGGCATCACGGCCACCCACCATGACTCCCACGGCCAGCCCGTCAGGGGTCACCTCGTTAACGAGCATGTAGAGGTTTTCGAGCAAGAGCATCGCTTCTCCGTCGGTCATCCGGCCTTCAACGACGTCCCGGAGGTAAAATGGGAGTAAGCGCCGGTCTAGTCGTCCAGGTCCGACCAGCCAAACTCCATCGACGATGGTGCCGAGCGTCACGAACCAATTGAGTTGTATGGCATCACGAAATGTGGCGGGTGGTTGATGGGCGATGCGTTGGCAGGATTCAACGATGGCATTTAATTCGGTCCGCCGCGTGGCGTTGGCGGTAGGTATTGCGGCGAGTGCCGTCATGGCTGCCTTCGTGCAGAGAGAGGAGAACCCTTCCAGTACGTAAAGGAAAGATTGGTAGGCATCTTTTTGATCGCCGCTGGCGTTCTTGTGACGCCGGTTAAGGTCGTTGAGCATGCCGTCGATCCCGAGTTGGTACAAGCGGGAAAGATCCAACTCGCAATGGCCGTTTTGTCCGGGAATGGGTGGCTGGGTTCCCAGATAGGTGCCGGCATTCTGAAACTCAGGGCTTTCCTTATGGAGCGGTTTTAAGGCCGGTACGCCGATAAGTAGGGCGGCGTCATTCAGTTCGAAGTCCAGCGAGCACATGACATCGCGGGTACAGAGACCGCGACGCAACTGGATCGGCAACGCCTCCGAAGCTTGAAGAGAACGGATATAGGTTGGATAGAATTGAATGTCGAACTGCTTGGACCGGTTTCGTTTCGTGTATTCCAGTCGCCATGTGGCGAGGCGCGGGGCGTAATCGGAATATTTTGAGTTGTGGAAAGACATGCCGTTCTCCTTTAAATGAGATGCCTTGTTGTATAGAAATCCCCTGCGTATCCGATATCCAAGGCGATCTTTTCGGAAGTTTGCAAAACCAGCCGTTCCCAGCTTCGGCATGGGGGGGCTGACTCGCCATTCATCAGAAAAGTGATTCCGGCACTAGCCATGGCTTGGCCGGACACATCGAATATGGGGGCGCCGATGCAGCAAACGCCCCGCAAATATTCCTCACGGTCATAGCCTAGTCCTGTTTGGCGCACAGACTCCAGTTCGGTGTTTAAATGCGCCCAATTTTGAGGTGTCTTTTCAGTTAAGGATGGCCAGGGAAGAGGGAGTAACTCACTTGCCCGGGTTGAATCCATAAATGCGAGCAGGCATTTGCCGAAAGCATTCCCGTGATAATGAATTCGGCTACCGGGCTGGGTTTGCAGAAAGAATGGCGCGATCGAATTGGCCACATCTAGAATCATCATCCGGTCGCCATTAGCAATTTGTAGCTGGGCCGTCTGCCCTGTTTTTTCTGCCAGCCATTCAAGATGGTGGCGGGCGCGTGTTCGCAAATCAAAGCGCGAAGCGAGACTCATCCCCAGCGAGAAAAAGCGTGGTCCCAGGCGGTAGGTTCCGGATTGCGGTTCCAGTTCGGCGTATCCCCGCTCGGTCAGTCGGCGCAGAATGCGGAAGACTGAGTTGGTGGAAATACCGAGGGTACGCGAAAGTTCGGTAACGCCAAAATATCGTGTCTGCTCCGCCATAAACTCGACAATGTCGAGCATGTGATCCACGGCAGGAGCGGCATAACGAGGAGTTGTCTTTGTGGCATTCATTTAAATCAGTAAGAATTATTACAAAAAAACTGATATTATCAAAGTGATGTTTCTGGTAAAACGCAATTTTGTATAGAACATGATGTATTAAGCGAGCGTATTTTATGAATAGCGTAACATGGACGGTTAAGAGTTGACTCTATTTGTCCCCGTCCCGCATGATAAATTCCATCAATTTTTCATAAGGAAAACAATGAAACTCAAACTTGATTATAACGATTACCGTGCCAAAATTTATGCAGGTTGGATGGGGAAAAGCCTTGGCGGCACCATTGGTGCCCGCATGGAAAACCACAAGACCCGCATGCAGCTTACTCAGGAAGCACTCTGGCCTGAAACCATCATGCCGAATGATGATATGGATATTCAGATCGTCTGGCTGGAAGCTTTACAGGAACGCGGTATTTGGGTTGAGTCGAATGATCTGGCTGAATTCTGGCAGGATCGATGTTGGTATAACTTCTGTGAGTACGGCGTCTTTCTGAATAATTTCCAGCGTGGTATTCACCCGCCGCTTTCCGGTACCTGGAATAACCGGTTTTTCTTTGAGTCCGAGGGCTGCCCCATTCGTAGCGAAATCTGGGGGTTGGTGTGTCCCGGCAATCCAGCCCTCGCGGCTGATTATGCGCGCAAAGATGCTCAACTGGATCATGGTGGGGCTAGCGAACTTTGCGAGATGTTTCTTGCGGCGTCCGGTGCGGCCGCTTTTTTTGATGACGATTTGGATCGTGTTCTGGATGCCGGTTTAGCGATCCTTCCTGCCGACAGCGTGGTTCACCGTATGGTGGCGGAGACGCGTGCTATTTGCGCAGCCCATCCCCGTTTCGATGAGGCGTGGAAGCTGCTAGTGCGTCGGTTTGGTGATCGTGACGCTTCCAAGGCCATTATGAACCAGTCCATTGTGGTGATGTCACTTATTCTTGGGCGCGGTGACTTTGCTGAAACCATGCGTTTGGCCGTCAACAGTGGTTGGGACACGGATTGTACCGCTGCCACCGCAGGGGCTTTACTGGGTATTATGCGGGGGGCCTCCATTTTTCCTGCCGATTGGGTCGAAAAAATGGGCAAGACGCTTGCTTGCGCCATTGCTGTCAAACACCGGACCGCCTCTTTTGAGGAGCTTACCGAAGATACCGCCAGGGTAGGGGTCGAGATTGCGCGTCAGCGTAGTGGCCATGTTGAGATTTCCCATGCTCCGGAAATCACACTGCGGCCCAGTGCCAAGCCGGCAATCAAGTTGGATGTCTCATATCCTGCTGCCCCATGGTTGCGTGCGGGGCAGAACACGCCGGTGCGACTCCATTTCGTTAATACAGCCAAACATGCCCTTGCGGGAAATTGGAGGGTTGAAGTTCCTGCCCGTCTTGTCTGTTCCTGTAGTGCAGGCGTGCTTTCCCTTGCGCCGGGCGAGTCCGTCGCTGTCGATATCCAGGTGGCCCCGCAGCCTGGCCCGCTCTGGGATAAAAATCTTTTGACTCTTCATTGGGAAGGCAGAGCTGGTAACTCCAGTGCCTTTACTTTTGGCCTTGGTGGTGCACGATTATGGCGCGTCTATGGGCCCTATTACGATATGTGGGACACCTCGAAAAATGCCGTATGTCCCTACAACCATGACGGAGTTTTTATGTTTCCGCAGAATGGTGATTCGTGGAATCACTACGCCCGTTTGGATCATCCTTATCTCGATGAAGCACGATTGCTTAAAGCGGATATTCCGGAGGAAATGCCTGAGGAAATTCAGGCTGGTGAAGACTATCTGGATGGGGCTCAGATTGCCGGTTTCCGGGGGCAGGCTTGCTTCTATCTGGTGCGCGAGTTGGTCGCGGAGGAGGCTTACGAGATTTCGTTCAATATCACTTCAAACGCCCCCCTTGCCGTTTGGTTTGATGGCCAGGAACTGGCCCGAAGGGAACGGGGCAAAGAAATCTCCGTGCAAGATGGCAATGTTGGTCCAATGAAAATCGATACTAAGCCGAAAAGGCTGGTGATCAAATTGGCGCGCCAGAACGATGCTTTGGGGCTTTGCGTCATGCCCATTGGAGGTGGAAATCGAAATTCAGATCAGAAGCGTGGCCTATCCATGTTCGCTGACTGGCTGGGAAACATGCCTATATGAATCAAAAACAAGCGATGGTTATGATTTCTGTGGTGTCCGTGCTTGTTGTGGTGTCTGCTTATGCCGTGACCGCGGGGGACGCGGAATTGTCCCCACGGGAAAAAAACCTCGTGTGCGTCCGCATGATGGATGCCGAGCGACTAAAGAATTATGGCGGGCAGGAAAATTACATGGTACGTCCCGGGCTGTTGGCTGACAAAACTGGGCGCGTCATTCGGGTGGTTGCGGAATCTCTTAGACTATCAGCAGGTAGTCCGGCGGAGTTCCCTCTGATTACGGCCAACAGTGGCAAAGATTACGAGTCACATGCGGTTTCATTCGCTTCGGCGCTGGATGTCCATAACGCCTTGAAGTTTATTGGGCTGACGCCAGGGCACGGGGTGGATGCGGGAAATCTCCAATTCTGGCCGCGTGGAGACCGAGTGGCGGTTACTTTTCATTATCGTGATCCAGTTGGAACCAATGAGGTCCATGTGCCGGCTACGCGTTTGACCGTTGATACCCGTACTGGGAAATCACTGCCTGAGACTGGGTTTGTTTTCACGGGTTCCGAATGGGTGGAAGTGACGGAGCCCTCCACGACCAAGGTTTATTCGGCGGATACGTTCACGCCGAATTGCATTGTGTCACATTACAACGAGAGGACGACCGTGCTGGACGTGCCTCGGCGCGATAGTCAGAATGCAGTCTATTCTTATCAGGTCCCGAATCCCGCATTTTTGCTTCCCTCTAATCAGTTGATCGAGGTGACGTTGGAACCGTACTTCAAGGATCGTCTTCCTCATAACTTCGATTTTACATTGAATGTTGCGCCGGGATTCTCCAACGGACTGAATGATCTGGTTTACATTTTGCAGGATAAGGCCGGTCAATCTGTAAATTCCAATCGTACCTTTAACGGGTTACTTGCTGTTTTAGCGCAATATTCGGGCGCTGATCAGGCCGTCTATGTAACATTCTGTCCCGACGATTCCCTTTCCATTGCTGCCTTGCAGAAGGTTGCGCGTCTGCTGGATACTCTGGACACAGAGCGTGGTATTCGGGTTGAGGCGCCTCCGAAAGGCCATCCGTACTTTCGTACTTTTCTCCCCAATGAACAGCACCGCAAGCGGGAGGAGCGTCCTTCTGTGGCGGCGGAGTTGTTTTTGGCGAGTGGGATGGGCGGAACGACCGGCACGTTGGTGCTGGTGGGTATGGAATGGAAGGGGAATGATTCGGTTCCCACCTTCAACGAGACCCGTATCCCGGTTCCAAGTGCTGATAAGCTAATTCCTGCGCTGACATCGAAAGAAGACGCGCCGGCGGTCATCCTGATTTTTGTCCCTCCTTCAATGAAGTATGGGGCGCTTCGTGAATTTGTTGCGCCGCTGATTCAACGCAAAACGGTTCTCTATGTGTTTGTAGAGGAGAGTAGTCAGAAAACAGTGGGTAGTCTACCGTAGGCAATGCCTCTATTTTTTTCCCTGTTTTTTTACGCAGACGGCGAGTTTAAGGGCGCCGATGCGTTTGGCGGCATCCATGACGTCGATGACGTGCTGGAAGGGGACATCTTTGTCGGCCTCAATCACGACCGGTTGATTCGGGTCCGACAATAGTTGCCGAAGGCGGCTTTCCAATAGATCTGGCGCGACCGGCATGCCGGAAAGATAGGCCGTGCCGGTCCGGTCGACCTGAACTTGAATGGTCTCCTTGCGGGTCAGATCCTTCTGGGAATCCTTGGTGCTCGGCAGGTTGATTTTCAACTGTGATCGCACCATCAAGGGCGTCATGATCATGAAGATCAGTAGCAATACCAGGGACACATCGATGAACGGGATCATGTTGATGTCCGCCATAATGCGATGTTTGCCGGAAGCCCTGGAGGGTGTTTTCACGCGGGCTTGCCCCCACCCTTGGCATCCGGACACAATACTTCGATCAAATCGAACACCAGCAGTTCCACATCGGTCATTAAGACCTCAGTCATGTGAATGCAATAGTTGTAACCAATCAAGGCGGGAATGGCAACTACCAGACCGCAGGCGGTGGTGATCAAGGCTTCGGCAATACCGGCGGAAACTACTTCGGGGCCGCCGCCGCTATTAGCCGCAATGCTGGCAAAGGCCTTGATAATGCCAATGATGGTTCCCAGCAACCCGATAAATGGAGCCGTGCCTGCGACGGTTCCGAGTACCGGCACCATGGATCCCAATTTGCGCTCCTGCGTCTGCATGCCGTGTTGCATGGCCCGTTCCTTGGATTCACGTCCCCCAGGTTGGGAAAGAATTTCGGCGGATACCGCTGCAATCGGGAAGTCGTATTTGCGACAGAACTCCAAAGCCGCCGTTTGCCCCTGTTCCGAAAGAATGCGCAGAAGGCGCGCCATGAATGAGCGTTCATTGACTTTAAAGCGGCGGATCAACCGGACGCGATCCACGATAATGGTTACGGAAAAAATAGACATCAATAACAAGATGGATAGAATTGGCCACCCACGGATCATCATATCGATAAAGGTCACGTCATTCATCAGATTCTCCTGCTATAAATAAGCTGATATTGATTACGTCTTAGGACGATAAAGTCGAGAAAATTCAAAAGAATACGGGATTCAGAAGTTAGGATTCTGTCTCCTTCTCCTTCATATCCATCCCTTGTCGAGATACCACCGGGCCGTCTCTCGTAAGCCCTGTTCGGTAGTCCGGCTGTATTGAAAGCCCAGTTGATTTCTTAATTTCGAGGTATCAAACGAGCGATCCTTGGTGAAAAAGGCCACCCGGCGCTTATAAATGGGGGGAGCAATCCCGAAAGGCTTGCAAATGGCTTCACAGAGAGCTGCCAGCCAGAAGAAGGGCCTCGCGGGGATACGGATCATACGGGTTCTACGGCCATACTCGGTGCTGATGATGCTGACGATATCCGCCAGTGCCAGCGCACAAGGATCGCCGCCAATAAAAACTTCATCCTGTGCCTTGGGGTGCAAGGCCGCCTGAATGAAAATGCGAGTGAGATCCTCGACATAGATCAGGTGATACAACGGGCCACGGTTTCGGCCCAGAACGGGAAAAAACGGCCAGGTTGCCATCTTGAAAATCTTGAGCAGGCGTCGGTCGCCCGGGCCATAGATGGCCGCCGGGCGAATGATGGTGAAGGGGAGTCTGTTTTTGGGCGCGAAATCACGGAGCCATAATTCGGCATCCGCTTTGGTTTGCTGATAGATGTCACCTGGGCTGAAAGGGTAGGATTCATTGGCGGGCGGATTTCCGATATGGCCATGCACGCCGACGGTCGAAACATGCAAGAACCGTTTAAAATTTGGATTCTTGAGTGCTGCATGGGCCAGCAGTTGGGTGCTGTCGAGATGAACCTTGCGGTAGGTTTCGTCGGTGATGCCCGCCTCCCGATAGGCCGCCGCCACGTGGAAAATGAAGTCGACTCCGGCTGCAGCCCGCTCCACGGCAACAGGATCATAGATATTGCCCTCAATCCATTCAATCGGAAGGTCTTTTAGGGCGTCTCTTTTGGAGGAGGCGCGGGCAATGGCCCTGACACGGATACCGCACTCACAAAGTTTTCTAATGAGAACGGAACCGGTAAAGCCCGTGGCACCGGTTACCAGTGCCACGGCGTTGGGCGGGAATGTAAGATTTTCACCCATCAATACCGGTAATGTGAAGGCTTGAAGGGACCGCTTTCCGGGAGCCCAAGATATTTAGACTGTTTTTTGGTCAATTTTTCCAGTTTTACACCGAGTTTGCCAAGATGCAGGGACGCCACTTTCTCGTCAAGCTGCTTGGGCAGGACATACACGCCCACCGGATACTTGGCAGTATCGGTATAGAGCTCGATTTGGGCCATTACCTGATTGGTAAAGCTGGCGGACATCACAAAGCTGGGATGTCCGGTGGCGCAGCCCAGATTCACCAGGCGCCCTTCGGCCAGCATGATGATACTGCGTTTGCTCGGGAACGTGATCTTGTGAACCTGAGGTTTGATTTCCAACCATTGATATTTTTTAACGGCTTCAACCTGAATTTCACTGTCGAAGTGACCGATGTTACATACAATGGCCATATCCTTCATCTGACGCATGTGCTTTTCGGTGATCACGTCGCAACAACCAGTGGCGGTGACAAAGACGTCGCCGATGGAGCAGGCTTCACCCATGGGCATGAGCTGATAGCCTTCCATGGCGGCTTGTAGGGCGCAGATCGGATCAATTTCCGTCACGATCACCCGGGCACCCTGGCCACGCAGGGACTGGCAGCAACCTTTGCCGACATCACCATAGCCTGCGACTACGCAGATTTTGCCCGCGAGCATCACATCTGTCGCCCTCATAATGCCGTCCGTCAACGAGTGACGGCAGCCGTAGAGGTTGTCGAACTTCGATTTAGTCACTGAGTCATTGACGTTAAAGGCTGGCACCATCAGTTCGCCCCGGGCATGCATCTGCTCCAAACGGTGAACCCCGGTGGTGGTTTCCTCGCTGATGCCACGAATCTCTTTGATAATCCGGTGGAAGCGCTTGGGATCTTTCTTGAGGGACTTCTTGAGTTGGGCCAGAAGAATGGATTCCTCATGGCTCTCCGGCTTGCGGTTGAGAATCGAAGGATCTTCTTCGGCACGAAACCCGAGATGCACAAACAAGGTTGCATCGCCGCCGTCATCCAGAATCATGTTCGGGCCTTGGCCGTTGCCCCAGTCCAGAATCCGGTCTGTGTAATCCCAGTAGTCTTCCAGAGATTCGCCCTTGATAGCGAAGACAGGGGTGCCCGTGGCCGCAATGCCGGCGGCCGCATGATCCTGGGTGGAGAAAATATTGCAGCTGGCCCAGCGGACTCTGGCGCCCAGATGTTGCAACGTCTCAATCAGGACGGCGGTCTGGATCGTCATATGGAGCGAACCGGTGATGCGTGCGCCTTTGAGCGGTTTTTGTTTACCGAATTCCGCGCGCATGGCCATCAGGCCTGGCATTTCCTTTTCGGCGAGTTGAATTTCTTTGCGACCGAATTCGGCCAGCGACATGTCTTTGACTATGAAATCACTATTTTTTTTCATCGGTTTCTCCTGATTTGCGTAAAAATATACACGTGCCTGATTGGGGAGTCCAGCGCACAATGTTGACGCTGCCAGCAGCGTCTGATATAAGTTGGCGCGTCTTACCTTAAAAAGCGGGTGTAACTCAGTTGGTAGAGTCTCTGCCTTCCAAGCAGATGGTCGCCGGTTCGAACCCGGTCGCCCGCTCCATTTTGAAACTCTGTGATATGCTTATTAACCCTTTAAACAAAGGCTGAAACGCATATTTTGTCTTATCTTGTTCGATTTGAAATTCTTCGCGCTCGGTCTTGATTTTCTTCTGCGTTTTCAAACAAGTATCAAACATTTTTCGACCCTTTTTTGCTGCGTTTTCGGCCATTGCTACATGGTGAATGTTTGATAGGGAGTGTCAAACATTCGCTACCTCCACCATTTAAACCAGGCATACCACGAGGCCGTCACGCCGACGAAACGGGTGCCGGCCTGCAGTGCCGACATTCCATAGGCCCGCTGGATCCGGTAGAACCGGGCATTCGCTTCCCACCCACCACCATTCACACGCCAGTCGAAGTCATGCCGAAGGCACGGCGGAAAGTAGATCGTTGGCCAGTACATCTCCGAAACACAGGTACACCCATCGCAATCAGTGAACCAATCCCACCTCTTGGAGTCCAAGGCTTCCCGGATCATGATTTGAATGTCACGGGGTACGCTTAGAACCTCAAAGGATTCGATAATGCGGTGATACTCGGTAGCTCGGTTCAGACCGGGCCCGCTCACCGCGCCCGTGGCATCCCGGCACTGTTTCCTTTTGCCTCCGCATCCACATGATTTGTTTTCATCCCTCATAACTCATCCTTCATCCTTTCCTCAGTCATTCTCCTTATGTCGGATGCACGGCCGCTCTTTCAGGTTGGTCGCCAGTTTCAGGATGGCGTCCGACAACTTATCGAGCCGCTTTCCGAACTGGCACCCCTGGCAATAGATGATCCACACGCAAAAACAGCACACCGCGCCGAGGACGGCGACCAGCGGCCATCTCCCAATCGCATCGAGACTTTCTGAATCAGGTAAAGCGGCGGCCGTAGTTGCCCCCAACGCCGCACCGCCTGCCACTATCGCTTCAATTTTTCCTATCATGCTCATGCCCTCCTAAAACCTTGCTCCAAACTCAATCCTCATTCCTCTGACATACCCGTAACCGCCCGCCGTACCGCCGCCGGGCACATTCGTTGGCACCACCCAGTACTCCATCTCGATCAGGCCACTATCGGGAGCGGGTGCATTAGCCGTGAGAGTTGCCGCCGAAAGGTTGGTGAGGGTGGTGCTGGCCTGGAATAATCCACTGGTCGCACTGGACCAGGGTTTCAAGCCGCCTTCTCGCCAACGGCAGGCCATGGCATACGTGCCGGTCTTGGAGTGGTAGGTGAACCATCGGAAAGTCATATTCGATGTGTAGCCCACGGGTGTCGGGCATGAGATCGGCCCCGCATATTCGGTTTTCGTTTTGTCATGCTTCGTAAAAACGGCCCCGCCATTCGAATTGGTCAAGGTTTCCGTCGGGCAGGTGTAAAGATAGTCCGCCGGGATCCAGCCATAATGGTTTGTCACGTCACCCATGGAAGCCGCCACCACGGTGCCCGTCGGAGTCGAAGTCACCTTGATATTCTCTCCGGCCCGGATCGGCAAGTTGGTCAGCCAGCCCAAGGCCGTCGAATCACTCGCCCATTCAATGGGTGCCCCGTCAATCACCCAATGCTCTGGCTTGGGTTTCTTCCCTGCTTCCGCGAAACAGAGGAGAGAGGCCAGAATCAAGCCGCCAAAAATCAACGCCGCGTATTTCACGTCAGTTCCCTTTCCTGATGATTTGTACATGCCCGTTGGTCATGGTGCTGGTCAACTGCAGGGCGTCCCCATACTCAAACGGGTAATCTGCCTCTGGTATCCAGACGACCGTGCTGACATTGGTTGCCGTGAGACTTCCGATAAGGTAGGTGTTTCCCTGGCTCACCCGGGAAACCGTCAAGGCGGCATTGGTGGCCGCCGTGAACTTCCACAAGACCACCTCCGGCATCCACACGCTGTTGGCCTGCTGGTTAGTCACGGCGACCGTCGCGCCGTTTAACGGATAGGTTTGTGCCCAGGGCGCCGCGTAGACCACGCCAGCCACCATCAATAGTCCCAAGATTGTGAGAATGTTGCGTTTCATGGTGGTTTCCTTACGGCCTCCCCACATCCGAATCCAAAACGTTCGTTACCGTTCCGGCCACGAAAACCAACTGCGTCCCGTTCAGGATCATGAATTGCCCGACTGTCCCCAGTCCAAGCGCCTGCCCCGCGATCAGCACGGCATCGCCCTTGTGAAAGGACTGGGCATCACCCGTGAACTCAAAGGCACCCATGTCCACCCGTCCCCCGGCTGGATAGATTCGCCGCTGGCCGTCAAAGTCAACGGCCCCGGCAGTCCAGGTACCGTTCGTGCCGGCATTGATACAGGGTGAGTTCGGGCGCAACCGGTAATCCCCGTTGGCTTCATCCACAAAGAGCGGATCGGCGTCAATATTTCCAACCCCGTTCATCGGGTAGTAACTCCCGAGGGAGTAGTTGATCGAACTATCCCAATCGAACTCACTATTTCCGGATGAGATGCAATTGAAGAGGGTGCAGTAGAAAACGGATCCTGCGTCGCCCGTGTTGTTCACCATGGTGCAATTGTACAAGGTGCAGAGAGTTGCGCCTGCGGTATCGCACTGGTTCCCGACCAATAGGCAGTCAAAGAGTGTGCAGCCAAAGGCGGCTCCGCCCCCGCCATAACCCGTATTCCCCGAAAGGGTGCAGTGATACAGCGTGTTTGAATAGGCCCCGCCAGCCGTGAAGCCCGTGTTTCCCGCCAGCACACAATTTGAAAGCGATCCGCCGGATACGCCGCCCACATTCATCCCATAGGCGCCACCGTTGGTCACGGTCATCCCGATCAACCAGGCTTTCTCGGCCATGTAAACGCCACAAATGGTCGGAGTGCCGCGGATAATGGTATCGCTTGGCCCATTCACGCTCTGGACCGTAATGGCATTCGTAATGGCCACACGGCTTGTCATGTCGCCCGCCACCCGGCTCCCGGCCGCATAGACGCCGTTCGAGACTAATACGGTTTCCCCTTCCAGAGCCACGTCAACCGCCGCCTGGATATTGGTGGCCGCCGTTGCCCATGTCGTAAAGGGGCTGACATGCGCCCCGGCCGGCGAGACATAGCGGTTGATCTTTGCCCCATGCGCCCCAAAAGACAGTCCGGTATGCGCCGCTATCGCGGTGAGGGCATTGGTATCGTACTCCCGGAGATTGGTCAGCCCGTCACCCCGCCCAAAAAATCCGGTACCGGTGGCCCACACCGAGCCCGCCGTCACCGATTTGGTACCGTGCGAAACATTATCGTCACCCACGACGATAGACTGACTATTGCTGGCCGTTCCGGCGCCCAGCAGGATCGAGGCATGGGCGACATCAGTGATAACCGCTTTCTGACCGCCGGAGAGGTTTCCCAGGAGAAGGGATCCTTTCCCCAGATTCGTCACCGCAGCCAGACTCCCAAAGGAGCCAAGGATAAATGCCCCGTCACCGTTCAGGTACATCTGCCCGTCATTCTTGCCCCGGAACTGGGAGCCCGGCCCGCCAATCCAGAGCCATCCAGCATTGTCCCCGGCAAATTGGTAGGAGTTCCCATTGGTGACAATGGTCCCGCTGTTGTTTCCGCTCATAGGCTCATAGGTTGTGAAAGTCTGAATCACGAACCCCTGCTGGGTCGGGTTTAGCCACCCGGCCATGCAGCCGCTCACGAGTCCCATCAATAAACAAATCACTAAAGCCGCATTCTTCATGGATTATTTCCTATGTCTTTCGTTCCAATACATTGGCGATCCTGCCGTTAGCGATTCCACCGGCTTCAATGATCCATTCTGAACCATTCGCAGCCAGATATTCGCCTGCACGTTCAAACCATAAACTTCCGGAGAAAACTGAACCCCCATCTCCATGCCCAGGTTGAAGACCACCAGATTCAAAGCGTGCCGGAACCCCGTCACCGGGATCATCGTCGGGTTTTCATCCATGACGACAACTTGCTGGGTACTCACTGCCTCCCGGAAAATCTCCAGTGTCTCAGCGATAAGTTCCTCCAACCGGTTTACCTTGGACGGATTTGCATCCACCCAAGACCGGTACAGGTTGCCCATGTCTGTCGGCATCCCGTTCATGACCGTCTCAACCGTCAACTGTGTCCAGCCACTCACGCCATTACCCTCAAAAAGCGGGGATACGGCCAACCCGTATCCCCGCCGCTAACTGCATCCCCCCAGCTTGGCTTACGCTGTCGCCACGTTCAGCCGCACGCAGGCCGTGCTGTTCGTCACCTTCACGTCTTCTGACCAGTCGAACTTCGCCACCTCGACGCGGCCGTCATCGCGCATGTAGGAACCCGGCACCATGAACTTGTTCATGAGACGGAACGTCTTCATGAAACTCGGGTCACGGCGACTCGGGGCATCCTTCCGTGCGAAGATCAGCACCGTATTGTCCAATAGAAATTCGATCCCCGCCGCCTTCCCTTCGGGGGCGGAGTCGTAGATCATGTAGGAGGTGCGTACGTCCGGTGTGCCGATGAACATCTGGCTCGCCGACTGCTCGGTCGGCACCGCCAGACCCAGTCCGGACTTGCTCTGACCATTGCCAACTACAAACCGCCCACGCACCTTGGCCTGGTTCTTGAAGATCTTCCAGGCCGTAGCCCCGAACAGGAGACCGACACCCATCAGGCTGCCGTACTTGGCCGCCTTGATCACCGATAGGATGGCATCATCCACATCAGAAATCGGGTCCGCCGCATCGTTCCAGGTCTTCCCCGTACCGGCACCCACAGCCGCAAGGGCCGCATCAATCACGGCCTTCTCATGGGACAGTGCCGCCACCTCCGCGACCGCCGTGGCACCTTCCCGGAGCATGTTCTCAAGGCCTTCGGCCTCCAACTGCTCCAGATTGTCCACCGGGTAGTCCAAGGCGTGAGGCTCACAGTTGAATGTCGCATCTGTCGCATCAAACCGCAGTTCCGATGCCCGCCCGCCCAGCGTGCGCAGGGTGTCCGGGATATGGAACCGGTGTTTCTCTGTGTAGCACTTGAAACGGCCCACGCTTGTCGCCACTTCGACCGTCGGTGCCAGGAAATCCGCCACCGGCATAATCGCACTCTGGGCCGCGCCCTGGGCATATTCCCTCAAGGTGGGCGACGCACTCAAATCACTCAATCTGCTCATTTTTGTTCTCCCTCTTTGTAGCCGCGCCGGTTACGGCGTGGTCTTGTATTCAACTTCTGAATTCTCACCGATTCCGCTTACGCGGAAACGGTGATGTTTCCGATCATCGCCGGCCGGGCCAGCACCAGCTGCCCTTCAATTCCCGCCTCCTCGGCAATGGCGACACCGATATACGTGCCCGCCGCTTCTGGCAACGCCTGCACCTTGCCGTTGTTCGTGCCTGCCTCCACCATGGCAACCAGCGTTTGGCCAGGGTTGCATGTGCCCACCAAGACCAGCCGGACATTTCGCCCGGGTTCAAGCGGACGAACAGAAACGAGTTGCGGTGGCGCCACACCTTCAATGATCACGTACAACGGGCGTTCCCCGGCGAATTTGACGAGATCAACCGCTGGCCCCCATACATCCATCATTTTGGCGAGGTATCCATTCTTCCCTGTCAGATCCCCACCAGCCTTCATCCGAATATCCCCAACCCTCGTATTACTTTGACTCATAGTTCCTCCGTTTCACTTCGTTACAGTTAATTGTTCTCAGTTATTGGTTATTCGTTGCCAAATAACAGACAACCGATAACCAGTAACCTCGGCCTACTGGCCGATTACCTCCCGCTCCGCCAGCCGGAACGCCACGCCGAACGGGATTTTCTCCGCCTTCACGATCTCATGCGCCCGATTCCGAATCCTTACAGCCTTGCTGTCGCCATCGGCGGTAGACCCGCCACCCTGACCGGGCGGTGCCGGCCGGGCTGTCGCCCGGTTGTGCAAAGGCTTTCGGGTCGTTTCTTTGCTACCATCCTTAGTGGGGGCGGCATCCTCTTTCCCGGCCAACTCCCGCAGATCCCCAAGCACTGCCAGGGTGCCCGCACGGTTTTGAATCAACTGCTCGGTCCAGAACGGCTTTGCAGCTTCGCTGATGACGCCCTCAAAATCAGCCAGGTGCCGGTTCACCAGTTCACCCTCGACCGTTTTCAGGTTTGCCACCAGTCCGTCATGCTTCGTCTGGAGCGCCGTAAGTGAGTTCTGCAACTCGGTCACGACGGTCGCCGAAATCAACCCACCCATCTTCTCCAGAATGACAGCCTCAGTTGCATCCGCCGCCAACCCCAGATGATTCACCAACTTTTCAATCACTGCTTTCATGTATTCGTTCTCCTTAATATTCGCGCTTCTACCTAATGTCTGAAAATCAACCACCGCCCTCTGCCCACTGTTTGAAAGCGGCACCATCCCTTTGAGATTCGGGTCATTTGTCACAGCCGCATTCAGGATCCTCACAGGCCGGACGCGATCCATCCCGCTTATGGGATCGACCCCTAAATCAACGCAGTCCGACCTTGCCCATACCGGTGACAAGAACCGATACCGCCCGCCTTTCACGGCTTCCTCTCCCAAATCAGACCAGCGAATTTGCGCCCACAATCCGGCGGCCGCCGGATTGTGCCGCGGCGTAGCCCCGTCAGTGGGCGTAGCCGGGCCACCTTCTTGGCCAATGTATTGGCCCCGATTTTCAAGGCCCAGAATCCAGCCAGCCGCTTCAGAACGCTTCTCGCCATCAAGGGAAAAATGATCAAAATCAACCAGCAAACCTGGGAAGTTGGGTGTTTTGGCATCCGCCGCGAACCGGGCGGCCATGGCAATACAGGCCTCCTGGTCAATGACCTGAATTGCACAGGCCCCGGAATGGGGGAATTCCCCGAAAGGGGCGATGTGATACCACCCGTCATCGGGCAGTCGAAAATCTCGGTTCAGAATTAAGTGATTCATAGGCCTCCAATAGAAGGCCAAAAATCAACCACCTGACCTCCTGCATTTTAAGTCGCATCAAGAACAGTCGGCATTGCGACTTTCGCAATCTTGACAGGAGTGCATCTTGCGTGTAACCGTAAGCCATAGAAGTTGTGGCCAGCATTGGATCGATTTTGTGTTTTTGACGGTTTCACAGCGAGACGACCGACATGCTAAACGTCACAAAAGCGTCATAAGTCATGTAATATCAACCCGAAGGGTGACACTTTGCGCACGTCGGTCAGGTTGTGGGCTTTGCGATGATTAACGGCTAATACAATGTGTGAGAATACATGAAAGATAAAACGTATTTCCCGAAAATAGATCCGTCTGTATCCAGGCGTGATGAAATCTACTTATGGATTCTCGCAAGGGGATTAGATCGCATTCGTGGTGCTGCATCTCAAGGTGATCATCGTCATTGCGAGATTGAGGCAGACCATCTTCACAATATTCCCAGTTACATTGCTTGCGGCGATTCGGCGAATCATCTGTACTACCTAACAAAGGAAGTGCCGTTTTATCTGCAGCAAATTGACCTTAAGAATGAGGGGAATCAGTGGTTACTTGGGTGGTACATATCGGTTTGGCAAGAGCTAGAAGGACTAATCCCGATTGATGGTTCTCCATGGGCGGAAGAATGGCGAGTCATGAAATCTGGTGGATGGAACTACGGGCAAAATCTCACATAACGAAGCCTTTCACTTTACATCGCTGACGCGCCGAAAGTGAAGGCGATCGTAACATTGGGTCAGTAAGAACATGAAAAGGATGATTATCATGGCGGGAATCCTCGGCGGGCTTTTCGGTCTTTTCGGATGTGGCAAACCCGCGAAGACCGAATACGTAACTTCAGATGTCTATAATGGGCTTCGCGGACAAGTTTTCGGATTAGACCCGGCTAAGATTGGTCTTTCCGCATCCTCCTCCAATCGGGTGTGGGGCCTATTGATGGAGACAGGATACCCGGAAGCAGTCTCAACACTTGTGACGATTGCTGATGGGACTGTAAGCCTCTACTTTAGCAACGGCGGTGGCATCATTGGGGTTGGGCAGCATGATGGGCCAAGGAATGCACTCCATGATCTGTTGTCAACTGCTCCGGAGTTTTTGCTTCAGGCTAAGCCAACAAGGGTGTTTCCGCTACCCACAATGGGTCATACACGATTCTACTTCATGACATTCGATGGAGTGTTCACTGTGGAAGCCACGGAAGACGATCTTGGTAATAACCGAGTGTCATTGTCACCCCTCTTCTATAAGGCGCAGGAGGTTATCACTCAGGCACGACTTGCGGAAGAGAAGAGCCAGCAGTCAGTCACGAAAATGCTTCATGCGGCGACAGTAGGCGACACAGAGAGTCTTGAATCATTGTTGAAAGACGGAATATCTGCAGATGTTGCGGATCACACTGGGCTGACGCCTCTGATGGCTTCTGCGCACGCTGGCAAAGCCGCGACATTACGACTTCTTCTCGATTCTGGGGCGAAGATTGAAGCGACGGACTCGTCAGGGTACACGGCTCTAATGTTCGCGTGCAATTCCGGGCAGACGGAGTGCGTTGAACTGTTGGTCGCAAGAAATGCAAATATCAGTCATCGTGACAAGGATTCATCAACGCCTCTTATGTTTGCCGCACAACATGCCCATAACGATATCGTGCGTCTTCTTTTGGCACACGGCGCAGATCCAGAATTCAAGGGAAAGCATGGGTTGTCAGCAATAGGATTTGCAAAGCAAAATAGCCATTTCGAGACAGAAAAACTTTTGATGAACAGCAAATAGGACCGAAAATCCACGGTACGGCTACGCCTCCCGGGATTTTCGACGTTAGGCACCCCCAATGCTCTCCAACTTATACCCCGTCTTCTCCTCCAACTCCCTCAAATCAATCCTCACCCCTGCCTTCGCCAACTCCACCGCATCCTTGACCACCCTCGACACCTCATCCGCCGCAGGCGGGGCGAACTCGAAATAGGCCAGGATCGGTTGATTCGGAAAATACTCTCTCAGCAACGGCGTATCGAATTGCTCCTGAAATAAGCCACTCAACAATGCTGCATCGCCCCGGGCGATCTGCAGGAAGGTGTCCGTGTGCGCATTGCCGGCAAGGGTTCCGGATCCCGCTTCCGCTAGCATTGTTAACAAACCGCAAGTGGCGGCCAGCGTGATTTGACGGTCAATGTAATCAATGTGTTCCAGAAACGGTGGATTGTTTCCGCCGCCGTTCACGAATTTCACATCACTGCCGTTGGGCAAATAGCCCCGGCCATCTGACATGATCTCTTGGGCGACCTTGTGGTATTCCGCTTCCTTTGTCTCTGGCGTATTTGGTGGGCCGACCAGAAATATGGACGGGATCCCATACACTTCCAGAAACGAATCCCAGTCTTTTTGGCTTAAATTCTTCCTCAAATACAGCACTGCCAACATTCGGTTCAGGGGCACAGATTCAAATACCAGAAAGTTCTCAAAATCAACCTCCACCCCTCGCGCCACGCCACTTCTCGCATCTTGGTTATACTCCCACGCCCCAAATAGGCCATCCCGCACCCAGAACCATTGTTCCACTGGCTCCAGCCGTGTCACCATGCCCGACTGCGCAATGTGCTTTTCAAGATGAGCATACCCCCGGAATAATCCAGAAAACAGGAAGGACACCGCATCCCGGAAATTCTCCACCCGGTCATACGCCTCGCGGAGGAAGGCGGTCTGTTCCTCCGCGAGGCCCTTGTCTGCACCTTCATCCGCGCTCACACGAATATCCCAGTCACAAGCCAGCAACGCTGCTCGCCGCCGCTGGATAACAGCATGAATCATGGCGTCCGACCGCTCCATGTAATGGTAGAACCATTGCAGGTCGGCATAGGCCCCACGTTCGCCAGTCTCCAGCAGCGAAATCAACTTCGGCAGGCTCAATCCCCGCAGGGGATTATACTGATCCCGCCAGCGGTGGTTTTTGCTGTCGAAAATGTTCATACCCATATCCTCACCAACAGATTCGTCCGAACATCCGATCCGTCCGAAGTCTTACTGCCCGGCCTGAATTACTTCAGGCCTTACAATCTCCGGACTTACAGTCCGGGGCTGTTCCAGTGCCTTGCCCAGCATCTGATTCCCGTAATAGAACCCGAGCCCAAACTTCGCCACGTCCGCAACCCCACCAATGGCCTTCTCTAGGACTCCCGGTTCCCTGGGGATGGCATTCAGTGGCGGCAGGATAGATGAAACCTTCATCTCAGTGACGCCGGTGGCAGAAATAGTCATGTTCGATCCCTTGATCGTGACCAAATCAACCGTCCGTTGCTGGCTGTAATAACTGTCCAGCCCCTTATTGACGTCCACCTTTTTCACCATGGACGCGCAACCACCACAAACCAAGAACCCAGAACCCAACACAACGAATAAACACTTTTTCATATTATGATTCCTCCAAGATATAGGCAGAAATCAACCACCGGTCAGAAAATGATGGTGAAAAATGGGCTGAATCAACCCGATAAAATACGTTGGCGGCGGCGTAACATACTGTTCGCCGGGCGTCCAATTCCACCGAGCGCCAACATTCGCCCACTACTCTCCGCCTCCCACCGTCCATGGTTAGCCAGAGCCAACGACATGACGCAGTCATCATGATAACCCGATGGGGCATTATATGTGATCCCGCCTGCCGGCGAAATTTCATACTCATACCGCTTCATTTCGTTTGTGAGGATTCCCCAATCTGAACAAACGCCCTGCGTAGCTCCCGGCGCTTGCGCCGTAGGAGCGAAGGAGGGCCAGGTTACCCGCCTTTGCTCGACCCCTACGATCAACCGCTGAATCAACGCCGTCTTGCTTGCCGAGGTCAACTTGAACCCTTCAATATCTGCATACACCCGTTTCAGGTCGTCATAGATCGGATCCCCGACACCGGTGGCGTCCAAAATCAACCTCCCCCGGTATTTACGGGCGAATCCCAGTATCCGTTCCTTCTGGATTGGCCAGTCCAGTTGATTAAACCGTTCCATGGCGAAACACCGCCCCGTCTCCGCATCCATGGCGATAAGAACAGTCCAGTCCGTATGCTTGGCCACGTCACACCCGATTACCACATGCCGGTGATATTCTTTACTGTCGGTGGTGAGCTGCTCACTGGTGACAGTACAAGCATCGACATTCCGGAACACGCCAGCGCTGTCCTCCATAAACTCAGCCATGTATTCCTGCCGGAATACATCTTCCGGCAGGGTGCGCCGGGCCTCTTCCCATTCCTTGGTTGGGAAATAGGGTGATTCCTTACTCGGGAAGGTGAAACTGGCATAATCCTCCTCATGGGGATCCATGCCCCGGGTATACAGGTCATAAAACCAGTTGTGGCCTTTCGGGGTACTCACAAATACCGCCCAACCCAAAGTCTGGGCAATGGTAGGGCGCAAGACATAATTCCACACATCCGGTGAAATCATAGCCGCCTCATCAATCACAATCCCTTGAAACCCGAACCCACGGATATTATCCGGGTTATCGGCGGACAGGAACCAGATCCGGACAGGCCCAGCAGGGCCTGTAAACTCAACCCGTGTCGGTGCTCGCCCAGATATCTGTATGAATCCATCTGCAATGGTGCGAAATGCCTCAATGCCACGGTCAGCAACATTGTAGGTCGGAGCGATCCACCCATAATCACCGGCCTTCTCGCATCCGCCACGATCCAGTAACTCGGCAGCCAGGCATAATGTCTTGCCGAACCGGCGACCGGTACATACTGTCCGGAACCGTTTACGCCGTGCCTTATGAATAGCCTGTTGTGCAGGATGTGGGAGATAATTGAATACGAATGCCATGGTGGTTTACTCCTCCCCCTGTTGGCCGAACATGACCCTTTTTCCCTGATCGGGGAGAGGAGTACTTTCAGCGTCCAAAATCAACCTCCCCTTGCCGTCAGTGGTGTCGACAGGGTCGCCCACCGGATCACCTCCCAATAAACTCTTCCACTGGATCACCCCGTCATGGTCAAACGAAAGTTTAGCCTCCCTGGGTAGTAACGGCATGATAACCGTCTTGAAGAACCGGACAGGATCCTTCAATAATTCCTTCTCCAAAGCCGCCATCAGGGCCTTTTGATTCTTTTTCTTGGCCAGCAACGTATCAAGACTCGCCAGAGCCATTATACGACCGCCATACGATCCCTTTGGTCGCCCTTGTGGATTACCCGATTCTCCTATTTCAAAACTCATGTGTCTCATCCTCGCTGGTTATTTCATCACGACATCTAATAGATGAGTGAAAATCAACCAAGGCCGCAGGGGGGCTTTCATACGAGAATGAGGCAGAGAATGCCTGACAGTGTAAGTGATGGCAGAATAAGTGTCTTCGGGGGATGGTGCGTAGCGTCAGGGGTGGCTCATTAAAGCCTTCATGTGTATTTCAGTTCCGCAATCTTTTCCACAAAAAGTACTGTCCGATGCAGAAACGCCAGCATATCTCTAATATTCCCCAGCGGTTTTGAAAAGTCGGGGTGATGCGTCAGTTGATGCCGCAGTGTGTCTATACGCTTCAGTTCATCAAGTGAGAACTCAAATCCCGGAATAACATCCTTGACTGTCTTTGGCTTCAAAACAGCCAGTAAGCGCTCAACCTTGTTGGGTAGCGATGCCTTCTCGAGTTCCTCAAGTAAGTTTGCCAACAGGATTTCACCTAATTGCGTTGGTGACTTTGTTCGAATTGACGCAAAATCAATTTTGCGCCTATCGATATACTCATACCATGGCTCAGGATCATACTTGATGAGAAAGGAAATCAAATCAAAGATGGAGTTTTCGTAAGCTGAATGCATGAATACCATAGCAGCCGCCTGCGTTGCATGACCGATGTTTTGATTAATCATTTCGACAAGCTTATTCGGAGGATTCGCTATGAAATTCTTCAATACAAACTTTGCCTCCGTCTTATCGATGTGCGGCACTTCCCGTTCTGTGGTTAGAAGCAACGCGTTTATTGTGTACATCGCAAGGAGATTCTCGGCGATATATGAGCGTCTGATGTCTTTGTAAGGCGTCATAGTATTAATTTTTATGATCATTCCCAATATTCCGGTTCTGGCTCGGCGAAAATGCGAGCCGTAGTTCGCAGCCGGTTGACGTATTTGTTTCAACGAATGGGGCGAACACGATTGGCTTCCTCGTTTCGTTCATGCCTACAGGCTTCGCAGATGAATTTGCCCGTGGGGCGTTTCTCTGCCAGCAGCGGCTTGCCGCAAATGGACTTATCCGGATGCTCGAACGAACAAGTCCCAGGGTGGTTTTCTATCACCATGTGATCTTTGATTTCACATATCCAAACCGTGCGAATTTCGCGATCCGCTTCCGTTACATGATGGATATTGCTGTACTTGCA
>Ga0118677_10002419_pt1 | contig 37588 bp, 30 predicted proteins | sample AliMusrvi5mmetaG_FD_86154 | JGI IMG/M metagenome (GOLD analysis project Ga0118677, IMG submission 86154) | reverse complement strand
GAGATTGTCTTAGGGCCTAAATCGACCCAGATGCTGCGTGAGTCGAAATCGAAGGTCGCGGCGACCACGTAGCGCGCCTTTACTTCATTGCCGAACTTGACAAGCTCATTGGTTCTCGCCGAAGCGGCGGTTGATGGCGTGCGAAGGCCCAACCGCTTCCAGCTATTCTGAGCAACTGTACCGGAGATCAGCGTGAATCCGGCTTTCTGTAGCGATTCGCGGACGGCCTTTACCGCGGTGTCTCGTGAGCCTGGAGCTCCGCTATTGCGGCTGAATACGATCGGGTAGACCACAGCGGATCCACGTGAAGTCTGCTGGGCGACAGCCATCAGAATGGCTGTAGTCCATATCATGGTTGCACTAATTGCTATGATCAGTGCCTTGTTATACGTTCTATTCATTTCGTTAACCTTTCTATCGTCCTCTACCGCGCCAATAAAAACCGCCGCCGCCAAACAGCAATCCGCAGATGCGTCCGCCGCCGCAGCAGCTGACTCAGAGAAACGAAAGGCGGTTCAGTGGAATGCGCTTATTGACCAGGTCATTATAAAGCTTGAGCGAGTCAGGGACGAACAAGACAATTTCAAGTCAGCTACAACTTTATCCCAATTGGGAGCCGAAGAAACGCGCATGAAGACGATTTCTCGTGAGCAGGAATCCGCAGCTCGATCAGTCATCGTAGAGTTGAAAGCGACAGGATTTCAAAATGCAGACAAGTTGGATAAGCTTGTGCAAAAATTTGTTTCCGACTACGGCTTCTATGTCTCTTGGAAGCGATTATTTTGGGCAAGCTTCATGTCAATTGGAACTGCTTCCGATGAAGGTAAAAAACAAATGGATGAGGCTAGAACACTCTGTTATGGAGATTTACAACCCATACGGAATCTAAAACAGCAATAGTTGTTAATGCTCTCTCATATGAAGGGGTCAGTCCCGCGTATTGTAACATTCTCATGAAGACGCCCTCAACGCCCTTCACAGCACCTGAGGTTAGCTCCCGCGCGATCCGTGCCGTCGTCATCGTTGTCTTCGTCCTGAGTTCTTTCGCAAGTTGCAACTCCATTGCATCGCCTATCTTCATTTCTCGAGATTCCTCCATTCGCATTTTAATATCTGGTTAACTTTTTGACACAAGTTCCGCTATTCCGGTTGTGGTCCCCATCAGCATTTTCTTCACAAAGTGCACTAGCCTGAACTTCCAGAGCCAGAACAGCCGGAAAGCCGCATGAACACAAGGTTCTGCGGCTATTTTCTACTTCCTGTTACTGGCTACAGCATGGGGCGTCATGTAAAAGCTGGATAATTTTTGACTGAAGGGCAGTGGGCTCTGTCTCCTGCTGCCAGGCCGGGGCTCCCGGGAGTTTTGGAACGATGGAGTTGCGGGTGATGGTGGCGAGATCCTTGAGTAAGGTCTGGAAGCTGTGCACGGGCATTCCATCGGGAGTGCATTTGGATTCGGCTTTGCGCTTGGCCGAGGGGGAAGGCTTCTTGGCTGCAACGACGTCCGCACGTGCGGCGCGAGCCGCCTCGTGGTCATCTTCATCAAAGAGCACGGATTTGAGAGCTGAGCGCATGTGCCATTCGACGTAATAGGTGAGCATACATAGAAAGATGTGGCAGCGGACGCGATCCTCGCCGCAGTGGTGGATGGGGCGCACCTTGAGATCGACAGTTTTGAGAGAGCGGAAGGCGTTCTCCACGAGGCTCAAGTCCTTGTAACGTTCGACAAGCTGGGCGGAGGTGAAGTCGTCACAAGTGATCTTTGCACGAACGACATAAATGCCGTCAATGGCGGCTTCTTGCGCGATGTGCGTGGTGCGCCGGGAGTAAGAGAACGTCGTATTGGAGATGTTGAGATCAAAATGCTTTGCCATTTTATGGCGGTCGATCACCCGGCCGATTTTCAAGCCGATGAGGGCCTCGCCACGCATGGGGCGTTTGTCGCGGTGAACAGCTACGCGGATTTTTTCCAAATCGACTTCGGTGGCGGCGAGAAGCTCCTCGCGCTTGTGGGCACGCGAGCGGGCAAGAAGAGGATTGCGACAGACCATCAGGCGTTCGTCAGGGAAGTCGGGGCTGGAGATTTCGGCGAGGTTTTTTTCGTCAAAGAGCGAGGGCTCAATAAAGCCATTGGCAGCGAGATCGGCAATCTGGCTGGAACGCAGAGCGCTAATCCAGTCGAGGCCCTCGACGCCACGCAGCTCCTCGTCAATGCGGGCCTGGGTGATCATGCCGCGGTCGCCCACGAGCACCAAGCGTTGGAAGCCGAAGCGCTGGCGCAGCTTATTGATCTGTGAGCCAAGGGTCATGGGATCAGCCGTATTGCCATCGAAGACTTCCACGCCCACAGGAGTTCCTTCGGGGTTGCAAAGTAGGCCATAGACGATCTGAAGCGTGCCCTTTTTTCCGTCGCGTGAGTAACCCAGATGAGCGAGCGGGCAGCACTTGCCCTCGAAGTAGCTGCTGGTGAGATCGTAGAGAACGAGAGAGCCTTCGTGGAGGTGACGGGAAGCGAGGGCTTTTTCGATGCGAGGCTGGCGGGGCAAAAGCCAGTCCATGGCGCCATAGAGATGGTTCTCATTAACGCCCGCATCCAAATCGCATTCTTGAGCGAGGGTGCTGGAGTAAGTCTCCGGATCGAAGCCGCGTGAGGTGGCGAGCTTGGAACCCGGGGAAAGAATGCGGGCGGCGATCATGGCCAAGCAAAGATTGCGTTGAGGGCAGGACTTCGAACCCAGGAGATTGGGGATACCCAACTTGCGCATGGTGGAAAGGACAGCGGCAACATGTCCGTGGGGCAGCGATCGGGTGATGCGAAAAGACGGCGAGTCGGAAAAAGATCCGGGATGGCGCTCGGATTGCAGAAGGCGGCGCAGGCCTTGGACAAGGTTCGCAGGCCACTTGGAGAGATTGGCAATCGTGCGGTGACGAACCTTGCCATCGAGGCGATAGGTTTCGCGCAGAAGGATGCAGGGAGGAGAGTTGCGATTGCGGACGCTTTCGATAAACATGGCTACTTGTTTTTTGGAATAATAGCACACAAAGCATTGGTGTAAAGGATATTTATGCAGTTATCGTGATACTTACATGGCTACACTCGAAAGGCAAAAAGACACTCAACATCCTGCGAAGCAGGCTGTTGAGTGTCTTTTTGCCTTTGGAACTTCAGCCTAAATGAACAGCAGTCATATTAGGAACGTCCTTACTTCGGCCAAACCTTGAATGTTTGCCGGCCGTCATTGGCAATCTCGAACGGGCCGGGGAAAGGATTTTCAACATTGCGCGCCTTGCCGAGGTAGTCGTCCGTGATTTTTACCGGCGAGCCGTCGGGATTTTCGTAGGGCAGATCGGATGCGACGGCATTGCCGAGGATAGAGCCTGAAACCAGACGTCGTGATGCTTCGGCCCATTTGCGATCGGCTTCGAAGCTGAGATAGATTCCGTCATTTTTCGCTTCGAGCGTGATTTGCGGATCAAAGTTTTCAGCGATAACCGGCTCTTTCTCGTATTTGGAAACCACAGTTCCCTTCGTAAAGACATTCCCCTCCATCATCACGGGCAGCTTGGCAAGGCCGTCAAAATAGGCGAGCGAGGCCCCCGAAACGAACAGGTTGTTCAAGAAACGGTCGTCGCCGCCTCGGTTATCGTATTCGCCGGCGAGCTCGGTCGAATGCGGGCGGTGATACGGGGTTTTGCGCTCAAGCCATCGCTCGCGAGTGGGAGTGACTTGACGCATCAAGTTATGCGCAAAAAGCGTGCCGTGCGAGGCGTTGAATACCGATCGGCTGGAAAGCAGGATATTGTTGGCAACGACCATCGGACCGTGGTTGACCTCAAGAAAGATATCCTGAGAGCTTCCCGACTCAAAAAAGCCAACCTTGCCGTCTGGGCTGGACGAACGGCCACCATTGTCATGGAAAAGGTTGCCAACGACTTGAGTGCCCTGGGTCATCCAGTCCAAGTGGATGCCGGTATTGCAATGGTGGAAATAGTTATCCCGGATGACGGTATCAACCGCGCCATGAAATTTCAGACCGGCCTGCTCGGCTCCGCTGAAAAGCCGGCGAACATGGATATCGTGGATGTTGTTTTTCTCAATGATGCTGAATGCGCAGCCCATGCTGCCGACGATACCTGCCTGTTCGCAGGCGTAGATTTCGTTATTGCGTATGATGTGGTGGCCGATCGTATCACGGTTCCAGCCATTTTTTAGCACCAGGGCGATGACTCGGTTATAGCCGGCAGCCGATCCCTGCTTATCATCCGATTCATCCCCATATTTACCCAAGGACAGCCCGGAGCACGGCGAATGGCGGATGATATTGTTCTCGATGACCCAGCCCTTGCTCCAGTGCGGCCCCACGATGGCCTTCTGCTCTGCGGTGGGCGGCGCCCAGTTTGGCGCGCCGTTTTCCAAAATAAAGCCCCGGACGGCAATAAAATTCCGTCCCGGTTTGTCTGGGTAAAACACCGTCTGGCGCACATTGATCTCCACGAGCTGTTCGTTTGGATTGACGCCTTTGAACTGCGCCCAAATCGTCGTGTTCTCATCGGCCACTGCTCCGAACCAGAACGGCGTGGCGCCTGCAAGTTTCAACACGTCGTCCAGCTTAGCCGCTTCAGTCAGCCATTCGCCGTTGAGGTACACAGCCCCGGTATGGTGATCCCTTCCCTTGGAGGTAAACCAAGCGCCGTGGATCACATCGCTGTAGGGATTGAAGCTGCCGAAGAATGTATTCGGAATGACAACCTTCCAGACATCATCCTGAACCTTGACCCAGCCTTTTACCGGCTCGGATCCGGTGATGGTCACTTTTTCCCCGGACGCGGCCTGATACGTGATGCGCTTCGTTTCCGATTCGCCCCCGCGCGGCGGATTAATGCGCTCGCGGTACACTCCCGCATGTGCGGTAATGGTATCGCCCGGGTGCGCAAGATCAGCGGCGTGCTGGATCGTGCGGACCGCCGCTGCCGCCGTGCCGGGGTTAGTGTCGTTGCCGGTGACGGAAACGTGAATCTCAACGGCGTGCAGAACTGAGAGCGAAGCAAGCAGCAGAGCCGTGAGCGAAATTGGAAGAAGCCGTTGTTTGGGAAGCATCGGGGGGAAATACTCTATTATTGTGCAGCTTCGATCGGCCAGACTTTGAGATTCCCGTCGCTCACAGCCTCGAACGGACCTGCGCTTGGATGGGCGGCGTTCCGCTTTTTGCCGAAATAGTCGGCGTCAACTTTCAACGATGAGCCGTCGGGATTTTCATAGCCCACCCCCGGAATCTTGGCTTTTCCCAGAAGCTCGGTTGTCACGATTGTGGTCGCGGCTTTCGGTAAGGATTCCCCCAAGTTGACGTTCAGAAATACGCTACCGTCTTTCTCGACGATCGCGAGCTTGGGAGCAATATCGGCAACGATCAGCGGGCTTACTTCCTGGGCAAAGGGTCGCGCTCCGGAAAAATAAACATTGCCGCTCCCGCTGGTCTGCAACGGAGTATCCCGCGTGTCATAGACCCACAATCCAAACCCAGCAATGGGCGTGCGGGGATTGGCATTCTTGATGGCAGGATTGTCAGTGACGCCCGGACCAATAAAGAGGTTATTGTAAAAGCGGTTGTCTCCTCCCTTCGTCATGCTTAATCCCGCAGTGGCTGTCGAGTGCGCTTCCAAGAAGGGAGTTAGGCGGCTCATGTCGTACCAATTGTTGATTTTTCCAGCCATGAGGTTGTGCACGAACGCCCCGCCCTCGGACATATCCCACACGCTGACCGGAGAGAGGAACAGGTTGGTGTCCACGAGAAATGGCCCGTGGTTCACCTCCAAGTAAATGTCTTCGCTGCTGTTTTCATAGCAAAGGTTGCCTGTAATCCGTGTCCCTTGCGCCATCCAGTCCATCCACATCCCCCGGTTGGTTCGGTAAATCCGGTTGTGGCTGATCTCCACATCGATGGCTCCGTGAAATTTGATGCCCGCCTGCTCGGCACCGTCGAACAGCCGCCGAACATGAATATCGTGAATCGTGTTGCCGGTGACCGTACTGAACGAGCAGCCCATGCTGCCGACGATGCCAGCCTGCTCGCAATACGAAATCGTATTATTGCGGACGAGGTGGTGGCCGATCGTTTCTTTGTTCCATCCTTTTTTGTGGGCGCGCTCGATCGTCTTGACGTAGCCCTCGGCAGAGTTGGCGGACTTGTTGTCAAACTCGTCGCCATGTTTTCCCAGCGAAATGCCAGAACACACCGAGTGGCTGATCTCATTGCTCTCAATGATCCAGCCCTTGCTCCAGTTCGTGCCGATGAGTCCGATCTGTTCCGCTGTCGGCGGAGCCCATGGCGTGGCGGCCTGTCTCATGGCAAATCCGCGTACGGTGAGGAAGTTGATTCCTGTCTTTTCGGGATAAAATACCGTCTGGCGCACATTGATCTCCACGGATTGCTCGTTGGGATTAATCCCTGGAAACTGCGCCCAGAGGGTCGTATTTGCCTCGTCCACGAATCCAAACCAAAGCGGGACCTTCCCGCTTGGCTTCAGGACATCTTGGAGAGTGGCTGCCTCGGTGAGCCATTCGCCATTAAGGTACACGGCCCCGGTGTGATGGCTCCTGCCCTTAGGCGAGAACCAGTCGCCGTGGATCAAGTCGCTGTAGGGATTGAAGGTTCCGAAGAACGCATTCGGAATGACAACCTTCCAGACATCATCCTGAACCTTCACCCAGTTCTTGACGAGCTCAGAGCCCTTGATCTCGACCTTCTCCCCCAGCGCAGCCTGATACGTGATGCGCTTCGTATCCGACTCTCCTCCGCGCGGCGGGTTGATGCGCTCGCGGTACTCTCCCGCATGCACGGTGATCGTATCGCCGGGTTGCGCTAGGTCAGCGGCGTGCTGGATGGTGCGGAACGCAGCAGCCTGCGTGCCGGGGTTTGAGTCATTTCCGCTGGCCGCAACGTGAAGCTCGGCGGCCTGCAGAGATGTGAGCGAAGCAAAATGCAGAGCAGCCATGGCAAATACGAAGATTGGTTGTTTGAGTGGCATGTGGGGAATTGGTTTATTGATCAATTATTGTGCAGCCTCGATCGGCCAGACTTTGAGATCTCCATCGCTGACTGTCTCGAACGGACCTGCGCTTGGATGGGAGGCGTTCCGCTTTTTGCCGAAATAGTCGACGTCAACTTTCAACGGTGAGCCATCGGGATTTTCATAACCGACTCCGGCGATCTTGGCTTTGCCCAGAAGCTCGGTTGTCACAAGAGTTGTCGCGACTTTCGACAGAGCCTGCCCCAATTTGACGTTCAGAAACACGTTGCCGTCTTTCTCGACGATTGCGAGCTTGGGAGCGAGATCCGGCACGATCAGCGGACCAGCTTCCTTGGCGTAGGGACGCGCTCCGTTGTAGTACACATTGCCGCCGGTCTGCAGAGGGAACTCACGAGAATCATACTCCCACAGCCCGAATCCCGTAAAGCTAAAGGCCCCTTTTTTAGCCGGGCTTTTGTCTGAGTTTTCCTGACCAATGAAGAGGTTATTGTAGTACCGGTCATCCCCCCCCTGAATATTCACTAAACCGGCAAGCGCCGTCGAGTGCGCCGGGTGATAGGGGGTGAGTCGCCCCTGAGGCGAACTGGTGATCTTACCGGCAATAAGATTGTGGATGAACGCCCCGCCCTCGGACGCGTCCAACACGCTTCGAGGGGAGAGGAAAATATTGTTATCCACAAGAAACGGCCCGTGATTGACCTCCAAGAAAAGATCCTCGGCAATATTGTCGTAGCACAGGTTGCCTGTGATCCGCGTCCCTTGCGCCATCCAGTCCATCCACAACCCGCGGATGGTCCGGTAAATCCGGTTGCGGCTGATCTCCACATCAATCGCCCCGTGAAATTTGATACCCGCCTGCTCCGCGCCATCGAACAGCCTCCGAACATGAATATCGTGAATCGTGTTTCCTGTGACCGTGCTGAACGAGCAGCCCATACTGCCGACGATGCCGGTCTGTTCGCAATGGGAAATCGTATTATTGCGGACAACGTGGTGGCCGATGGTCTCCCTGTTCCACCCTCGTTTGTAGGCGCGCTCGATCGTCTTGACGTAGCCCTCGGCGGAATTTGCTGACGTGTTGTCAAACTCGTCGCCGTGCTTTCCCAACGAGATGCCACAACAGACCGAGTGGCTGATCTCGTTATCCTCAATAATCCAACCCTTGCTCCAGTTTGTACCGATGAGGCCAATTTGCTCTGCTGTCGGCGGGGCCCACGGCGTGGCGGCCTGCCGCATCACAAATCCTCTCACAGTCAGAAAATTGATTCCCGTTTTTTCGGGGTAAAATACCGTCTGGCGGACATTGATTTCCACGGATTGCTCGTTGGGATTAACCCCAGGAAACTGCGCCCAAAGCGACGTGTTTGCCTCGTCCACAAATCCAAACCAAAGCGCGTCCTTCCCGCTTGGCTTCAGAACATCTTGGAGAGTGGCAGCTTCGGTGAGCCATTCGCCATTCAGGTAGACGGCTCCGGGGTGATGGCTCCTGCCCTTAGGCGAGAACCAGTCGCCGCGGATCAGATCGCTGTAGGGGTTGAATGCGCCAAAAAACGTATTCGGGATGATAACCTTCCAGACATCAGCCTGAACCTTCACCCAGTTCTTGGCGACTTCCGAGCCCTTGATCTCGACCTTTTCTCCCGGCGCAGCCTGGTAGGTAATCCGCTTGCTATCCGATTCGCCTCCGCGCGGCGGGTTGATGCGTTCGCGGTACACTCCCGCATGCACGGTGATCGTATCGCCGGGCTGCGCGAGATCAGCTGCGTGCTGGATTGTACGAAACGCCGCAGCCTGCGTGCCGGGGTTTGCGTCTTTGCCGGTCGTCGCAACGTGAAGCTCAGCGGCATGCAGAGCGGCAAGCGAAGCAAACAGCAGAGCAGTGAGGGAAGCTGGAAGGAGACGGTGCTTGAGTGGCATGGAGGGATTTGTTTTCATGGTGTATTATTGTGCGACCTCGATCGGCCAGACTTTGAGATCACCTTCGCTCACCGTCTCGAACGGACCGGCGCCTGGGCGGGCAACGTTTCGCTTTTTTCCGAAATAGTCAGCATCGACTTTCAACGGCGAGCCGTCGGGGTTTTCATAGCCCACTCCCGGAATTTTGGCTTTTCCCAGAAGCTCAGTCGTCACGAGCGTTGTCGCGGCTTTCGACAGAACGTGTCCCGAATTGACTTTTAGATAGACGCTGCCGTCTTTCTCGATAATAGCGGGCTTGGGCGCGAGATCCGACAGGATCAACGGGGCTGCTTCCTTGGCATAGGGCCGTGCGCCGCTGTAGTAAACATTGCCGCCGGTCTGCAAAGGAATCTCACGCGTGTCGTAAACCCACAACCCGTATCCACTGCTGTCGGCACCTGGTTTTGCCGGAGCGTTGTCGGAGGTTCCCTGCCCAATGAAGATGTTGTTGTAAAAACGATTGTCGCTGCCCTTGATGTTTACCAGACCAGCAAGTGCCGTCGAGTGTGCCGGGTGGAAAGGCGTGAGGCGCCCTTGGGGCGAGCTGGTGATTTTACCAGCAAAGAGATTGTGAATGAACGCTCCGCCCTCTGACCAATCGTTCACACTTCGAGGCGACAGGAAAATATTATTATCCACAAGATAAGGCCCGTGGTTCACCTCCAAGTAAATGTCCTCGCAGCTGTTTTCGTAAAACAGGTTGCCCGTAATCCGAGCCCCTTGCGCCATCCAGTCCATCCACAATCCGCGGTTGGTCCGATAAATCCGGTTGCGGCTGATTTCCACATCGATGCCGCCGAGAAATTTGATCCCCGCCTCGTCCGCACCTGCAAAAAGAGCGCGCACATGAATGTCATGGATAGTATTGCCGCTAATTACGCTGAAACTTCCGCCCAGGCTGCCATGGATGGCATTTTTCTCGCAGTGGGAGATGTGGTTGTTCCGAACAATATGGCTTCCGATATTTGCCTTGGACCAGCCGCCTTCTTTCAGCGCGTATTCAATCGTCCGGACGTAACCGGGAGCTGTGGCTGGCCACTTCTGCCCAAAGCCCGCAAGCCCGAGGGTCACTCCCGTGCATACCGAATGGCTGATTGTATTGTTTTCAATCACCCACCCCTTGCTCCAATGAGTGCCAATCAGCCCGATCTGCTCCGACTGAGCCCCGGCCCAAGGCGTCGCCGCATCCCGCATCGTAAAACCGCGCACGGTGATGTAGTTCCGGCCAGGCTGGGAGGGATAGAATACGCTTTGGCGCACATTGAGTTCGACCGTTTGCTCGTTCGGATCGATGCTTTTGAACTGTGCCCAGATGGTCGTGGTATCTCCCTCAACTTTCCCGAACCAGAGCGGCTGTTTGCCAACCGCCCCCTGCACCTCTTCCAACTTCGCCGCTTCCGTAAGCCAATCGCCATTTAGATAGATTGCGCCCGAGTGATGCACCCGGCCTCTGGCGCCAAACCATTCTCCGCTGAGCACGTCACTGTAGGGATTGAAGCTGCCAAAGAAGGAATTGGGTATCGTCGTTTTCCAGGTATCCCCCCCTGCCTTCACCCAGTTGCTAACGACCTCCGAGCCCTTGATCTCGACCTTCTCTCCCGGCGCAGCCTGGTAGGTGATCCGTTTCGTATCCGACTCGCCTCCGCGCGGCGGGTTGATGCGCTCGCGGTACACTCCTGCATGCACAGTGATCGTATCGCCCGGCTGCGCGAGATCGGCCGCGTGCTGGATTGTTCGTAACGCCGCATCCTGCGTGCCGGGGTTGGAGTCGTTGCCGGTGACCGAAACGTGGAGCTCGGCGGAATGCAACGCTGCTAGCGAGGCGAGCAGCAGTGCGATGATCGCGAGGTGGGCCGGGGTTTGTTTGGTTAGCATGGGGGAGTTTTAGCCAGATTCTGTGGCGATCACATCTCTTCAAGGGTGAGCCCCTTCGTTTCCTTGGTGAACCTGAGCATAAAGAAGATCGAGATGAGGGCAAACCCGCAGTAGATCCCGTAGGCCACTCCCAGCCCGGCCTTTGCCAGAAGGATGGGAAACGTCATGGTGACAATAAAGTTTGTGACCCAGAGGGCAAACCCGCTCACGGCAAGGGCGGCCCCGCGAATCTGGTTTTTGAACATCTCGCTCAGCATCACCCAAAGAACCGGCCCCCAGGAGACACAAAAGAAAAAGACATAGACGTTCGCCGACACAAGGGCCGTGCGCCCCTCGCCTGCCGACAGGACCAGACGACCGGAGACATCGACGGCCGCTTTTCCAAAAATGACCGCCAGCAGGCCGAGCGACAGCACCATGCCGATCGAGCCCCACAGGAGCAAGGGTTTGCGGCCCACCCGGTCAATCAGAGCGATCGCGACAAATGTGGCCACGATATTCACCGTCCCGCTGATCAGATTGATCGCCAGCGCGTCGGCCTCCGTGAAGCCAGCCGCCTGCCAGAGCGTTGCTCCATAGTAGAACACCACGTTGATCCCCACGAGCTGCTGCAGGCAGGCGAGGCCGATGCCCACCCAGACGATCGGTTGGATGCGCCCCGAGCCGGAGTCCAACAAGTCGCTCATACGCGGCCGATGCCCGGCTGCCAGCGTGCTCCGAATTTCTTCCACCTTGCGGTCGGCATCATCGGGATGGCTGAGCTTGGCCAGCACGTCGCGCGCCTGCTTGAGCCGGCCCGCCGCCACGAGAAAACGCGGGGATTCGGGAATGAAAACCAACGTCACCGCAAACAAGATCGCCGGGAGCATATTTACCCAGAGCATCCACTGCCAGGATTGGAAGCCCCACCAAAATACAGCTTGAGATCCGCCCGACGCCCGCACGATCAGATAGTTGCTAAAAAACGAGGCGGAGAGCCCGAAAATGATCGCCAGCTGCTGGAGCGAGGCAAGCCGCCCACGCAAATGGGCTGGAGCGATCTCGCTGATATAGGTCGGGCAAATCACGCTCGCGGCGCCAATGGCAAACCCACCCAAGATCCGGTAGAGCACAAATTCCGTAGATCCGCTCGCAATGCCCGATCCCCAGGCGCTCACGGCGAAAAAGATCGCGGCCAGAAGCATCACAGGACGCCGCCCGAACTTGTCCGCAAGGTTTCCCGCCAAAAACGCACCGACCGCACATCCGAGCAAAATCGAGGCCACGTTGAAACCTGAGCCCGCAGAAGTCGAATGGAATGCCGCCTGGAGAGCGTCCACCGTGCCGTTGATGACTCCGCTGTCGAACCCGAAAAGAAATCCTCCAATAGCAGCAGCCAAGGAGATGAAAACAACCTGCAGATTCCGGAAGGACCGGGGGCGTGCCATATTAGGAACAGGTCCCGTTAAAGCTCCGAACAGCCTCGATCATCGCGACGACATTTTCCGTCGGCGTGAGCGCCTGCACGTTGTGGATGGCATTGAAAACAAATCCTCCGCCCGGCGCGAATGTCTCGCAGCGCTCCAGCACCTCGGCGCGCACCTGCTCCGGCGTGCCGAATGGAAGCGTCTTCTGCGTATTGACTCCCCCGCCCCAGAAGGTGATCCGGTCGCCATGGCGTTCCTTGAGAAGCTTCGGATCCATGCCTTTGGCCGAGCATTGGACGGGATTGATGATGTCGAATCCCGATTCGATGATATTTGGGAGAAAGCTCTCGATCGCCCCGCACGAGTGCTTGAAGGTCTTCCATGAAGTATTCTTGTGGATCCAATCATTGATCGCGCGGTAGCGGGGCTTCCAGACTTCGTCATATGTGGCGAGCGAACAAAACGAGGAATCCTGCGTTCCGAAATCGGTGCCGCAGACGACCACGACATCGATGACATCGCCGGCGATCGCATGAAGCCGGGCGAGATTTCCCAAAGCGATTTCCACCTGCCTGTCAAAGAGCTCGCTCACAAAATCCGGATTGCTGGCCACCGTCATATACCATTCAGCAACATCCCGAACCCCCTTCGGCGCGGTCAGGAATGGTGCCGGCACCAGCGCAATGTCGCCGAGTCCGGTTCCGTTGAGATGGGTCACGACGGCCCGGCTGGATCCGCGGAAGAGCTCGGTCTGTTCGCGCCAATATTGCTCCTCGGCAGGGCCCATGGGACCGAACTCCTCGAGGTTATCCTCAAGATTCAAGTTGTCCTCGTCCAGCTCGACCTGCCGGACGATGGAATCAAAAAAATACCCGGTCTTCGGCATGTGTCCGCTGGGCGCAGCAGAGCGATCTCCCTGCGGGAAAACGTAGGTTCCGTCAGCCCGTTCCTCGACTTGAAAATGTTCCGAAACAAGGACGTCCTGCCCCCAGGGAGTCCGCCACGGCTTCCAGTTTTCGTTCACGAACCCGAAGATCGTGCGGTTCGGAAACATCGGCACCGTATCAATCCCCATCGCATCCATGAGATCGTCTTCCACAAGGCCGAGCATCTGATAGGGCTCGCAAACCTTGACCGGACGCGGCTCGAGCTCGTAATGCCAGCGCAGGCTCTCCACGACGCTGCAATGGATGCCCGTAATAAAAGAGGCTCCGAAATCCATGGGAAGAAGATCGGGCTGGCGGTGGTCGATGGCGGCGCGGATGCGTTCTTTGGAGGTCATAGGTGGGAATCGGTTGATGCGGCAACAATCTACCCCATCGAGAAGATGCAATCTTCTCGTCATCCGACAAAAACTTATCGTATTTTGCTATCATGCTGGAGAACCTCAAGCTGGATCCGGAGTATGACGGCTTTCTATTTCTTGCCGAAGCCGCCCGCAATCCCCCGTCATTGCGCAGCCACCACCACGCCGAGCTCGAGCTGAACATCGTCGCACGCGGAACGGTAACCTACGTGGAAGGCGGGGGAAGGTTCACTTTCGGCCCGCGATCGTTGCTTTGGTTTTTCCCTTCCCAGGAGCACCAGCTGGTAGATCGGAGCAAGGACGCTCAGTACTATGTTGCCGTGTTCAAGCCAGATCTGATCAAGAGATCCTGCCGCAGCTCCGCCTACCGCGACCTCAAGCGAAAAAAGGCACCCAACGGCCTCATTTCCCATTGCGTTCTGGATTCCGATCCATTCGTTTTTTTGATCAGCCTGATGCAGCATATCATGGAGGGCTCACTCGACCCCGATATCCTGAATCAAGAAGCCGGCTTTGGAGTTGACTCGGATTTTCGCTATCGGCATGACGATCCTGATGGCCTGAACGCAGGCCTCCACCATCTGCTGCTGTTCTGCTGGCGACTCCAGCGAACTGGTGCAAACGAGGATCGTCAGGTCTGCCTCCACCCATCGGTATCAAAGGCGCTCAAGCTTCTGGCCGATGAGGCCTGGGAGGGGACACTCGCTCAGCTCGCACGACAATGCGGCCTGAGCGAAGCCCATTTCAGCAGGATGTTTGGCCAGCAGGTCGGCGTGGCGCTCAACCGCTACCGAAATTCTTTGCGGCTCGCCCGCTTCTGGGAACACTACCGCAAGCCCGTACAGCCAACGATCCTAGAAGCGGTCTATGAGGCAGGCTTCGGAAGCTATGCGCAATTTTTCAAAGTTTTCACCGAGGCCTACGGCGAAGGCCCCCGGAAACATCTAAAAAATGCTCTGGAGAATGGGAAGCATCCCCTCTCAAGATAAAGAGTTTTCAGAAACGCCATGATGTCGGTGTTCCGGTTCAACAATGGCGCGTGAATATCGGCATAAGAATGTTTGCAGTGGGGGCAACCCACGATTATAAGGCTCTTACTCCTAGCTGTCCGATGAACATTCACGAATACCAAGCCAAAGAACTTCTAGATAAATTCGGCGTCGCCAATACTCCCGGTGGTGTCGCCTCCACCCCTGAAGAAGCCGAAAAAGTTGCCCGCTCGCTCGGCACGAACAACCTCGTTGTGAAGGCCCAGATCCACGCCGGAGGACGCGGCAAGGGCACGTTCACGAATGGATACAAGGGCGGAGTGCATCTTTGCAAAACAGCCAACCAGGCCCGCGACATCGCCGAACACATGCTCGGCCAGACCCTCGTCACCCACCAGACCGGATCCGATGGCCGGGTGGTCCGGAAGGTTCTCATTTCCCAGTCCGTCGAAATTGCGCGCGAGCTTTACATCGCGATCCTGATCGACCGGGCGATTTCCGCTCCAGTCATTGTGGCCAGCACCGAGGGCGGCGTGGACATCGAGTTGGTCGCCGAGAAAACTCCGGAAAAAATCGTGCGCATGGCGGTCGATCCGCTTCTCGGCCTCCAGCCCTACCAGACCCGCAAGCTGGCGAAAGTTCTGGCCATCCCGTCCGGCGAGATGCGCAATGCCTGCAAACTTTTTGCGAACCTCTACCGGCTCTTCATCGCCTGCGACTGCTCGATGGTCGAGGTCAATCCGCTCGTGATCACCAAAGGCGGTGTCGTTCTCGCCCTGGATGCCAAATTCAATTTTGACGACAACGCGCTCTTCCGCCATCCGGAAATCCAAAGCTACCGCGACCTCGAAGAGGAAGACCCGCGCGAGGTCGAAGCCTCAAAGTCGGGCCTCAACTACATCGGGCTCGACGGGAACATCGCCTGCCTTGTCAACGGCGCCGGGCTCGCCATGGCGACGATGGATATCATCAAACACCACGGCGGCGAACCGGCCAACTTCCTCGACGTCGGCGGCGGAGCCACCGAACAGCAGGTCACCGAGGCCTTTAAAATCCTCATCTCCGACAAGCGGGTGAAGGCGATTCTCGTGAATATTTTCGGCGGCATCATGAAATGCGACATCATCGCGCAGGGCATCATCAATGCCGTCAAGGCGGTCAACCTGTCCGTCCCGCTCGTTGTTCGGCTGGAAGGCACGAACGTCGAGGCCGGGCGCAAGCTGCTCACCGAATCCCGGCTTCCGCTCATCACCGCAACCGACATCGCCGACGCCGCGCAGAAAGTCGTCGCCGCCGTCAAAGCGGCCTGAGACCACCATGGACGATTCCACATTTTGCATTTCACATTAAAAAATGGCCATCCTCGTTGACAGCAATACGCGCCTGCTCGTGCAGGGCATCACTGGAAAAGCCGGCGGATTCCACGCGCGGTCGTGCATGGAATACGGCACAACCCTGGTCGCCGGCGTCACCCCCGCCCGCGGTGGCGAACTTTTCGAGAACAAAATCCCGGTTTTTGATACCGTTCACGAAGCCCGCATCGAGACCGGCTGCAATGCCTCGATGGTTTTCGTGCCCGCCGAATTTGCGGCCGACTCGATCCTGGAGGCGGTGGACGCCGGAATCGAACTCATCGTCTGCATCACCGAGGGGATTCCGGTGCTCGACATGATGCGGGTCAAAGCCGGCATGAAGGACAGCAAGAGCCGTCTCATCGGTCCGAACTGCCCCGGTATTATCACGCCCGGACAGTGCAAGCTCGGCATCATGCCGGGGTATATCCACAAGCCCGGCAATGTCGGCGTCGTCTCGCGCAGCGGCACGCTGACCTACGAGGCGGTCTGGCAGCTTTCGAGCCGCGGGCACGGGCAGTCAACCTGCGTCGGCATCGGCGGCGATCCGATCAACGGCACGTCCCATCTCGATGTTGTCAAGATGTTCAACGACGATCCCGGCACCGAGGCGATGATCCTGATCGGCGAGATTGGCGGTACCGCGGAAGAAGAGGCGGCGGCCTGGCTCCAGGCCAACTGCAAGAAGCCGGTCGCGGCATTCATCGCCGGAGCCACGGCTCCTCCCGGACGCCGGATGGGCCATGCCGGCGCGATCGTGAGCGGCGGCAAAGGCACCGCCGCAGGAAAAATTGAAGCACTTCATGCGGCCGGGATCGAGGTTGCGGCGACGCCTGCGGACATGGCCGACGCCCTCCTGCGCCGCATCGCACGATCCTAAAGAATCACCATCCCGACATATGAAAGAACCCGGCATCCCTCAAAAAGCTCCCTATCCCGTATCCGTCGAAGCAGGAAAAACCTACTACTGGTGTTCCTGCGGAGAGAGCAAATCCCAACCGCTCTGTGACGGGGCCCACAAGGGCAGCGGGTTCACGCCGAAGCCGCACACCGCCGACAAAGACGGCACGGTTTACTTCTGCGGATGCAAGCACAGCGGCAAAGAAACGCTCTGTGACGGCAGCCACGCCAAACTCTAGGCCGATCAAACCGTTTGTTTTCGCCGACAGGAGAGCACCGTGAAACTCCGGCAGAACCAGGTTTGGAAGCAGGGCGAACTTTATTTCCGGATTGTCCGTCTGGATCGGCTTTCCGTGGAATTCAAAGAGATGGCGGCACCCTCCACCAGGGAGGGAACGCACCATACCAGCAGCAAAAAAGAGTTTTGTCGGATTATTAAAGGGGCGTCTCTCTTGGGAGACTCCGGGGGTGGCAAATTGGCGACCGATCAACCTTGTAAGCTGAAGTTCCCAAGGCAAAAGGCAAATTAAACCAGAATTGTGTTCACCAGCCGCTCCTCGACCTGCTCCCGAAGAAACATGTAGAATTGCGGGTTGCGCAGGGCCAGGATTTCAAAGGCCGCCATGGCCGCATTCGAGGGTTCAAGCACCGTGGTGACCGGGGCGCTCGACGGTGTCCGCAACGACGACCACACATCTTCCGGAAAATCTTTGAAGCTTGCCGGAACGGTAATCACGGGAACAGTCGTTGAAGCCGACAGAGTCGGGCCCGCGCCATTTGATCGTCCAATAAAGGCGATGACCACGGTGTCGGGCACCTGCTGCACAAGCCGGTGAAGCTCGTTCAGCCCGCGAACCGGCTCCTTGTGAATGGAACAAGTCACGGTCGTGAGCTGCAAACGCCGACGCTCCACACAGGAGGAATCTCCGCATAACTGATTGAACGCTTCGACCACCGGCGACACATCGTCCTTGTCGGATCCGCGCCAGATGACGACCTGTTGAACCGGCAAACGGAAGTGATCGGTCATCCCGGCGACGCGGCGGTATTTCTCCGCCACGTCATCGAGACGACCTCCGTCACGATACGCTTGTTTGTCGATGTGGACACCGTTCTCGATCACCCGCCAGGAGTCATTGTCAATCACGTCGGCAAGAAGCAGGGTGCCACTTTTCGTCAGACCAAACTCGACTTTGAAGTCCACAAGGGTTCGTCCTTCAAGCTGCCAGGATTTTTCGAGTGTCAGGAAGACACGCCGGGCGATCTTCTTTATTTCCGCAAAAAGTTTCCCTTCTTCGGCAAGGGCAAAGACTTCATTTTCCTGAAGAACCAAGAAGGGTTTCTGTCCATAAATGGGCTTCGACGGTTCGTAAAGGGCCATCGTTCCGGCCTCTTCCGAGTATTCCATGAGCGGGTCGTCGCAGAGGAGGTCATGATCCTTCCACTTTTTGCCGCTCGTCTTGAGGAAAAACTCCACGAGAAGTTTGGGGAAGAGGTGGCCTTTGGCGAGGCCGGGCATTCGCTTGAGATAGGAACCATGAGCTTCACGCCGGATCACCACTTCATACGGGAGCATTTGACACCGTGGAGCCAGAAACGTTTTTGCGTCAATCTGCTCCTCGAAGGCCACGGGAAGCCCACAGGCTTTGAGGAGCCGGAACACATTGCATGTTGTGCGGGTCGCGAGCGCGGCTTTCCCTTCGAGGCGATCATGCTTTGCCCCGTCGCCGGCCGTGATGTCGTCCTTCGAGAGAATCAACACCTTCTCCGGATCCTGCGTTGCCGCGAGGATGATTTTTGTTTTGCCTTCGGCGATCAAGTCGCCGCCAACGGGTCGTTCTGTTTTCTGTGTCATTGTGACCTTTCTTTTTTTGTCAAAAAGGGAGTGCCGACAAAATAACCAGAAGCCCGGGAATTATGCCATCCGCGATTGCACGGAAAATGCCGGAACGGGGGAACGATGCCGGTTCAGGATCACTGGGCAATCCAGTGTTTGATGAAAATCGGGATGATGAGAATCGCGACGATGTTCACAACCTTGATCATGGGATTGATCGCGGGGCCGGATGTGTCCTTGTAAGGATCGCCGACGGTGTCGCCCGTGACCGCAGCCTGATGCGCGGGCGAGCCTTTGCCGCCATGGTATCCTTCCTCGATGTATTTCTTCGCGTTGTCCCACGCGCCGCCGCTTGATGTCATCGCGATGGCGACGAACAGGCCGGTGACAATCGTTCCGACGAGAACCCCCCCGAGCACTTTCGGGCCCAACGCGGGAATCGCGGCGACGGCGAGAACCATGACCACGGGCAGCAATGCCGGGATGATCATTTCGCGCAGCGCGGCTTTCGTGACGATGTCCACGCACTTGCCGTATTCCGGGATGTCTTCTCCGCGCAGAATGCCGGGCTTGGCCGCGAGCTGGCGGCGCACTTCCCTGACGACCGCACCCGCCGCTTTTCCAACGGCGTCCATGCTGAATGCGGAGAAGATGAACGGCAGGCAGCCGCCGATGAAAAGGCCGATGATGACCTTGGGATCCTGGAGGGAAAATTCCACGGAAAACGTGTACCCCGCCGCCTGCCACGCGGCGCGGAGTTCCTCGACATAGCTGCCGAACAGCACCAGGGCGGCGAGACCGGCGGAGGCGATGGCGTAGCCTTTCGTCACGGCTTTCATCGTGTTGCCGACGGCGTCGAGTTCATCGGTGATCTGGCGCACCTCCTTTGGCAGATCGCTCATCACCGCGATGCCGCCCGCGTTGTCGGTGATCGGCCCGAACGCATCAAGCGAGATGACGATGCCCGCCATCGAGAGCATCGACATCACCGCGATGGCGATGCCGTAAAGTCCCGCAAAATGGAAGCTGAACAGAATCGCGATGCCGATGCACGCGACCGGAAGTGCCGTGGCGTGCTGCCCGACGGCAAGGCCGGCGATGATGTTCGTGGCGTGGCCGGTTTCGGAGGCCCTGGCGATTTTTCTCACCGGCGCGTAGTCGGTGGAGGTGTAATAATTTGTGATTGCGACAACGATGCCCGTCATCCCCAGGCCGACCAGTGATGCGAAATAAAGGCTCCCCGGAGATCTCAGGATGCCGTCAATCGTCACGCCCTGCGGGAAAAGGGAATGCGCCGTGGGCCAGTAGAGCACCGCCGACACAATCCCGCTGATGATGACCCCTTCCATCAACACCCGGGCCGGGGCGCCCTTGCGGACGTTGACGTAAAGAATGCCGCCGATAGCCCCTAAAATCGAGATGCCGCCGAGTGCAAAGGGATAAATGATCGCTCCTGCCGAGCCCGCCAACGTCAATGCGGCGACGAAGATCGAGCCGATCAGGCTCACCGCGTAGGTTTCAAACACGTCAGCGGCCATGCCCGCGCAGTCGCCCACGTTGTCGCCCACGTTGTCGGCGATCGTCGCGGGGTTGCGGGGATCGTCCTCGTCGAGGTGGCTCTCGATTTTCCCCACAAGATCCGCGCCGACGTCCGCCGCCTTGGTGTAGATGCCGCCCCCGAGTCGCGCAAAGACGCTGATGAGGCTCGATCCGAGGGCCAGCCCCATAAGGCTGCGGGTCGCCTCGCAGTCCGACAGCGTGAGATTTTTCATCGCGAGATAAAAGAGTCCCACCGAGAGCAGCGCGAGACCGATGACCAGCAGACCCGTGACCGCGCCGCCGTTGAACGCGACCTTCATCGCCGCGTGGCGCGAGGTCGTCGCGGCCTGCGTGGTGCGCACATTCGCCACCACGGCGACACGCATCCCGATGAACCCCGCCGCGAGCGAGCAGACCGCGCCGACGACGAAGCCCGTCGCGGTCGCCGTGTCTTTGAAAATCAGCAGCAACACGAAGACCGCGGCGGCGATTTTCCCGATGGAGGCGACCTGACAGTTCAGGTAGGCTTTCGCGCCCTCCTCAATCGCGCCGGCGATCCGGCGCATCCGCTCGTTGCCGGACGGAGAGGCCAGAATCCATCGGATTAAAAGCAGGGCGAAACCAAGCCCGAGCACTCCATAGGCGAGCGACACCCAGATGCCGTAGCTTGTGAAAAAAGGGGTGAATGTTTGAAAGAAGTCGATCATGTCTTTATGGGGGTATCAAGATACGGAGGAGGCAGCGTTCAATCCCCCCCAATCGGGCACAGGAACTTTTGTCTGAAAATCTATTTCTGCGCCGCGCCGGTGTGGCACTCGGCGCAGGAAAATTCGGAATACTCTCCATCAATGTGGAAAAAATCGAACCCCTTGGCATTGAGTTTGTTCATCTCCTCGTCGTTGCCCTGGGCCAGGATGAGGTGGCACGATCTGCAATCATTCGCCTTGATTGTCGCCTTGCCATCGGCTGTCTTGTGCTTGCCGTCGTGGCAACGGAAACATCCGGCCCAATTTTTATGGCTGATGTGATCGGGATAGGAACGCCAGTCGGCCTTCATTTCCGGGAAGAAATTGTCCTTGTAGATCGCCTGGACCTCGGCGATCACCGCGTCCACTTTCGGATTGTTCGGGTAGGCGGTCCGGAGCGAAGCGTCGATCTTTTGCAACGCTTCCCCGCGCGTCGCGTAGGTTCCGGCCAGTGCCGCGACGACTTTTTGTTTCAGGAACGGAATCGAGGGATCGAGTCGGCCGCTTGAGATCGAAATATCAACCGCATCATTTGGCGAAAGGAATTTGTGCGACGGACGGTTGTGGCAGTCGATGCAGTCCATCTTATGCACGGGGAATTTTGCCAAGTCGTCCTTGAAACTGGAATCCCGGTATTCGGTCACCACTCCCTTGGCGTCGGTGTGGCGAACCCAGGGAATATTTCGCTGTTGCTCATCGGTGGAGATGTATTCGATTTTGTTGGCAAGGTTCATATGCCAATGAATGCCCCCCACGGGACCGCGAAGCGGATCGCCTCCTCCCACATGGAGAAGGAGCCTCACGGAAAACGGCGTGTTCTTTTCGTCCGAAAGGTAGTGCCGGAATGTGCGCTCAAATCCCCCCGTGAATTTTTGCGGCCAGTGGCAATGCTCGCACGTTTCACGCGCGGGCCGCAATTTCGTGGAATCCACGCGGATCGGACGAACGAAGTCGCCGCGCGTCACATGATACAACTGCCGCATGCCGCTGATCTTTGTTTTAACATAGGCGGTTGCCCCGCTCCCCACGTGGCAGGCCACGCAATCCACACGGGCATGCGTTGAGTGCTGGGAGGTCACAAATTCCGGATCCATGGGAAGGTGACACGCCTTTCCACAGAACTGCACGGATTCGGTATACTGGTAGGTCTGGTAACTGCCCAGCGCGGTCATGAACAAAAACACCACGCTTCCCGCGATGAAGACACCGAGAATTTTGCGATCCCGAGGTCGTGACAAATCGATGGTCAACGCCACCGGAGGAGCATCGGCCTTGGCCCGGCGCTCCTGACGGAGATGCAATACATACCCCAGGAGCACAAGCACGACGCCGAGGAAGAGAAAACCCGGCGCCACCACATAGGCAAGAATGCCCATGTACGGGTTTCCGCGCTCCGCGAAAAGGTCGAGCGAAAACAGCAGGAGGAATGCGAAGAAACTTCCTGCGGCGATGACCGCACCCGCAAGGCTGACCCAGTTACGAATCAGGCTGCGCAAAAGGAACCGGCTTGCGGGCACGTTATTCATCTTTTATAAGGCCGTGGCTCGCACCATGACCGCACATCAACTTTTTAAATATTCCGATGCGGGCGGATGCCTATTTTTTAAAGGCGCGAACGTAGGCAACCAATGCCTTGATTTCCTCGGGTGTCAGCTTTTCCTTGAATGCCTTCATCTTGTCCTTGCCGTCCGTGATAACCTTGATGGCATCCGCGTCGGTGAACTTGGCCTGCACGCCGGCATCGCGGTAGTCTCCGACCCCATTTTTTTTGCCCATCACCGTGCTGCCACTGCCGTCTTTGGCATGACAGGAGGCGCAAAGCTTGGTCCAGTTTTCCGCGGCATCCGCCGCAGAAGCCAGGCTGGCAGTGGAAGCGATTAATCCAACAAGGAGAAGAGATTTGGTTGTTGTTTTCATAGTTGAGTGTTTTTTCCTAGCAGATTTTTTGTTTTGAGTGAAGGGCTTTTATGAAAAAAAACTTCAGTGGACACGGCACTGACAGGTGGCAAGACGGACTTCAGCGATCTCGTCAGCCATCGTGCAAAGACACCGGTAGTATTCCTCGTTGGAAAGTCCCAATGCCGAGGCCCCGAAAGTTTCCGCATCGACCGCCGAAACAAACTCCCCGTAGTTCACCAGCACAAGCTGATAGAGCACCAGGTAGGGCACCCGGTCGAGATGCGGCATAAAGCAGGGGTGGACGAATATCGTGAAGCCCTCCTCGGGCAATTCTCCCCCGGCCATGGGAAAAGCAAACTCCCCCTCCTGCAATTGCGTGTCATCAAAAACAATCTCGCAGGGATAACGGCAGACCGAACGATCCCCCAAGATGCGCATGAGTTCGTTCCAGCCGATATTCGGGCCGTATTTTTCCCGGATTTCCTCCCCCTTCGCCATGACGTGCGCCGTCAGCGATTGCTTTGCATCCTCAGCGGTGAGTTGGTTTTTCATAAGCCCGCAATCGGTTTCGGCTGTGTATAAATAACTGATCGCAGACCCGCTTCTTCAAGAAAGGGCTTCCGGCCTCCCGCCCCCTGCGATTTTCAGAAAACACAGATGAGGTTGCCGACACCACGTTTTCCTGCAAAGGGAGCGGCATTTGGTTTAGTGGGGCGAAGTCAAATACTCGCGCTCGTTGGCCTTGGAAAGCTGTCCTTGAAGAATGGGAACCGCCATCCGGAGGAAAACGGTGTAACAAAGCAGACCGAAAGCCCAAATGCCCAGACAAACGAGCGTTTCGTTGAGTGTGGGCGAGTATTCGACAATCTGGCCGAGCGGCGTGGGAATAAATCCCGGAATGACCAGCCCCATTCCTTTTTCGATCCAGATGCCGGTGATGCAGAGCACGCAGGTCAGGTTGAGCCATTTCAAACTTCGACTGACGGGCAGCACGAGCAGAACCATGGCCGTGAGATTGAAAGTGATGGCCGTCCAAATCCAGGGCACCAAGGCGTGGTAGCCGTGCAATCCAAAATACAGGTATTTCGACGACGCGATGTGCAGACCGCCCGCATAAAATTCCGTGAAAACTTCGCACATCAACAGAAACACGTTGATGATCATCGAAACCTGCACGATGCCACGCAGTGTCAACAGTGCCTTGTCGGTAATATGGTATTGTGTCACATGGCGGATGACCTGCAACGCCAGGATGATCAGTGCCGGTCCGGCGGTGAACGCCGAGGCGAGGAAGCGCGGGCCGATGATGGCCTGGTTCCAGAACGGCCGCCCGCCCAGCCCGACATAAAGGAATGCCGTGACCGTGTGGATCGAAACCGCCCAGATGATCGCGATAAATACAAAAGGAATGTAAAACCACTTTTCCGGCTTTTTGTTCCGATAACGGCAGTAGAGCAGGTAGCCGCAGATGTGGACGTTGAGCAGCAGGTAGCCATTCAGGACGATGACGTCCCAGCTCAACATGGACGCGGGAAAGTTCAGTTGGCCAAGCCCCGGAATGAGATGCCAGAACCGATCCGGTCTCCCGAGATCCACCGTGACAAACGAGAGGCACATGATAATCGCCGCCACCGCCAGCAGCTCGCCGAAAATCACAAGGTCGTGCAGTTCCTCGTTGTCGTAGATATAAACCGGGATGACCATCATCACGGCTGCGGCGGCCACCCCGACCAGGAACGTAAAGTTCGCGATGTAGACTCCCCACGAAACCTGATCGCACATGCCGGTGACAACAAGGCCGTGCGCGAACTGGCGGCAATAGGCATTGAGTCCTGCCAGACAGATCACAGTGAGCACACCCATCCATGCATAATACCGCCAATCGCCCACAAACGCTATGCCCGCACTGCGCCTGAGAAACACACAGTAATTTCTGCCCGCCGCCATCATCCGTCGGAATATCGCTGTTATCATACGTCGAAATAGTAGAAGAACCGCGGAGACGTTCCCAATTCCTCTTTGAGCTGGATAAAGACCCGTTTGTTTTTGAGGATGTAGGAAACCTCGCTGTTGGGGTCGAGGACGTTTCCGAATTTGCGCGTTCCGGTGGGGCACACCTCCACGCAGGCGGGGTAGCGTCCCGCACGGGTGCGCTGGAGACAGAAATGGCATTTCTCCATCGTTCCCTGGGGCCGGGGTCGGTTGCTCAAGTAGTCCATATTAGGATTGAGCCTGTCCTTCGGGATCGTGGGTTTTGTAAAGTTGAACCGCCGGGCCCAGTAGGGACAGGCCGCTTCACAATACCGGCACCCGATGCACCAGTTGTAATCGATAACCGTAATCCCGTCGGGTTCCTGCCAGGTGGCGTGAACCGGGCAAACCTTGACGCAGGGCGGATTCTTGCACTGCTGGCATTGCACGGGCATATAGAAGTGCCCCTTTTCCGGCACCTTCTCCGGGTTGTAATCGTGGACGGCTTTTTCCATGTCCATCGAGCCGTTTTGCATCTGCAGAACGCGGATGTATTGAATTTCCGGGCTGCGGGACTGGTTGTTCTCGGCCACGCAGGCATGGACGCACTTGCGGCATCCGATACAACGCGTCAGGTTCAGGCAGTAAGCAAACTCCACGCCATCGATCGGCTTCAGGTCGCGCACGTGCGGTCGGATCCCATACTGCCGCTCGACCTCAAGCTCGATGCGCTTCAAAACCTTTTCCATCTCCGCAGGGGTCAGCTCCTTGTAATACTTCTGCATGAACTCGTCCAAGGACGGGAAATTTTGAAGTTCGCGGAGCGGCGACAAGCCGGCTGCGAGCGCGGCCAGACCGGAGCCAAAAACGGCCGACATACGCAGGAAACTCCGGCGGCTCATTCCGTCGGCATCGGGAGCCGGATTGCGTTCTCCGTTGGATGGGTGATCAGACATGTTAATGTTCTCCTTCGGCGGAGGGTGAGGGCTTGCCCGTGAAGTGCAGGGTGTGCGGTGCCGGCGCGGGTTGGCGACCTGGAAATTTCGGCGAGTGCGGGTTGTGGCAGGAAACGCAGTCCTTCCGGGTGAACGCGCCCATCTCCCGGTTCCAGTGGCCGCTGGTGCGGCCATGCGCCCCGGCATTCCAATCCCGGAAGGTCGGTCCGTGACAACTGCCGCACAACTGGCTGCTTTCCGAGAATTTCAGCTCGCGACCATCGCGCGTCTGGAAGTGCTCCAGATTATTTTCATCGTGGCAGTTGGTGCAAAGATTATTGCGGTTGTTGCGTCCGTGGCCCATGACGATGTCCTTGTGTTCCTCCGGAACGACCAGGATATGCTTGTCATCAAAGCGCAGAATGGGCGGCTTTCCCTTCTCGTGGCAGCCATAGCAATCAAAGTCGGAAAGATCCTGTTTGGAAGCCGCGAGTTCCGCATAAGACGTGCGGACGGTTTTGGTCTGGATAAACGCGGGATCCACCAGCGGAATCTGCGGCAGGGGGGCGGTGTGACCCCAGATATTGAACAGAAATGCCACAGTCAGCACTGCAAAAGCCCCCGTGATGATTGTCAACACGATGGAGGTTCTTTCGGATTCTTTCATGATATTACCAACAATATCCAACCGCCGCGATCACCCGGATCGCCTGCGGTTGGATCTCTGCTCGAATTTCTAATTGGCTGAACGTGTTGAAGAGAAATGTGGAGCAGGCGTCCCGCCTGATTTCCCTGTTCCTGAGGCAGCCGGGACGGCTGCCGCCCCACGTCCAAACTGCTACTTCTTCAGCGATTTGACATAACCGGCCACGGCCTTGACGTCGTCGGCGCTCAGATCGGGGAAGGCCTTCATCTTGGTCTTGTCGCCAACCACGACGCCTTCCTTGATCACCTTGATGATTTTTTCGTCCGTCAGCGCTGCCTGCACCTTGGCATCCGTCAGATCCGGGGAGCCGGCTTTGATGCCCATTTTTGTGGCGCCTTTGCCGTCCGTCCCGTGACATTTGGCGCAGTTGGTATCGAAGACAGCCTTGCCATCGGAGGCAAGAGCGGAGCCGGCGGCAACCACGAGGGAAGCGGCGATGAGGGATGATGCGATTGATGTTTTCATGGTTTGTTTGTTGGTTGGGTTATTTTTATCAGAACGAAGTTGGCATCGCAACAGGAAACCCCCGCCGGGCAACAACTCTTCGCCTTCGATTTGTTGTTTCCCGGCGGTCTGCTGCCCGGCTTATCAGAATTGAACCTGGAGCGAGGAGGTGATGACCTGCGCGGTGTAGCTGTTGTTGCCGCCGGACAGCACGTCGCGGTAGCTGTTGAGGAAATACTTGAGCGACACCCCGACATTCCTCGAAATCTGGCGGGTGATGCTGGCCGTGAAATCATACTCCGTGGCACCGGCTCCGTAAGGCACGCCATACTGGGAATTGTTAACGTAGTTGTTGGCGCAGTAGTAGGAACAGTCGGCCCGGAATTGCGTCTTGTTATCAATCGCAAAACCCAGTCCGAGGCTTGCTGTCCAGTAGTTGTTGTTCGAGTTGAGCACGGAGGGGGTCAGCGTGGCCGCGGGGGAATCCGACGAGTTCACGACATAAGAGGCGCTTCCCTGAAGATACAGCCGGTCCAAGGGATTCCATGTGATGCTCTCGCTGATCACGTTGTTCGTCATCAGACCGCTCTGCCCGTTTTGATAAACGGTGGTGGTGGGACCCGTCACGGCGGTGCCGCCATCCTGTTGCCACTGGGTATTGATGAGGATTCTTTGGAAGTCGTAGCGACTCACCAGAGTGAGGTTCGGCAAGGGGCGCCATGTCACCCGGAAATTCACGTCGTTCGTATTCCAGAACTGGCTGTAAAGCCTCTGGTTGCCGGGGTAGCTGCGCGCACCGACGGTTGTCGTATAAGCCTTGATCGTCCCCGAGGCGTAGGGGTAATACGTCTTCGTGACCGTGGGATTATCATCCGTGAAGATCGTTTGTTTGATGTTCTGCAACTGGATGTAATATTGCAACGAGAGGTTCACTTGCGGAAGCGGATACCAATTCGAGCCGATGGAATATTTTTGGTTCAGGCTGGTATTGATGCCATTGAAGTTGTAGTCGGTGCTGCCCGTGTAACTGGACATGGGCTGGCCGGTCGTGCGGGCTTCATTGGCCTGGATCCATTCGCCCTGGGTATAAAACACCCAGTTTTCGATGCCGGTGTAGCGGATTTCAAGGGCCTCCGCGATGTTGTTGAGCTGAACGGATGTGTTCACCAGCGTGCGGGCGACCTGCTGTCTGGCGGGCAGTTGCATCCACCAGATATTGTAGTAGCTATTTTTTGTCGCGCGTGCTGCCACGGGGGTCGATTGGGCAACCAGGGTGAGGTAATTGCTTTGGCTGACCGTGTTGTCATTTTCGATGCGGAGCGACGGGGTGATTGTCAGGCTCTCGATGGGATTCCACAGAAGATTGATGGCCGAGACGCTTTGCCCCATTTGCGATGCGCCCCCCATGTCAACGTATGCGCTGGAAAGGGCATTGCCATAGGCCAGATTGTTGGAATAGGGAGAATACGGAACCCCGTTCTGGGGGCCAACGATCCGATCGCCTTCGACGTGGCTGGCCACCGACGTGTAGGAATACCCCAGCGTGAGCATCAGCTTGTCTCCGAAGCGCGTCACCGAGGAAATGTGACCGTTGTAAATGCTCGACTGCTGATCCTGGGTATCGGTCAGGAAGTAATTGTTCGGCACCAGCGGGATGTTGAGTTGGTTGAGATTGATCCTGCCCGACGTCGTTGTGGCCAGAGCCGTCGGGGCGGCTCCCGGAAGGTTCTGCGTGTTGAGAGAATCGCTGTTGTTGATAAAATCCATGCGCATGCCGATCTTGAGCTCGGTGTTTCCGAAGGCCTCGGGCTTGCCGATCAGATATTTGGCATCGAACAGGAACGTATCACGCTTTTCATTGATGTTGCGGAACGAAGGAACGATTTTGCGCGTATTGGAATTGGCGGCCGTTCCGGATGTGCTCACCGCATATCCCGGGGCGGCGCCGATCGAAGTTCCGTGCAAGCCCACATTGTTGCTGGAGCCCCAGCTCGTCGAATCCTCCTGGCCGGAGCGGAACCCATGTTCGTAGCGCAATGTCAATTCCGGAAGGGTCGGCACGCGCAGACCAAGCTCGATCCAAGCCAGCCCGCGATACATCGCGTATTCCGAACCGGAGTAGAACTGGCCGCCCGGCAGGGTGTCGGTGGGAGGCATGTAGCCGCCGTTGCCATTGGAGTAGGTGCAGAACTCCGTGAAGCCTCCCTTGATATAGCCGACATCCGGCATCGAGAGCTCCATCTTCAACCTGTAGTCGCTGTTGGCAAAGATCGCATGGGCATCGACCGACACCTGCGCTTTGTTGCCCAGGGTTTTTTCCAAGTGCATATCGTCGATGCCGCCGAAGACCGGCCCGGAAACGGGATGCTGCTGTTGGAATTGCCCCAGATTGCCGTTATTGATCAGACCACCGAGAGTCAGATTCATCCAGTTGGTGAACGCGGGATCTTCTTCGGTTGGCGCGGCCGCCTTTGTGTCTCCTGCCAGCAGGGAAAATCCGCTCAATAGCCCGGCCGCGAGAACCAGGGCGCCGAGACGAATATCGCGATGGGGTGCGAAGTGATTCATTTTTTTCATAGGTTGGAGTTTTTTAAGATCGCGTGGGGGTTAATACCGGAAGTGTTGATTGACCTGCGAGCCATGTGGCGCCTCGTGGCAACCGGCGGACCAGCAGGTGCCTTGGGAAACATTTGACCTGTGGTTATTATCACCAATGGTGAGGGTGCCGGGCGTTTTCTTCTGCTGCTGGAAATGGCACTTCAGGCAGAGGATCTGGTTGCGGGCGGTGAGCATCTTCTGGTTGACCGATCCGTGAGGGTCGTGGCAGGTGATGCAGCCTTCGCGCAGGGCTTCGTGCTGGAACACATACGGCCCACGCTGTGCGGTGTGGCACTGGAAGCAGACCTCGTTCTTGGACATGATATTGGTGGCACCGCCGCCCTTATAAACCGATCCCTTGTGCGGGTTGTGGCAATCGGCGCAATTCATCCGGCCTTCGAGCACCGCATGACGGTAAGGGAGGCTGAACTTCGCACGGATTTCCAAGTGGCATTGGAAACAGGTTTCCGGATCTTTGCGGGGATTGATGATCGTCCGGGAAGCGCCGCCCGAACTGACGTGCAGGCTGCCGGGACCGTGGCAGGATTCGCATCCAGCGTTTTCCGCGTTCTTCCCCTTCGCCATTAATTTCGAATGCCCGGCGGTCTTGAAATCGCGGACGAGCTCGGCATGGCAGTCGGCGCAGGCCTTGGAACCCACGAACGTCGCGCCGGGGATGTTCGGCGGTGCCATGATCGCGTGCGTCACCGTGCCGCAGGAAACCAGCACGAGTGCCAGAGCGGCCGCGCTGCCGGAAAGCCAGAGAAGTTTTGCGCGTCTGCTTCGAAAGCATCGGCCAAGGGTGGAGCGCAATTTAAAAAGCGAGGGGTTGTTCATTTTTTGTTTTGTTTTTCGTTAAGTGACTGATTTGTGTGGCGTTAAAGGAATCTTTTTCTAAAAACAACAAAGGTGATTTGTTTGTTTTATGTCAAATATCTGCGCAAATTAAATTCCCCTAATACCGCGACAGGAAAGGTAATTAGCAGGACAACTTATCATGTGCTACTTGAATTTTGTCATTTTCTACTTGAATATTGCGATCCTATTTTTAAACCCCGCAGTCTGCCGCTCTAGTTTTTTTTGTTCAACGCGGCGGTGAACCAATCGCCCTGCGGAGGCTGGCTGTTTGCTCCGCCATGCCGCTGGACATCCCTGGCATTTCCTTCGTTGCGGCGTTCGCCGGGTTTGACCCGGACGAGATCAACTTTGGTTTTCATGGAGAGGGCGATCCGCTTGCGGGCGAGATCCACCTCCTGCACCGTGACCTGCACGCGCTGCCCGACCTTCACGACGTCCGAGGGGTTTTTAACAAACTGATCGGAGAGCTGGCTGATGTGCACGAGCCCGTCTTGGTGGACTCCGATGTCCACGAACGCCCCGAACGCTGTCACGTTTGTCACGATGCCGGGCAGCTTCATCCCCGGCTCCAACTGCTCCATTTTTTGGACTCCCTCGGCGAACTGGAAGACCTCGAATTTCTGGCGGGGATCGCGGCCGGGCTTGGCGAGTTCCTGAAGGATGTCCGTGAGGGTCGGGAGCCCGACCTCGTCGGTCACATATTTTTTGGGGACGATCTTGTTTCGTAATGTCCCGTCGCGGAGCAAATCCGTCACGCCGCATCCCAGATCCCGCGCGATGGTGTCGAGGAGCGGATACCGCTCCGGGTGGACCGAGCTGGCATCGAGGGGATTGGAGCCGTCGCGGATGCGGAGAAATCCGGCCGCCTGTTCGTAGGCTTTGGGGCCGAGCCCGGCGACTTTGAGAAGTTCCTTGCGGGACGCGAACGGCCCGTTTTTGTCGCGGTGTTCGACGATGCCGGCCGCCGTGCGGGAATTGAGCCCGGACACGTAGCCGAGGAGATGCTTGCTGGCGGTGTTCAACTCGACGCCCACGCTGTTCACGCACGAGACCACCGTGTCGTCCAGCGAGCGCCGCAACGCGTTCTGATCCACGTCGTGCTGGTATTGGCCGACGCCGATGGATTTCGGATCGAGCTTGACCAACTCGGCCAGCGGATCCATGAGCCGGCGGCCGATGGACACCGCGCCGCGGATCGTGAGATCGAGGTCGGGAAATTCCTCGCGCGCCACCTCGGAGGCCGAGTAAATCGAGGCCCCGGACTCGTTGACCACGACAACCGGAATCTGGCCCGGAAGCTTGCATTTGTTGACGAATGCCTCGGTCTCGCGGGAAGCGGTGCCATTCCCGATCGCGATCGCTTCGATCTGGTATTTTTTGGTGACCGAATGAAGGAACTCCGCGGCTTCGAGCTGCTCGCGGGCGCTCTTTTCCGGATAGATGACATCGTGGAAGAGAAGCTTCCCCTGGCGATCCATGACCGCGATTTTGCAGCCGGTGCGGAATCCGGGATCGATGGCCATCGTGGTCTTCCGGCCCAGCGGGGACGCGAGGAGAAGCTCACGCAGGTTCTCGGTAAAAACCCGGATCGCCTCCTCGTCGGCTTTCTTTTTGAAAAACATCCGGGCCTCGGCCTCCATCGCAAATCCGAGCAACCGCTTGTAGGAGTCCTCGACGGCCAGCCGGACCTGCGCCGATGCCGGCGATTTGCCCGCGACAAATTGCGAGACCAGGATCGCTACCGCCTCGTCCTCCGGGGGAGTAAGGCGCGAATAAAGAAACCCCTCCGCCTCGCCCCGGCGGATCGCCAGGATCCGGTGGGAAGGCGAGTTGGTCGCCGGCTCGCTCCAGTCGAAGTAGTCCTTGAACTTCGCGCCCTCCTCCTCTTTTCCAAAAGCCACCTTCGATTTGATGACACCCTTGGCGAGGTAAAGAGTGCGGAGCTTTGCGCGGGCTTCCGCGTCGTCGTTGATCCTCTCGGCAAGGATATCGCGGGCTCCCGCGAGGGCGGCTGCGGCATCGGGCACTTCTTTTTCCGCGTCCACAAATGCCGCCGCCTCGGCTTCGGGATCCGTGGATGCGCCCTGCGCCCACAGGATTTCCGCAAGCGGTTCGAGCCCGCTCTCTTTGGCGATGGTCGCCTTCGTGCGCTTCTTCGGGCGGAACGGCAGATAAATATCTTCCAATGCGGTCAGCGTCTCGACCGCGGCGATTTTGGCCTTGAGTTCCTCGCTGAGGAGCTTGCGCTCATCGAGGGAGGAGAGGATCGACTCGCGGCGCTTGTCGAGCTCGCCGAGCTGCTCCAGCCGATCCCGGATCGCGGTGATCTGAACCTCGTCGAGCTCGCCGGTTCGCTCTTTGCGGTATCGCGCGATAAACGGAACCGTCCCGCCTTCCTCCAACAACACGGCGGTTGCCGCGACCTGGCGCGGCTGAAGGTTCAATTCTCTGGTGATTTTGACAATGTGGTGCTCGATCATAAAAGACGGTGCGACATGATGCGCGCCGATCCGGCGCTGTCTGGGCTGGGCTTGCGGGTCGCAGCGAGACGACACGAAAAAACTCCATCCGTGCCTCATTCCCTATGCCGAACTCCCGAAAAATGAAAAGCAATTCGACCGAATCACCGCACTCGGAAACTCTGAAGGCCGCCCTCAAGCTCGGCCACCAAATCTCTCCACCTCAAAACTGAAAATATCACGAGCGACAAAACAAACACCCTCTGAAAACAATTCACGCACCATCCTTACTCCCGGGGACATCGTCATTGACCGATAGATGTATCAGGGGGGAAAGAGAATTTCCGGCACAGCCGGCCAAGGTCGCGCCGCACTATCGCGAAACCGTTGGCGGAGCATTTCTCCCGCACCAGACCTCACAGGCGCAAGGGTGGCAGTCTGGTATTGCCGGAAACCGCCTCCCGCTGACAGCGCGAGGATTGCGTTTTCGTTATGCCGAGAAAAACCAGTGGCAGCTTGTCATTGGTTTTTCCTCTCTCCCCCCGGCATCAACTCCCCCTTGCTTCAAGAGTGGCAAGCAGGTATCCCCCGGATCGTGAAACACGCATTGCAGCAAACACGGCAACGGCTATCAGGCATGTGCTGGGTATGCGAACGCTCAGAGCTTGTTTTTATCGGCATCCTGAGCGGCCAAGATGCCCGCGCTCCCGGTCTTTCTTTGCCTCTCTGGGATGATCGAAAAGGAAGTTCCCAATGACGCCCGCACCTCCTTCCTCTTCCCGCGAGCGAGATGCCATCGATGCCTCGGCCCGCCTCCCTGTCCTTGCCTTCTTCTTCTCTTCCATTTTCTGGCTTCTCATCGGCTCCCTGCTCGGCCTGGTCTCGACATGGAAGATGACCTGTCCGGCCCTGCTCGACGGGCAGGCGTGGCTCACATTCGGACGGGTGAGGCCCGCGCACCTGAATACGATTGCTTACGGCTGGGCTTCATTGGCCGGGATTGGCACCGGAATCTGGCTTATGGCGCGTCTCTGCCGCGTGCGGCTTCAGCAACCCGGACTCCTCTTCATTGCCGCCGTCTTCTGGAATCTGGGTTTGCTTGCGGGCAGCCTTGGCATCCTCGGAGGAGAGAGCCGTTCGATCGCGTGGCTCGAACTGCCCGGGTATTCGTCCATCCTGATCTTCGCCGCCTTTGCCCTCATTGGCATATGGGTGGTCGTTATGTTTTTCGGCAGGAAACCGGGAGCCGTCTATGTTTCGCAATGGTATCTCTTAGCCGCGTTTCTCTGGTTTCCCTGGATGTATGCCACGGCAAATACCCTGCTCGTCTGGCAGCCGGTTCCGGGCCCGGCACAGCCCGCGATCAACTGGTGGTTCGCGGAAAGCCTGACCTCCCAGTGGTTCGTTCCACTCGGACTCGCCAGCGCGTATTACATGATTCCGAAAATCCTCGGCCGACCGCTTTACAGCAATTCTCTCGGTCTGCTTGGCTTCTGGTCGCTGGCGGTTGTTTCCGGTTGGACGGGCATGCAGCACCTGATTGGCGGGCCGATCCCTTCATGGATGGGCGCTGTCAGTTCGGCCGCAGGCCTCCTGACATGCGTCCCCGTCGCGGCCGTCGCCGTGAATTTGCATCAAACGATGCGCGGGCACTTCGACTTGCTCCTCCGGAGTTCCGCGTTGCGGTTCACTGTCTTCGGAGCGATCGCCTACACGGTGACAGCGATGCAGGGCGTTTTGCTGGCATGGCCGGCGTTCAATTCCATCACGCACTTCACCGACTTCACGGTCGGCCATGCCCACCTCGGGCTTTACGGTTTTTTCAGCATGGTGATGTTCGGCGCGATGTATTTCATCGTTCCGCGCCTCACCGGTGGCGAATGGCCGTCGGCCGCAATGATCCGCTGGCATTTCCGGCTGTCGGTTGCGGGCATCGCCTTGTTGTTCGGCGCTCTCTCGCTCGGCGGCCTGCTCCAAGGGCTCGCCCTTGATGACCCGGACGCCTCGTTCAAAACCTCCGTGGAATTTGCCACACCGTTCCGGTGGATCTGCGGGGCTTCCGGATTTCTGCTCCTGGCCGCAAACATCACCTTCGCCGCGCTATTCCTGAAAATGCTTTTCAGCCCTTTGCGCGGGCAGTCCGGGACAACGCGCCCCGCCTCCGCTGAAGAAACGGATCCCACGAATCCATGAACCTAAAAGAGAAAATGGGAATGAACCACAGAGGACACAGAGAGCACAGAGCAAGAGAGTTGCAGAATATTGACGGCTTGATGTGGAATCCTCTTTTGGGTGAGCTATCCCTTTGCCTTGTGTGGTTTCGCAAACCCCATTTCTTCAACTGGTTTCACTCCGTGGTTCATTTCGGTTTTTAGGATGAACAAATTGCCCGTCATTTTTCTTGGCATCTTCACTGCCTTCTTCGCCAGTTGGGCCGGGTTTGTGGGCTATTCGTGCCTTGTGCCGGGCCGCCTCCAGCCGCTCCCTGATGAAGAGACCCGCGGCTATTTTCCCCCACCGCTCTCCGGGCTTGCGATTGCCGGACAGAAATCTTATGCGGCCAACGGTTGCCTTTGCTGCCACAGCCAGCAAGTCCGCCCGCCGGCACTCTCCACCGATATCAAGAAAGGCCTTGGCGTGCGCGGCACCGTCGCGCGTGATTTTTTGCGAAGCCAACCCGCCTTTCCGGGAACCATGCGAACCGGCCCGGATCTCTCCAACGTCGGTCTCCGCCAACTCGATCCCAACTGGCATCACAGGCATCTTTACGAACCGCGCAGCGTAGTCGATTGGTCGATCATGCCGGCGTTCCGCTTTCTCTATATCCTTCGGAAAATCCAAGGCCAGCCCTCGGAGGAAGCCATTCAAGGGCTGAAAGGCTCCCATGCTCCCCCTCCGGGATTCGAAGTCGTTCCCACTGCGGAGGCCAAGGCCCTCGTCGCCTACCTGCTCTCCCTGAAAAAAAATTTCCCCCTGCCGGAATCTCCCCTGCCAAGCGGAAAGTAATCCGGAAAAATCACAATGGAACATCCCATCTTGCGAATCATTCCCCCGCCTCATGACACCGTGGATCGGGCGGAACAAATCGCCCCTGCCACAGGGGATGCCGCCGTTTCTCATGCCGTCCGCCGCGAGCATCCCGAACCGATCAGCGGCAACGCACCGATCCCTCGCTGGCTCACCGTCCTCTGCGTCGCTCTGACTCTTTCAGCGGGCGCCTCTCTTTTCTTCAGTCTCTCGAACCCCGATCCGCTTGCGGCAAATGGCGAACCCACGCCGGGAAATGTCGATCCGCAGATTCTCGGGAAACGTCTTTTCGCCCAGAACTGCAGTGCCTGTCACCAACCAAACGGACAGGGACTTCCCCGTCTCTTCCCGCCGCTGGCAGGCAGCGAATGGGTTCTCGGAGGTTCCGGAATCGGCGACAACCACCTCGTGGCAATTCTTCTTCACGGATTGCAGGGGCCGATCATCGTCAATGGGACAAGCTACAACAACGCGATGCCTCCATGGAAACATCTCACTGACGAGCAAATCGCATCCGTGATTAACCACATCCGGACGGAATGGGGCAATGCCTCCCCCGCGATCACGGCCGATTTCGTCAAAGCCATCCGCGAGCAAACATCCGTCCGATCAAATCCCTGGGCGCAAAAAGACCTCATGGCCATAAAGCCGACCTCGGTGCCGCATGTGCCCCCGCAATAACGCAGCAACCAAGGGGACATCAAGACCGCCGATATGGACAAATGGCTGGCCTCCATGAAGAAAAACACAAGCCGGACAAAAAACAACTGCCGGGGCCACTCTCCCGTTGCCTTCTCCAGCTTTTCAAATTTTTCCTCCGGGCTTGCGGAATCCGGCGTGGTGTGGGATGGTGCGCCATGAAGACGATTGCACTGGATTTGCCCGATCCTTTGGCCGATCCTTTGGCCGATGCGTTGGAGCGGGCCGTGAAGGAAAGCGGTTGCGCCGCGCAGGAGCTGGCCCGCGAAGCTCTGCGGAACTTCCTGTTACACGGACAGTTCGCTTTGCAGGAACAACACCAGCTTGAGGATGTCGCGACAGCACTGCGCGAAGCCGGTTTGGCCGTGTGAAGAATTTTGCGGCCGATACAGGCCCCCTGCTGCATCTCGAGCAGGCGGGTTTGTTGGATCTCCTTGCCGGAATGGGTAGAGTTTCCACCACTTCCGCTGTGATTGACGAATGGCGCAGACTCGGGGTTTCCGAAACGCCGAAGTGGTTGACTGTGGAGCCCGTGTCGGCCAATGCCTCAGCGGTGGCTGGGTCATGGATAAGATCCGGCCTGTTGCACAAAGGAGAGGCGGAGGTTCTCGCGGTGGCTTGTGAGTTGAAGACTGTCGGATTCCTCACCGACGATGCCGCAGCACGAGAAATGGCCTCCGCTTTGGGATTTGAGGTGCGCGGTTCCCTGGGGGGCGTCCTGGGTGCCGCATCACGCGGCCTGCTCAAAGGCGAAAACGCTTTTGCCGCGCTCGATGCCATGCAAAGCCGATCCACTCTCTGGCTGTCTGCCCGTGTGCGCAGGGAAGCACATGCGGCCTTGCGCCGGATTCTGGAAAACCAGTAGCCTACCGGTTCCGGGCGGCAAAATCGTTCCGCCGCGCACTGGCCAAACTCCTCCCACCCCAGCAACGAAGCGCCAAAGCCGTATTCAAGCCCGTCTTCTACAGTTTGGAGGGTCACAAAAAGCAAGGATCCTTTATTGATGCGGGTTTGCGGGCGGGTTGAGGGCTCGGAGTCGAAAATGTAGTGCAACTTC
>Ga0118677_10002418_pt1 | contig 37598 bp, 28 predicted proteins | sample AliMusrvi5mmetaG_FD_86154 | JGI IMG/M metagenome (GOLD analysis project Ga0118677, IMG submission 86154) | reverse complement strand
TCTTCATCTATCTGCTGGTCAATGTCACCTACCTGACCTTGTTGTCCATACCACAACTCGAACAGATCCACGCAGCAGGCAACCAGATTGCAGCCGTGGAGGCGGTCAGGAGCTTCTGGGGCGCCGGTGGAGTACTTTTTATCTCCTTGTTGATCCTTCTAACCACCCTGGGTTGTACCAATGCCAGTATCCTAACGGGAGCACGACCTTACTATGCCATGGCAAATGAAAGGTTGTTCTTTCCATCCATTGGGAAACTCAACAAGGCGAATGTTCCCTCCAATTCGCTGCTCTGGCAGGGGATTTGGGCATCTGTACTGGTGTTGTCGGGTACCTTTGATCAGTTGACGGACATGATCATTTTTGCGGTTTTCATCTTTTATGGTGCTACTTCACTGGGCGTGTTTATTCTGCGCCGCAAAATGCCGGATGCTGTCAGACCCTACAAAGTATGGGGATATCCTGTGGTACCTGCAATTTTTATTCTATTTTGCATCGGGCTGATCTTTAATACAATCATTGCCAGACCCCGGGAAGCTGCCATCGGAATGACCCTAATCCTGGCGGGGATACCTGTCTATCTTTACCTGCAAGGGAAGTACCACAAGAAGGGGGAGTAAGAAAGAACGATTTGAAATTTCAACCAACAATTGCCACAATCTTCTTTGGAAAAGTCTGCGCTGGTGTTGAATTAGTGCGGACAATAGCAGTATGAACATAAGATTTTTAAAATTCAAAGATTCGTCCAACCGACTTACCAACCGAACAGTATTCTTCCAGTCCTAACGTGGTTGATCTGTTGCTGAAAATTTTAAATAATGCCGCTTCGATGCTTGAAAACAAACAGATATTGGTAAATTCGTTTTCAATTTGATCCATGTGAATTGCCAACCATCCCTTTCTGATTTTGGACAATCACCCACCTATTAGGATAATCTGAAATGAAAAAGACTGGATATTTTTTGCTTAGATTTCTTACCTGGTTCATTCAATTGTTCCCACTTGGGTTTCATTACCTTATTTCCAATCTCTTTTATTACATTGCCTATTATCTCCTTCGTTACCGTCGCGGTGTTGTGGCTACCAATCTTGCAAACTCCTTTCCCGGTAAAACAGAGCAGGAACGAGATCTTATTGCCAGGAAATTCTATCATCATTTGTGTGACACCATTTTCGAAACGCTCTATTTTGACCGGATTTCGGTGGAGGAAGGGAAGCGACGCGTAAAATACCTGAATCCTGAGTTGTTAAACGGCTATCTGGATGAGGGTCGTCAGGTACTTGCCTTTTTCGGCCATTACAACAATTGGGAGCTGTTCTGCAACCTGCCGCTCTATAGTCCGCACCGGTTATACGCGGTTTACAAAAAGATAAAAAATCAAAGTTTTGATCTGTTTTACAGAAAACTGAGAAACAGGTTTGGGGCCATTCCGCTCGAAAGGGCTGACACTTTCAAACAACTGTTTAACGACCATCAAAATGGGATTCCTTCGATGTCCGCCTTCCTGTTCGACCAAACACCCCGCGTTCACGAACTGCATCATTGGATCACCTTCCTGAATCAGGATACGCCGGTAGTGATCGGTTCGGAAAAAACTGCCGTCAAACTGGATGCAGTGGTACTATTTCTCTATTCCCGCAAAGTTGCTCGTGGTTATTACGAGACCGAGTTTCGTCTGGTCACTGACCATGCAAAAGAGACCCGGAAATTCGAAATAACGGACAAATGCAACCGTCTCCTGGAGCAGCAAATCCTGGAGCAACCCGAGTTTTGGCTCTGGTCGCACAAGAGGTGGAAACACAAAAGGAAATAGCTATTCCCTAATTTCCCGGTGGGGATATCAAAGAATAGCTATTTAGGTTAACCTATTTTAAAGAGATCCTGCTTTCTGCTACATTCCAGGCTTTTACCAACAGGTCTGTCTTTTTACCTTTCATTGCTACCGAATTTGCACTGATTTTACAGGTGATTGATTCACCCGGTGCCAAAGTGAAATAGTTGCTGCTCCAGTAGGCAGGCAGCATCTCCTCGTTGTCTGTCATCAACCTTGGATTGACAAAAAAGGCCAGTTTGTTGCTTTTGTTTTCGAATTGAAGACTCCACGAAGTTTCTGCTCCCAACTGCTCTTTATTCAGTACGGTCGTTTTCAGTTCCGACTGTGGCATCTTTTGCAGGGAGGTGAAATTGTTTTCGGCCTCCAGCCAGTAGGCATTGTGTGAGATGACTTTCCCGCCGGCATCCTTCAGATTCAAAACGACAAAGCTGATACCCTTTGCACTCTTGAGGAGTTCAGCCAAAGATAAACTCTCCTTTACATCCGAGATACCCAGACTAACAGCCGCAGATTGGTGAGAAAGTAGTTTCGAGTCCAGACCATACACATCGGCCGTGACCGTCAGATTCGGAGCCTTTTGGTAGGTTCTGTTGATGACCGTAACCACATTTGAAAGTGAATTTAACTGAATGTGTATCTTTTCACAGCTGTTCTGCATGAAATAATAGCCCGCGTTTGGTTCGAGGTACCAGTCGTAAACCTGCCAGACCACGCTGGGGAAGGCGGCATTCAGCTTCCAAAGCATGATGCCTCCGATGTCGTTCAACCGGTGGCCGGCGGCTTCGAAAGTTCCCTGGTATCCGGTGGCATTCATCAATTGCATCTTATCTGAAAACTCCTCCATCGTAACCGGTTGCCCATATCTTTTCACCATTTCATAATAATAGGCATCATATTTTCCGTTTCCAGTCGCAGCATCGTGGTAACCCCACGAATGATTCATTGGGAAAGGCAATTTGGTATCCCATACCAGGTTGGGAATGATCTTGGTAAGGGTGTTGTAAGGTGGTTGGGAGGGCAATCCCGTTTCATCCTTGAAAACCCAGTCCTTGGCATTGTCGGCAAGACGATAGTATTCCTTGGAGTCCTGCCAGGTGTAGGGGCCGCTGCTGTAAACGCCGGACGATTTGTTATCGGGCCACGAAGCGCCAAATCCGTCAGGCAATTTGGCAAAGCCGGAGGAGCAGGGAATGAAAGGCCTGGTTCCATCCAGTTTGATCACATTCTCGCGCATCAGCGCATAAACATCCTTTCGGATGTGTCCTTCATTTCCGCCGGTCCAAAGCAACAAACTGGCGTGGTTGCGAATGCGGTAGATGGTGCTGACTACATTCTTGACAAATATTTGCGGCTCAAGCGGCCATTCGGTCGATCCCTTGAACTCTCCATGGGTATCTCCCGTGACCCAGAAATCCGACCATACCAACATCCCGTAACGATCTGCAGCATCAAAGAAGGCATCGGGTGGAGTCACGCCACCCCCCCAGATCCGCACCAGGTTGATGTTGGAGTTGCGGCAGAGATGCAATTCTGCATCATACCGGGCTGAATCCCGGTTCAGCATCATATCCGGCACCCAGGCACCGCCCGTCAACTGGATGCGACGGCCGTTGACATAAAAATCGCGGCGAAGGAATTTGTCGGGCACTTCGACCGACTTGGTCGCCACGGTCCGGATCCCAAAAACGAAGCTGGTATCATCCGTACAGGTTCCATTGGTTTCATATTTTAACTGTATCCGGTAAAGGTTGGGCTGGCCATTCCCGTTGGGCCACCACAAATGAGGCTGTTTGAAGAGCAAGGCCACCGTATTGTCTGCATTCAGGGCAACACTGGTTTGGCCTCCTGCCGGGATGGTCAACTCTTTGGATAGTTGCACCGGAGCGCCTGTGAAATTTTCTGGAGTGATTGAAACAGAGAGTTTTCCTTTGCTGCTGTTCGCGCCGTGATTGGAGAGACTCAGGTTGAGCGAAAGTTTAGCCACTAAAGTATCCGGCAGACTGGGCAGGTCGGTAATCACCTGTGGTTGGACGATGGTAACGTCTCCGGAAGTCCGCAGGAAAACCGGCAGCCAGATACCCATGTTCCGGTCGCGCGTGGGTGGAACCCAGTCCCAGCCCACGGAACAGACCTCCGTTACATTTTTGCCAATATCCCCGGTGGGTCCGCCGTTTTCAAAGAAATCGCCCAATGCCTGGAGTTGCTCCTGCGCCGGTAACCCGGGAAAATCGAGCGGATAAATTTTTACGGCAAGCACATTTTCACCACCAGCCACAATCTTCTTGCTTACGTCAAAGCTGTATTCGGCGAACATACCGGCCATTTGTGTGGAGTCGGCTATTTGCTGACCATTCAGCCATACCGCTGCCCGGTAGTTGATCCCCTTGAAGATCAGCTGAAAATGACGATTCATGTCGGAGGCAGGTACCTGGAAGGCCGTGCGGTACCAGTAGGGCTTTTTCCAGGGATTGCCCACGTTTGGCAGGTGGCTGTATTGCTCCAGGTGGTAGGTTTTGTTGAACTCATCCGAGGCATCGGGAATCAGCATGTTGTTCATTCCGGAATAGGGATCGGGATAAACGTGGTTGGCCACCAAACCCGTCAGTACCGTGCAAGGCACTTTGACAGGAAGCCAGTACACATTGGAATGGTAGGCCGAAGTAGAGATGGTTTCCCCGGGCGACTGGATCAACTCAGACGATTGAAGTTGGAAATTGGTCAGTTTTTCCTGCTTGATTTTTTGGTTTTGCGCGATTGAATTTTGAAAACCGATCAGACACAGGGAGAGCAACAAGAATGAGATCTTCATTTGGTTATCGGTTGAATGTTTAATTATTTTTCATTTTTCATCAAAGGTTCAGCGACCCACGGAGGGCTGGCTGTTGGGAGTCGGGCTGTTCTGCAACCTTCCGTTTACATTCTTTTCATAAGTACCCTCAAAAATAGCATTAATGTAATTCTCAGGAGGGGATGTTACACTTTTTCTTTTTGAAATTTTCGAAAAAAAATGGCGCGCAAAGTTCGCAAAGAAAGATAGGAAGAAAACTTTTTCTGAGTTCTTAGAAATCCGATTTTTTGGCAATGCGAATAAATTCATATTCTGTCATTCTCCTTCATCCAGCGCGACAAAGCGAACATTGCCTGAAATCCTAATGAAATATTTAACATGCAGGATTTTAATGCTACCAGATCCGCTTGATTCCAGCCAACTCCGAATCCCTCCCCTCTATTTTCGCTGAAGCATCCCTTATTTTCGCCGTTAAACGGCTATGGATGCGATTCTTCCAATATTTGCTGCCATAATTTCGCCGTTTCACGGCTCAGCATTATAATAGTTGTAATTGCAAGAATTTCAGGTGCATCGCACCGTCATTATGGTAGAAATGAAGTCGGAATAGAATAAACAAGCCGCATGGCGGCGAAATTAGATATGAGTTATATTGTAATGGTTAGGATTTTTGTCTCTCAGGCAAGACAGGCAGGAAATTTCAGGTGCATCGCACCGTCATTATGGTAGAAATGAAGTCGGAATAGAATAAACAAGCCGCATGGCGGCGAAATTAGGTATGAGTTATATTGTAATGGTTAGGATTTTTGTCTCTCACGCAAGACAGGCAGGAAATTTCAGGTGCATCGCACCGTCATTATGGTAGAAATGAAGTCGGAATAGAATAAACAAGCCGCATGGCGGCGAAATTAGGTATGAGTTATATTGAAATGGTTAGGATTTTTGTCTCTCAGGCAAGACAGGCAGGAAATTTCAGGTGCATCGCACCGTCATTATGGTAGAAATGAAGTCGGAATAGAATAAACAAGCCGCATGGCGGCAAAATAATCGGATGAGATTACGTATTACCGCCGGATTTTTCTCTGTAAAAAAATCCGGGCAATTGCTTCAGACAACTACCCGGATTTAATATTTGGAGGATTGTTTAATTCTACAAATTTTCCCCGTACGAAAATCCTTTCCGGGCAGGCTCCCGGATAAACGCATCCAGCTCGGGATGGTTGGTCACCTTCATATTTTGGGCGTCGTACTCGATACGTGTATTGAACCGCTGGGCAAGTACACCGGTGAGGGCCATCTCTACCAGTTGGGTGGCATATTCGAAGTTGGAGCCGGGAACATTTCCGTGCTTGATGGCTTCGGCCCACTCGCGCTGCGGATTCTCTTCGAAGGTTCGTGGAATGGTTTTGGCGGGTAACTGTGACTTAAAAGCTTCCCATTCGGGCATCGGCATCAGCAGCCTGGGCTCGTTGGGCCTTCCGCCCGTGATCAGCGAATGTTTGTCGCCCACCATGATCATCCCGCTTCCCGGCAGTTTCTCCACCTTCCACTCCGGACGGATCTCGGGTTTGAGTCCGCCTTCGTGCCAGCGCATGGTCACCGGAACCTTGTTTCCACGTGCAGGAAAATCCCAGCGGATCACCGCCTTGTCGGAGATGAAACCGGTATCGGGGACAGGGGTCTTGAATTCCGTTTCGGTTACCGTCGGCATACCCAGATCGAGCGACCAGAAAGGGGCATCGAGGGTATGGCAGCACCAGTCGCCCATCTCGCCGTTGCCAAAATCGAACCAGCTACGCCAGGTCTTCGGGGCATAGACTTCGTTATAGGGGCGGTAGGCGGCAGGACCGAGCCAGAGGTCCCAGTCCAGACTGGCCGGGATGGGCATCTCCTTTGGTGGGAAACTATCCGGTTTTCTGAAATATTTGTCAGGACCGAAGTCGGGACCGTCGAACCAGGCAATTACCTCAGTGACATTTCCCAGGAGTCCGGCTTCGTACCACTCTTTAATGAGTCGGATACCGTTGGTGGCGTGACCCTGGTTGGCCATCTGGGTGATGACGTTGTAATGTTTGGCTGCTTTGCGCAGGGTACGCAGTTGCCAGATGTTGTGTGCCAGCGGCTTCTCCACGATCACATGCTTGCCCAGCTGCATGGCGGCCATCGCGGCTGGGAAGTGGGAATGGTCGGGGGTACAGACCATCACGGCATCGATCTCCTTGTGCATCGTATCGAACATTACCCGGTAATCCTTGAAACGTTTGGCTTTCGGCATGGCCTTGAAGGCTTCGGCGGCCCTGTTGTCATCCACATCGCAAAGGGCGACGATGTTTTCGTTCCATTTGGGATCCTTCTGGTTGATCATCTTGCTCCAGTTGGAGTGGCCCTGACCTCCCACGCCGATCACGGCAATGTTCAGTCGGCCGGAGGGAGAACAGCTCATTAAATTGGGAATGAAAACTGCTCCTGCAGCTAGCACGGAGGCAGATTTTAGAAAGTCGCGTCTGGTAGAACTCATGGTTTTTAATTTTTTTGGTATAGTAATAGTTGGCTTAATTCCAAAACTTGAATAACCTGCACAAATTAGTGATTTTTCCTTGGATTGGCTTTTAAAAAGAGTGTTTTTAAACACAAAAATCAATATTTTGAGAGGAGCCAATCAGCTGACCGGGTAGAGTTGCCAATATGATACATTCAGACGAAAAAAGTGTATAAATTTGTATTTCGTTCGGTATTTGACAAAGGTTTGTTTGGCTTAATTCAGGCTAACACGGAAGTTATACAGACAAATGGTGATCAGGATTGCAATTCCACGGATCGCACTTTCCGGATTGAGGAAGTCAATTGTAAGTTATTTCAATTAAAGATCGAAGTACGAAATGGAAAAACCCCTGGTAGACAAGGAATATCTGCTTGTGAAGTTTCCCGGTAGGGGAGGCTGGACCTATGCCTTGATTCCCGAAATCCCGCAAGATAGAAAGGCCTATTTTGGCTGGGTGATGGTGAAAGGATCCATCGACGGGTACGAAATCAGCAGATACAACTTGATGCCGACCGGGACGGGGGAACTATTCCTGCCGGTGAAGGCCGGAATCCGGAAAAAAATCGGGAAAGAGGCGGGTGATTTTGTGCGGGTGATCCTCTTTGCAGACCGGACTTCTGATGATTTGAAAGAGGAATTTAGGCTCTGCCTGGCCGAGGAGCCTGGTGTTTGGGCGAAATTCGCGGGGATGAAGGAACTGGATCAAAAAACGATCCTGGATTGGATTTATACATCCAAAGACGAGGAGGCCAAGGCGAATCGAATTGCCCAAACGATCAACCGACTGTTGAATCAATAAGCTATGAAAATTGAGAAACCAGATGAAGAGCAGGAAGAACGAAGGTTTTGATTGGGAATGCTTTGCATTCGTTTGCAGGATTCAGAATTTTGGAATGAAGACGGTTTACAGACCTGTGATACTGTTCATTCTCCTCTTGTATACAGGAATGTTCTCCTTTGCTCAAAAGAAACAAGTCTGCTTCTCTTTCGATGATCTGCCTGTGGTCAATTACGGTATCAGCGATACCATATGCCTGAGAAATATCTCTGACAATTTGATTCATTCCTTGAAAAGCAACCATATTCCAGCCATTGGTTTTGTGAATGAGCAAAAGCTGTACGATGATCAAGGAAAGAACAATCTTCAGGTTAGCTTGCTGAAAAACTGGGTAAATGCGGGATTGGAGTTGGGCAATCATACCTTTAGTCATCCGGATTACAACAAGGTCTCCTTCCAATATTTTTCTGCCGATCTTTTGAAAGGGGAAACCATTTCAAGAGAAATATTGGCCCGGAAAGGAGATAAACTGATCTACTTCAGGCATCCCTTTCTGCATGTAGGAAATACAAAGGCAAAAGCTGATTCACTCAGTGATTTTCTTTCCCGGCAGGGATACCGGGTGGCACCCGTCACCATTGACAATGAAGATTACATTTTTGCGCTGGCCTACAAAAGGGCGAAAGACAAGCAGGATACCCTGCTGATGAAGCAGATTGGCCACGATTACCTCGGGTACTTGGAGCGAAAGTTGAAGTACTTCGAAAATCAGGCCCGGATCTTGTTCGGGCGGGAGATTAGCCAGATCCTGCTGTTGCACGCCAGTAATCTGAATGCTGATTATGTGGATTCACTGGCCGTTGTTTTCAGGAATAACGATTATGATTTCGTCTCCATCGGAAAGGCGCTTGAAGACAAGACCTATGCATCTCCCATTTCTGTTTACGGGAACTGGGGCATCTCCTGGATCGACAAGTGGGCCTTGTCGATGGGTAAAAAGGGCTCCTTCTTCAGGGAGGAACCCGAGACTCCGGCCTATATCAAAAAGTTATCGGAATAGGCAAGTTTCGTTTTGCAGGTTTTGATTCTGGCAGTGGGACCTTCTCAAGCACTGATCTAATTTATCCCAACCCATTGATTGTAAATTTCATTACCCCCATCCGGTTTTTCCCAATTTCCGATTATTTTGGTGTAAAATTCTATTACTGAGATAGATAAAATTGGATATTTGAAATGTCATTATTTAAAAACATGACAAAAATCATGTTTGATTTTACGTTTATGCATTCCTTTTGTAAAGGAACCAACCTTCGGTCAATTTTTTTTTTAAGATCGAAACTTAATTAATTCAACTTAAAACCTTTACGAATGAAATCTTCCGGCAACAAGGTAGTAAAAGCAATGCGGTGGACTGCCCGAATCATTGCACTTTTGATGGTACTGATCACGCTATTGTTTATGGTAGGGGAGGCAATGTCAGGGAACCATACTCAGGGTAATCAGACTGCCCCCATGATGATCGTGATGGGGGCAATGATGCTCGGCGGACTCGTGATCGCCTGGAAATGGGAATTGTGGGGCAGCCTGATCTCTCTGATCGGCTTTGTCGGCGTAGGCGTATTGAATCCTAATGCCTTTACTAAACCCGGTATGTATATTTTTGCCATACCCTCGATTCTTTTCCTGGTTTGCGTGCTTTTGGATAAGCTGGAAGCAAAATCTTGACAGAGTGATATCTAGGATCATTATTAGTTTTTAAATTTCATTCTATTTCATTAATAAATACAACGAACTTTAAATTTTTGATAATTAAATCAAAATATATGTTACAACAAATAATGTTTATACGTATATAAAACTGTCCTTGGGGATAAGTTCCTTTAAAAGCTAGAATAAAAAGGTTGAACCAATGTCGATCTGAAGGCTATTTTGAAAGGAACAGATCCAAATATTAATTTTAAAATCATCAATTATGAAAACAGAAATTTCAAAAACCAGAACAATCACCGCCTGGGTCATCGCAGGCTTACTTACTGCCCTTTATCTTTTTAGTGCCTCCGGCAAACTTTTTTTGCATCCCGAACAGATGGATCAGATTAAATTAGGCGACTGGCGCATCATTATCGGACTGGGTGAAATCACCTCAGCATTGCTGTTCCTGATCCCGAAGACCAACAAACAGGGCACGCTGCTGCTTAGTTCCTACATGGGGGGTGCCATTATTCTGCACATGACGGGAGGAATGAGTATCGCAATGCCTACTGTGGTTTTGTTGCTGGTCTGGCTGGTAGCCTTCCTGAGAAATCCTCAATTATTTGATCTAAAGTAATGTCAATTAAGAATATAGAATTAGTTCTAACTCCTCCTGAACCCCATTTCGTAGGGGATGGTTTCAGGGTGCACAATTTTATTCCGGGTGGTTACCGGACCGATATGGAGCGAATGAATCCATTCATCCTGCTGGATTACGGAGCGAAATTTTATTTTCCGCCTTCCGACCATCCGCTGGGTGTAGGGGTTCATCCGCACCGGGGTTTTGAAACGGTCACGATTGCCTACAAAGGCCGGGTGGCCCACCACGACAGCACGGGCGAAAGCGGTGTCATTGGGGAGGGTGATGTTCAGTGGATGACGGCAGCCTCGGGCATCCTGCACAAAGAGTACCACGAAAAGGAGTTCAGCAGGGAGGGAGGCGAATTGCAAATGGTTCAACTCTGGGTCAATCTTCCCGCCAAATACAAGATGTCTGCGCCCAAATACCAGAGTCTTACGAACGCCCAGATCAGCAAGGTAACCTTGCCTGACGAGGCTGGAGTGGTCGAAGTCATTGCCGGTGAATACAAGAAAACGAAGGGCAGTGCCTCTACCTTTTCACCCATCCATCTGCTGAATGTGAAGTTGAACAAGGGAGGGAAGGCTGATTTTTCTTTTCCTGAAACATACAACTCTGCTTTGCTCGTATTGGAGGGGAAAGTAACCGTTAACGGGTCTGAGGAGGTTCCTGCCAATCACTTTGCCCTTTTTCAGAATGACGGGGAAACATTCGACATTGAAAGTGCGGAGGGTGCCATCGTGCTGGTGATGAGTGGCGATGATCTCAGCGAACCCATTGCGGCCCATGGACCCTTCGTGATGAATACCCGACAGGAGATCCTGCAGGCATTTGAGGATTACCAGAAGGGCAAATTTGGATACCTGAAGGATTGATGGCTAAAAATCGATTTGTACACTTTGGGAAGGACGATATTTATAACCAATTCTGGAATGATGACACTGGAAGATGAATTGAAAGGCCGTTTTCGGAACGAATACCACAAGGGATTGATCAACCTCACTTTTACCACCAAACAGTTGAGTTACGAGTTTTATCAATCCCTCAAAAAGCACGGTCTTACAGAACAGCAATACAACGTACTTAGAATCCTGCGGGGTTTCCGGGCCCAGGGATCTCTCACGATTGGATTTATCAAGGAGCGGATGCTCGATAAGGACTCAGATGTGAGCCGCATTGTGGACCGTCTCCTCGAAAAGGGATACCTTACCAGGATGGAGAATTCCGAAGACAGGCGACAGAAGCTGCTGAAAATTACGGAAATGGGTTTGCATCTGCTTGACAGTATGTTTGAGTGTGAAAAGACCGCCGACAAGTTGTTGGACAATCTCTCTGCTACCGAGATCGGAGAACTGAACAGGTTGTTGGATAAGATCAGGAGTAAATCGAAATAGCGGTCAATTCAAGTCTTTTGCAAAACGAATTTCTTCCAACAAATCACAATGAAAATCTCTTCAATCGAGTTTGTTTGGTAACTTTAGGCGGATTCGGTCTTTCCCCTAAATGGAAAGGAATTGAATCTGCATATACTTTTTAATTTGGGAAATATGGAATATGTAAGATTGGGTAATACAGGCTTGAAGGTTTCCAGGATCTGTCTGGGAACCATGACCTATGGCAAGCCAACCGATCGCTGGCCCTGGGCTTTGAACGAAGACGAGAGCAGGCCCTTTCTCAAGAAGGCATTGGAACTGGGCATTAATTTTTTCGATACGGCCGATATGTACTCCTATGGTACTAGTGAAGAGGTAGTTGGTTCTGCCCTGAAGGATTTTGCCAAAAGGGATGAGGTGGTGATCGCCACGAAAGTTTACCAACCCATGAGTGCGGACCCCAACGACGGAGGACTTTCCCGCAAACACATTTTTAGCTCAATTGATAACAGCCTGCGAAGGTTAAAAACAGATTATGTAGATCTGTACCAGATTCACCGCTGGGATTACAACACCCCCATCGAAGAGACGATGGAGGCCCTTCATGACGTGGTGAAATCTGGAAAGGTCAGATACATTGGGGCCTCCTCCATGCACAGTTGGCAGCTTGCCAAGGCACTGTATACGGCCGATTTGCACGGATGGACGCGTTTCGTCTCCATGCAGCCCCATTACAACCTGATCTACCGCGAAGAAGAACGGGAGATGATACCACTCTGCCTCGACCAGAAGATTGGAGTGATCCCCTGGTCACCGCTTGCACGGGGTCTGCTCACTGGAAACAGAACCAAAGAGCGCAACGAGACATTGCGTTCAAAAACAGATGAATTCGGAAAGATTCTTTATCGCTTGGATTCAGACTTTGATATCGTCGAAAGAGTCTCGGAGGTGGCCCTGGAAAGAGGCGTTCCAGCTGCTCGAATCGCGCTGGCCTGGATGCTGGCCAAACCCGGAATCACTGCTCCCATCGTAGGGGCAAGTAAACCTGGACACCTCGAGGATGCTGTGGCGTCCTTGTCTGTGAAACTGACCTCAGAGGAGATCAACCGGTTGGAGGAGCTATACCAACCTCATCCGGTACTGGGACATGTATGAAAACCGATAACGATTAAAAGCGATGGGATACCCGGCAGGATTTGAGATCTGTCCCGGGTATTTTTAAGTGGAAACTGACTCAATTGGTATTCATCATCACTTCGTTCAGGTTGGCATCCACATCCAATCCCATTTTCTTGCGCAATCGGTACCGATGGTTTTCGAGTCCGCGTACCGAAATGCCGAGAAGCGGTGCAATCTCCTTGGAAGCGAGATTCATTCGAAGATAGGCACAGAGTCGCAGGTCGCTGGGAGTCAATTTGGGATAGGCGGCCTTCAGCTTCTTGAAAAATTCTTCGTAGGCCCTCTCAAAATTGGTTTCAAATGTTTTCCAGTCGTCGTGACTCGCAATATTTTCGTCAATTTTCTTGACCAACTTGAGGTAGTATTTATCAGGGAATCTGCTATCCAGCTGGTTCTTTTGCAATTTCAATTCCCGCTTCAGATCAATCAAAAACTCATTCTTTTTAATGATCTGCATGGTTGAATTGGCGAGTTCCTGACTCTTGAAGGAAATTTCATCCTGCAGCTTTTCGTTGCGCAACCGAATCAGCTCTTTCTCCTTTTCGGCTCTTTTCTGATCCTCCTTCTGCCGGGTTTTTTTGATGACGCTTCTCCGGAAAGACCATAGCAGAAACAATGCCAGAAGTACATAACCTATTTTTGCCAAGAGAGTAAGGTACCAGGGTGGCAAAATGACCAGATAGATCGATGCCGTTTCACTCTCTGAGCCCCACGAATCGATGGCTTTTACCAGTAATTTATAGGATCCTTCAGGAAGTCGTTCAAACTTGAAAATTGGAGTGGTTACCGGCGTTCGCCAGGTAGGGTCAATGCCTTCCAGGAAAGCCCTGAAGACGATTTTATCCCCGGAGAAGAGTGGAAATGCAAATTTAATCTGTGCGTTGTTCTTGGTGTAACTCAAGGTATAGGAACTGCTTTGCAGGGACAGGGTGTCTGATTTCCCTTGCCTGTCGGTGGTCGTTATCTCTTTTAGTCGCAGGCTTTTGGTTCTTATCGGAGATGCCGTTTCAGTCTGGTTGGCATTTAGAATGGCATACCCGTTTTCAAGACACAGGATGGCTTCGTTTTCTGAAATGGGGACTATATTTTCGAAATTTTCAATTAATTGATTGACAAACAGGGCAATTGGAAATATTTTTATGGATTTTGCCACGTTGTCCTTAATTTGAAACAGGGAGATAGACTCCTTCGTTACAAGCCAGTAATGGTGATTTGGAGCAGCAAATATCCGGTGGGCCCGGGCAAATGGACCCAATTGCCTGTTCAGATCAACATATTCAACAATGGAATCCTTCAACTCGTCGTAGGTATATAGTTTATCTCCCGTTGTAAACACCATCCGGTCTTCTATCTTGAACGGATGAACCCCGTTGTCCTTTCTGAAGGGAGAGTTTTCTCCATAATAGTTGGAAGAAATAACCCGATCTCTTGACTCGGAAAGCTTCAACCGAAAAATTCCGCGGTGCATGTGTCCCAACCAAACATTCCCAAATAGATCAACCTCAATGTATTGAATCAAGTCGCTGAAGTTTTTTAAATTTCTGGACCAATGTGGTTCCTTTCCCGTGTAATCGATTGCGACGATATCGGAATAGGTTGACTGGAGTAAATATCCTGGCATTTTTACGTCCCGGGTGATGGCAAAAGCACCGCTTACATCCGATATCTTTTTCAATTCCTGCCCGGAAACCACGTAGGTACCATTGTTGTGTCCAACAAACAATTTTTCCCGAATGATGCTGCAATTCCATACCTGACCTTGTGACAAGGGGATCAGTCTGAAATTATCGTCACTCTCCTGCAACTTTTTGCAGTACAATCCCTGGTTGGTTCCCAGATACAGATAGTCCTGATAAACGGCAGCGGTATAAACGGCCCCCACATCCCTGACCGGGTGCAGGGTGAATGCACTTCTATCCCGGAAGGTGATGAAGTCAATCCCCTTGTTTAACGCCTGCCAGATGTTGTGGTCTTTATCAATGGCAATCCCGAGAACGGTATTGTTTTGCAGACCATTCTGGGTATTAATTTTAAAAAGCATCCGGCCATTTCTGTCGAAAGTAATAATCCCATCCAGGATTGTTCCGATGACCAGATCTCCGTTGTCCGATCTCGAAGCCCTGTTGACCTTGTTGGAGATGAAATAGCTGTTCCATTCCGGATTCCATAATTTGAATTCATGTCCGTCGTAAAGATAGATTCCTTCGGAGGCGGTACCGATGATCAAATCCCCGCTCTCCTCCCTGAAAACGAACCGTATTTGTTTCTTTTGGAAAAAGGAACCGGTTACAAAAGGTTTTAGCTGATCGTTTTCGATGGTATACAGACCATCAAACAAGTCAATGATAATCTTGTCGTCGACTTTAAACATGGCATTGGAGAAGGAAGGCAGTCCTAGGTTGCGTATTTGCCCATCTTCCCAGATCAGAACCTGCATAAAGGAATGGAAGTAAACTTTATTCCCGAGTGGGATAATGTTCCAGAATTCGATATTAGGAATAAAATATTTTTCGGCTAGGGGAGTCAGCGAGACATATTTGAGTGCACTGGATTTGTCTTTGTCCCAATACCCTAGTTCCCTGTATCCACTGGTATAAATCCTGTCCTGATTATCAACTGCTACGCACCGGATAATATTTCCCTTTGGGGAGGGATAGAGATTCCAGGAGATCCCATCAAATTCGAGCAAGCCCTTGTTGTTGGCAAAGAGCATATTCCCTTTGCGGTCTTCTGCTACCGACCAGTTCTGATTGTCCGCCCTGTAATCCGATTTCGAGAAGTTTTTGACAACAGCATCCTCATCCTTAGATGCCTGAAGAGCCATCGCATGAAGTTGAAACAACAATAGCAGCAGGAGGCGGAATCCACTCCAGATCAAAGCCTTCTTCCCTTCATTTTGTCGCTTATTGCTCATTTTTGAAAAATTAACCTTTATTTAATCTTATATACTTTCTTTTTAAGGTTATACGATTTCATAAAAAAGAAAAGATAAGCTGTTTTGCCTTCCAATTCTGCAATTTATAAAAATTGTGGCTCACTATGCCGGTCAGGACGAAGAAAACCCAACTATTTTTTGTTATTTTTATTTATGTATAAGATATTGATAGATTGATTTATATATTAATAAAAAGGAGGTTGGTGAACCAATGATGAGGTGTTTATTTTTTTTGAAAATGGATGGAGTGTCAGAAGTGTAGCCATTTTTCTTTGTTCTGCTGAATGTGGCCATATCTTCGTTTCAAATTTTTAAAAAATTTAACGTATGAAAAAACTAATCTTTCTGTTAAATCTATTTTTATCAGTTATTTTTCTTTACGGTCAGCAAGGTGCTACCATAAAAGGGAAGGTAACTGATAACACGGGTGGTGGTTTACCCGGAGTTTCAGTGATCATCAAAGGGAGTGCTCTTGGCGTGGTGACGGATAACAACGGGAATTATACCATTCAAAATCCCGGAAAGGCAATCCTCGTTTTTAGCTTTGTTGGCTTTAAACCGCAGGAGGTTGCCGTTAACAACCGTACTTCAATTAACATCAGACTGGAGGAAGATGTGGTGGGAGTAGGTGAGGTGGTCGTAGTCGGCTATGGCACACAAAAGAAAGTGGAGGTTACCGGGGCCATTTCGCAGGTCAAAGGTGACGTGCTGGCCAAGCAATCCTCTCCAAATCCGATGAGTGCCCTTCAGGGGAAAGTCGCGGGAGTGCAAATCACCAACTCCGGAGCACCCGGAGCCTCCCCAGAGATTAGGATTCGTGGGGTAGGAACTGTTTACGGGAATGCCAACCCGCTCTATGTAGTCGACGGAGTTTGGTACGATGACATCAGCTTCCTCAATCCGGCGGACATTTCCACCATTAACATTCTGAAAGATGCGTCGAGTGAATCCATCTATGGGATTCGTGCCGCGAACGGAGTTATTCTGATCTCCACCAACAAGGGGACTGAAAATTCTGCTCCAGTGGTGAATTACAATGGGTATGTAGGGAATCAGGTAGTGACCAATCAACTGAAAATGGCCAATGGTCCAGCCTATGCGACCATGATCAATGAACTGGATGCCATCAACGGCGTAACCCCCAGGTATGCGAATCCCGGTTCTTATGGTAATACAGATTGGTATCACCAGATTTTGGGCAATGCACTTACCACCAATCACCAGATTTCGATCACGGGTGGCGGTGCCAAATCAACCTACAATCTATCTTTTGGCTATCTCAAACAGGATGGAATCGTGAAGGCAAATACCTACGACAGGTATACTGCCAGGTTTCAGAATGATCTGAAGGTCTTTGATTTTTTGAAAATTGGCTATTCTTTAACGGGATCTGTCAATGCATCAAAAGACATTGATGGGGGTATTTTCCACCAGATGTATGCTGCGGCGCCCCTGGTGCCGGTATACTATGCCGATGGAACCTATGGTGATCCAAATGATTTTAAAGTTGGAAATTCCAACAGCTTCAATCCCCAGGCTACCATCGACTATTTCAACCAGAAATCAAAAAACTATAGTTTTTCAGGAAGTATTTATGCCGATCTCAGTTTGGGTAAACACCTGAATTTTCACACCAGCGTAGGAACGGATTTCGGACAGAACGAGGTGCTGAAATACCTACCTGTCTATACGGCGACCCTTTCACAAAGGAATTCAACTAGTGTCCTTTCCCTGTCACGCGGGGAGACCAGAAACTGGATTGTTGAAAATACGCTGACCTTCGACAACCATTATGGGGACCATGGCGTAAAAGTGATGTTGGGTCAATCTGCACAATCCTACAAATATTATGGATTCAATGCGACTTCCCAGGACGTTCCCAATGGCAGTACCGGAGACCAATACCTTACGCTGGGAAGCCCAGCCAACAGGTATGTAAGTGATAACGGATCGCTGAATACCGTTGCCTCCTATTTTGGCAGGGTGAATTATTCCTATAAAAGTAAATATTTGCTGACCGCCTCTCTAAGGGGTGACGGCTCCTCCAAATTCTCGGGCTCCGACAGGTGGGGTATCTTCCCTGCAGTTGGTGGAGGCTGGGTGATCAGTGAGGAAGAATTTATGAAAGGACAAAAGTTCTTCAATCAATTGAAACTGCGCGGAAGCTGGGGGAAAATCGGTAACATGTCGGTTCCCGCCAATCTCTCTGTTCTGACCGTGAACAGCTCTTATGTCTACATAGGTGGAAACGGTTCAACGGCCGGAGGTGCAAGTATCACCTCTATTGTACCACCAACTACTTACTGGGAGCGGGGAGTCGGAACAGATATCGGGCTGGAGGGATCCATCCTGAACAGTCGCCTGACTGCTGAATTCGATTTCTACAATCGTAAAACAGAGAAGGCCATCTTTGATATTCCAATTTTGGGATCACTGGGAACAACTGGAAGCAGTATCATTGGCAACCAGGCAACCTTTCAGAATCAAGGCTATGAATTTCTGGTAACCTGGAAAGACAAGGTAAACGATGACTTTTCCTACTCCCTTAGTGCCAACCTGGGTATCAACGACAACAAAGTACTCGAAGTGTCAACGGGTGCCAATCCCATCTACCAAGCTGTTGGTACAACAGGTTCCAACAACTTCAACACACGTACCATCGTCGGAGAACCGATTGGTCAGTTTTTTGGACTTCAGACAGTTGGGATCTTTCAGTCACAAGCTGAGATAAGCGCCTACAAATCTGCCGCAGGCGTGGTGATTCAACCCAATGCCGCTCCCGGAGATTTTAAATTTGCCGACACGAACAAAGATGGCGTTATTGACGACAAGGACCGCGTGGTACTTGGAAATCCTAATCCAAAATATGCCTATGGTTTCAATACCAACTGGACCTACAAAGCCTTCGACCTGACCCTTGATTTCCAGGGAATCGCCGGAGTACAGGTTTACAATGCCAATCTCGGATTGCGCTATGGGACGGAGAATTTTAGTCAGGATTATTACAACAAACGCTGGCATGGAGCAGGTACTTCGAATACCTATCCATCCGTGAACATTGGAGGAGGACAGAACTACAGATCCAACTCATTTTATGTGGAGGACGGAAGCTATTTCAGGGTCAGAAATGCCCAGCTGGGTTATACTTTCCCGAAATCGATTACCAACAAAATCAAAATGAGTAAACTAAGGCTATATGCCAATGCCCAGAATGCACTGAACCTTTTCAACTACCGTGGATTCAGTCCGGAAATTGGTGGAGGTCCTACCAGAGCGGGAATTGACGTAAATGTGTATCCATTGTACGCAACCTATACTTTTGGCGTGAACGTTACTTTTTAACCTTTCAAAAGAAGAATCATGAAAAAATATATTAAAAAGCTGCTGAATTATAAGGTTTTTGCCGTATTATCCCTGTTATTCATCTGGAGTTGCAGCAATCATTTTCTGGAGGTTCCACCCCAGGGGCAGCAAAAGGCGGAACAATTCTGGGTCTCTGAATCTGATGCCACAAAGGCTGTCAATGCCATTTATGCAAATTTGCGGAGTTGGACCAATGTGGCTTTTGCTCCCATCGCTGTAGAGAGCATGGGGTCGGATGATGCAGAGAAGGGGAGCGATCCTTCGGATGCGACCTTTATGAATAATTTTGACAACTTTACGGCTACTTCCACGGAAGGGCAACTCTCTGATTTCTGGAATGGCCAGTACCAAAATATCAACCTATGCAACCAGGTAATTGGCAATATACCGGCCATTACGATGGATGAAACACTGAAGTCAAGGTATTTGGCAGAAGCCAAATTCATCAGGGCCTACTCTTATTTCCGTTTGGTTCGCGCGTTTGGCGATGTTCCGCTGCGGTTGTCCATTCCAAAGGATGCATCGGGCTATAACCTGCCGAGAAGTCCTAAGGCAGCAGTCTGGAAAGCCATCGAGCAAGACCTTACCGAAGCAGCATCCGTACTTCCGCAATCCTATAGCGGCGATGCTGTTGGTAGAGCAACCAAAGGAGCCGCACTGGCACTGAACGCCAAAGTCGCCCTTTACCAGTCGAAATGGAGTGATGTCGTTACCCTGACGGGTCAGGTAGCGGCCTTGGGATATTCCCTGTTCCCAAATTTTGATCAGCTTTTCAGGGTTCCCAATGAAAATAGCAGTGAATCGGTGTTCGAAATCCAATGTGCCCTCATTCCGGGGAATTACGATGCATCCAATTCTCAATATTCACAGGTTCAGGGAGTCAGAGGCGTAACAGGCGGAGGATGGGGATTCAATGTCCCCACGCAGGATCTGGCTAATGAATTCGAGCCGGGCGATCCGAGAAAAAGTGGAACGATCATCTTTCGCGGTACGACTACCTCCTCCGGAGATGCGATCCCGGTTACGGTGACAAACCCGATGTACAACCATAAATCCTATGTTCCATTTGGGGATTACGTATCGGGATACAACGAGGGTGTCCAGCAAAATATCCGGGTTTTGAGGTATGCGGATGTCCTTTTGATGAACGCAGAAGCCAATGCTCAGCTGGGAAACAGTGCGGTGGCATTGCAATCACTCGAAAAGGTAAGGGCTCGTGCCAGGAGCGGAAACAACTCCATCCTGCCTGCAGTTACCACGACCGACAAGACTGCGCTGCTCAATGCCATTTACCACGAGAGAAGGGTCGAACTGGCGATGGAATTTGATCGCTATTTCGATGTCATCCGTCAGGGTAGAGCCGCCGCCATTTTTGGACCGAAAGGCTGGAAAGCCAACAAAAATGAGGTTTGGCCAGTACCGCAAAGTGAAATTGACCTGAGCGTTGGTGTTTTGACACAAAACCCTGGATATTGATTAATAGCTTTAAAAAGTGATGATTATGAAAAATAGATATACAATTGTTGCAATCGTAATTTCCGGATTACTGCTTGCCTCATGTTACAAGGAGTTTGATCCCAAAAGCTATGCCCCGGCATTCACGATCAATGGTTTCACCTCTTCACGGGATATCAAGAAATCGAACCTGGTAGGATACTGGGCTTTTGAAAACAGCTACATCGACAGCGTTTCAAAAAATGCAGGCACAGGTGTGGGAACAACTTTTGTAAATGGCTTCAAGGGAAAAGCCATGCAGGGAGCACTGAATGCCTATGTGATCAGTGACCTGTCCGCCGCAGTGGCGGGCCTGCACAGCTATACCATCTCCTATTGGGTCAATACACCGCAAAATACCAATGGAATTGTGGGCACCGTTAATATTTCGAGAACGGACGATTTTTGGGGCAATCTCGATATGTTTTATGAAAATGGCAGTACAGCAACCAGTACGGTCTTCAAGACACATGTGAACAACAATGGGAACGGTGCCTGGATCGTTGACAACATTGCAAATCCGTGGAGCACCTGGATGAACGTGACCATTACTTACGATCAGGCCAGTTCGACCTTCGTTACCTATATCAATGGTTCTTCCATCAGTACCAATAAAATCGATGGTTACGGTGCAGTTACCTTTCAGAATGCGGGCAAGCTCATCTTTGGTGCGGTCCAGTTTCAGACCACACCCAGCCTCGGAACAGCTGGAGGCTCTCAAGGGTGGGCCAGCTATCTCACAGGTATGATGGATGAGATCAGGATTTACAATGCTGCATTATCTGCGTCAGAAGTAAACTCTCTGGTCGTACTTCAGGGTAAAGGCAAATAACAAGTTTCAATTTCAGGAAAGGGGCTGAGTTGTTCAGCCTCTTTCTCTTTTTAGGACCATGATTTCTCCAAGATACCACGACTATGTCCAAATTGCTCTTCAATTTATTTTTGTCGGTGGTTTTTCTGAGTTGTCAGAAAAACGGGGAGAAAACAACCCTTCCAATTCCGCAGGTGAGCTCTTTCAGCTTTAATTCCCTGACTGTAAATGGCCAGTTTTCCGGCTTTGATTACCGTGGAATTACTCCTTCACCTGTCATTCGGATCACCTTTACTTCGGCACTCAATGCCTCCTCTGTAACGGAATCCGTGTCACTCACGGATAAGAGCAATCAACAGGTACATTTTGGATTTGCCCTCGAAAATCATGACAGTGTATTGACGATACAGCCCACTGCTCCGCTTTCTTTTATCTCCAAATATTCACTGACGGTTTCAACCGGTTTGAAATCCAAATCGGGGGGATCCTTGCTATCGTTGGTGTCCCTGGGACTAACGACTTGTATCGATTCTACCAACAAGTTTCCGGTTCTGACACAGGATGCCTTACTTACCTTGGTTCAAAAACAAACATTCAACTACTTCTGGCAATTTGGACATCCCGTTTCTGGTATGGCAAGGGAGCGCAACTCTTCGGGAGATATCGTCACCACCGGAGGCACCGGATTTGGGATCATGGCTCTTCCCGTTGCCGTGGAACGAAATTTCATTTCCCGCAACGAAGCCCTGGCAAGAGTTCAACTCATCCTTGATTTTTTGAAAAACAAGGCAGGTCATTTTCACGGTGCATTTTCCCACTGGATGAATGGTGTCTCAGGAACCGTCATTCCCTTTGGAGATAAGGACAATGGTGCCGATATCGTTGAAACCTCCTACCTGATGATGGGATTGCTTACTGCAAGGCAATATTTTTCAGCTACCAATCCGGCGGAGTCTAGCCTGAGAACTGATATCAATGCCCTGTGGAACAGTGTGGAATGGGATTGGTTTCGTAAGGATGGGGGAAATGCGCTCTACTGGAATTGGAGTCCGGATTATGGATTCGCCGTCAATGTAACGGTCCAGGGATGGAACGAGTGTTTGATCACCTACGTCCTTGCTGCCTCCTCTGCGACCCATTCAATTCCTAAAATAGTCTACGACAATGGATTCGCCAGGAATGGGGCCATTAAAAACGGCAATGGCTATTATGGATTGATTCTGCCACTTGGACAAGCCTTTGGGGGTCCATTGTTTTTTGAACAATACTCCTTTCTCGGGATCAACCCCACCGGGCTGTCAGACAGCTATGCAGATTACTGGACGCAGGCTGTCAATCACTCCAAAATCAATTATGAATACTGCAAGGCAAATCCAAAGAATTATTTTGGTTATGGCAATCTTTGCTGGGGACTTACCGCAAGTGACATTCAGGGTGGGTACACGGCCAGTTCACCGACCAATGATGTGGGAGTCCTGGCACCTACTGCAGCCATCTCTTCCATGCCTTTCACCCCCACAGAATCTATGCAGGCATTGAACTTCTTCTACTACAAGCTGGGAGATAAAATTTGGGGATCCTATGGCTTTACGGATGCCTTTAGCCTTCATAATATCTGGTTTGCAGATTCCAATCTGGCCATCGATCAGGGGCCACAGATCGTCATGATTGAAAATTACCGGACTGGTTTGTTGTGGAATTTATTTATGAGTTGCCCTGAAATTAAGACCGGAATGAGGAGTTTGGGATTCAAGGGTATAAATTTGTAGGTATTGACAGACAGGATATTCCCATATAAATAGCTGGGATTCATTGAATCAGATGCCACCGGGATTATTGTGCACATGAAATTTTCTTCCTCTTTTTGCAGGATTATTTTGAAAAATTAAACTATGAAAAAATATTATGGCTTCCTTTTGACCCTCTTTTTTGTCACCACCGTTTTTAATTTCAAAGCGGTGGCCATCATTCAACCCGGAGGGGTGCAAGCGAAATACAACTTTTCCTTGCAGAAGGGGTTATCTGATGCTGCCTTGATGACACTTGTTCAGAAGCAGACTTTCAGGTATTTCTGGGACTTTGCCCATCCGGTTAGCGGGATGGCACGCGAAAGAAGCAATGTAGCCTATGGATATGGAGGTGAAGTTGTCACCACGGGAGGTACAGGATTTGGCGTCATGGCGATGGTTGTTGCGGCAGAAAGAGGTTGGGTAACAAGAGATTCAATTGCAAGGCATCTATTAAAAATGGTGAAATTTCTGGGCAGTGCCTCTTCCTATCATGGTGTCTTTCCACATTGGATGAATGGAGCAACAGGTAAAACAATTCCCTTCAGCACGAAGGACGATGGTGCCGATTTGGTAGAAACCTCCTATCTCTTTCAGGGATTATTGTGTGCAAGGCAATACTTCGATCGGCAAAATGCCCTGGAAACCGAAATTCGCTCCTCCATCAATGCCTTGTGGAAAGGAATTGAGTGGAATTGGTTTACCCGGAGTGGAGAAGAGGTGTTGTACTGGCACTGGAGTCCGAAGTTTGGCTGGGCCATGAACTTCCCCGTCAGGGGATACAATGAATGTCTGATCATCTACGTGCTGGCCGCTAGCGCGGACAGCTTTCCGGTGACCAGTGCCGTGTACCACCAAGGCTGGACGAAAAGTAATTTTTTCAAAAATGGAAGGAAGTTTTACGGATACACACTTCCGCTCGGGTTTGATTACGGCGGCCCACTCTTCTTTGCCCATTATTCTTTCATGGGACTCAATCCTACCGGACTTTCGGATCGTTATGCCAATTATTGGGATCAGAATGTAGCGCATACGCTGATCAACAGGGCCTATTGCCTGGATAATCCAAAGCAGTTCAAGGGTTATGGGGAAAACTGCTGGGGACTTACCGCCAGCGATAATTTTGAAGGTTACAATGCCCATTCACCGACCAGTGACCTGGGTGTAATTTCCCCGACTGCAGCTTTATCTTCCTTCCCTTACACTCCCGATTATTCGATGAAGGCAATGAGGCATTTTTACGAGGATCTTGGAGATAAAATATGGGGAGAGTATGGTTTCACGGACGCTTTCAGCGAGTCAAAGAATTGGTATGCGAAAAATTACCTGGCCATCGACCAGGGACCCATCGTCGTCATGATAGAAAATTACAGGACCGGACTGCTTTGGAAACTATTTATGAGTTGTCCTGAAATTCAGCGGGGACTTAAAAAACTAGATTTTTCCTCGCCCAACTTGTCAGGCAACATGGAGAATGGTCAAGTCAAAACTATCAAAAATTGAAACCATGAGGTTATTTTCTTACTTGCTGATATTTTTTACCCTGGCTAATTTTCAGCCAGCAACAGCCCAGAATAGGAATGATATGGCTATGAACCAGTTTGTTGGCCAGTTGATGAGCAAAATGACCCTGAAAGAAAAAATAGGGCAGATGAACCTGTCGGTTGCTGGGGATATTACGACCGGGGCCATGACCAGCTCAGATATCCGAAGTAAAATAAAGGCTGGAAGTGTTGGCGGACTTCTGAACGTCAAATCGGTGGACAAGATTCGCAGTATTCAAAAAGTGGCTGTGGACGAAAGTCGCTTGAAGATTCCGCTTCTGTTTGGCATGGATGTCATCCACGGATACCAAACCATCTTTCCGATTCCGCTTGGGCTCTCCTGCAGTTGGGACATGAAACTGATTGAACAAACGGCAAGACTTGCCGCAATCGAGGCCAGTGCAGATGGTCAGTGCTGGACCTATTCGCCCATGGTCGACATCTCGCGCGACCCCCGATGGGGGCGTGTTTCCGAGGGATCCGGCGAAGATCCGTATCTGGGAGCCCAGATTGCCAAGGCCATGGTTCATGGCTATCAGGGCGATGATCTTGGGCAAACGAATACCATCCTTTCGTGCGTCAAGCATTTTGCGCTCTATGGAGCCGTTGAGGCCGGGCGCGACTACAATACGACAGATATGAGCCATATCCGGATGTTCAACGAATATTTTCCGCCCTACAAGGCTGCCATCGAAGCCGGAGCTGGCAGTGTGATGACCTCCTTCAATGAAGTAGATGGAATACCTGCCTCCGCCAACAAGTGGCTGATGACGGATCTCCTGCGCAGGCAGTGGGAATTTAAAGGATTTGTCGTCACCGATTATACCGCCATTTCCGAAATGACGGACCACGGACTGGGGGATCTGGAGAATGTTTCTGCCCTTGCGTTGCGGGCGGGAGTGGATATGGACATGGTCAGTGAGGGCTTTTTAAAAACACTGAAGCATTCACTTTCGACCGGAAAGGTAACCATCGATCAGGTCAATGCCGGATGCAGAAGAATCCTGGAGGCAAAATACAAGCTGGGGCTCTTCCGTAATCCTTATCTCTATTGCGATGACAACCGCGCAAAAACTGAGATCTTTACTCCTGAAAACCGAAATTTCTCCAGGGAGGTAGCTTCCCAGTCGGTAGTGCTTCTCAAAAACAACCAGCACCTTCTTCCGTTAAAAAAGGAGGGAACCATTGCACTTATTGGTCCTTTGGCTGATAACAAGGAAAATATGACGGGTACCTGGAGCGTCGCAGCCGATTTTTCCAAATCGGTATCGTTGAGGTCAGGAATCCGGTCGGTAGTTGGAGAAAAGGCTAAAATACTGGAAGCGTGGGGAACCAATATCGTGAACGATTCCTTGCTGGATGCCAGGATCAGCATCTTTGGGAAACCAACCTTACGCAAGAACAGATCCCAAAAAGAGATGGTGCAGGAGGCTGTTGAGGTGGCAAAAAAATCGGATGTAGTGATCGCTGCACTGGGAGAGGCTGCAGAGATGAGCGGAGAATCCTCCTCCAGATCTGATATTGGTCTTCCCGAAAATCAGCGGGAATTGCTTCAAGCCTTGCTTGAAACAGGAAAACCCATCGTTTTGGTTCTCTTTAATGGCCGTCCACTCACTTTGCCGTGGGAAAACGAAAAGATCCCCGCCATTCTGGAAGCCTGGTTTTCAGGAAGCGAAGCAGGCAATGCCATTGCCGATGTTCTTTTTGGGGAGGTGAATCCTTCCGGCAAATTGACTACTACCTTCCCTCAAAATGTAGGTCAGATCCCCCTATATTACAACGCAAAAAATACGGGAAGACCATTGCCTGAAGGCTCCTGGTTTCAAAAATTTCGTTCCAATTACCTCGATGTTTCCAATGAACCGGTCTATCCGTTCGGATATGGTCTGAGCTATACCACATTCAGTTATGGTGAACTGAAACTGAGTGCAAACGAGGCAAAAGGAGCACAAACACTGACTGCTACAATTCCCCTGACCAATGTCGGTAGAATTGCAGGAGCCGAAGTCGTGCAGCTTTACATTCGGGAGGTTGCTGCTTCAGTTACCCGTCCTGTCAAGGAATTGAAAGGATTTAAAAAGGTTTTTCTCAAACCGGGGGAAACACAGATGGTCACTTTCCACATCACGGTGGACGATTTAAAATTTTACAACAGTCAACTTCAATACGATTGGGAACCGGGAAACTTCCTTATCATGGCAGGTGGCAACTCACGGGATCTTCGGGTTGCCAAAGTTCGGTGGGAAAAATAATTCCAAAACACTTACAGATAAGTAGTTGTAGCCTAATTTAGAAAACCTGAAGAGCATGCTCCGGTTTTAAACATATAAGAATGAATCTAAATAAATAGGTGCATTTATAAAATTAAACAAATTGTGTTTTCTTTGAATAATGAAGTATTATAAATTATTATTAAATACTTGAAATTATGAAAAATTTAATACAAAAATCAACGTTTCACTTTGTGTTAAAAACGGTAAGTGCTAAAAATGGTAACAAATTGGTAAAATGCATTTTGGGGCTGGTGTTGGTATTTATGTTGCTTCAGGCAGGTACTTCGATGGCCTTGCCCAGCTATGCCAGGCAGACAGGTTTATCCTGTGCCGCCTGTCACTTTTCTTTCCCTGAACTCAACTCCTTTGGACGGCAGTTCAAGATGAACGGCTATGTTTTGACGGGAATGAATACCATTGATGCAAAGGAAGACAGCGACAGAACTACAAGGCTGAAGCTATTGAGCACTTTGCCTTTGTCGGTCATGGTGCAGACCTCCTTTACCCACATCTCCAAAGACGTAGAAGGGGTGCAAAATAATTCCGTAGCGTTCCCTCAGCAACTCAGCGTGTTTTACGCCGGTCAGGTTACGCCGCACATAGGTACTTTTATCCAGATGACTTACGATGGTCAGAGCGTTGGAATGGACAATGCGGATATCAGGTACGCCAATCAGACAATGATGGGTTCCAAGAGCCTCGTTTACGGTGCAACACTGAACAACAATCCGGCAGTGCAGGATGTATGGAATACCTCACCCGCCTGGAGATTTCCATCCGCGAGTTCAGCAGCATCAGTCAATCCTGCCAAGTCAACTATCATGGAAAACCTGGGAATGCAGGTAGCCGGCTTGGGCGCCTATACTCTTTACAACAATTTGCTCTTTGCTGAACTGACTCTATACCGATCGGCACAGCAAGGTGCGGCAAATCCTGCGACCACTTCCAGTACGATGGCCCTGAAAGGGGTTGCCCCATATTGGCGTGTTGCCGTGCAGCACAATTGGTCTGCCAACTATTTTGAATTGGGCACATTCGGTATCGCTCCCAAATTTTATGCCGAGGGCATTTCGGGTTTGACGAACAAAATAACGGATGTTGGGTTGGATTTTCAATTTGAAAGGAGACTGCCTATCGGAGCATTTTCGATGCACACCTCGCTGATTAATGAAACCGAGAACAGGGATGTTACCTTGACACAGAGTGATAAATTGAATTTTAACTCCTTTAAAATAGATGGTAATCTTTATCTTAAAAATGGCTTGGGTGCCACGCTGGGTTATTTCAATACGACGGGTTCGGTTGATGAGAATGTAGGCAGTTTTACCAACAAACCGGACAGCAATGGATTCATTGCCCAATTGGAATACCTCCCCTGGTACAATACCAAGTTTGCCCTGCAGTATGTAGCCTACAGTAAATTTGACGGCAGCAACAGCAGCTATGACGGCAATGGCAGAAATGCCGCAAACAACAATACCCTGTACCTTTTGGTATGGCTTAACTTTTAATTGAATAATTGTATAAAATGAAAAAATTCATTTCGTCTTCCATCTTTTTCCTGATCATTATTTTATTTATGCAGCCGGATGTGGTGCTGGCAAAGTCGTCTGTCAACAAGGACGCAAAAGGTTCGGATCTTCTTGTTCCGATAACGGATCAATCGGCCGAGATGCAGGATAAGGATCTTGGCGTTGGGCCCGTGAAGCACGTAGAATTGGGTGCCATCAATGCCAAAATGGTTGGTGAGGGGAAAACCATTTATAGCAACCAGTGTATCATTTGTCACGATCTTGATCAGAACAAACTCGGTCCCGCATTGAGGAATGTCACCAAAACCCGCTCGCCGGAATACATCATGAATATGCTGCTCAATCCTGCCCAGATGCAGAATGAGAATGCAAACGTCAAGGCATTGCTGAAACAATACAACAACCTTCCAATGCCTGATCCTGCACTGAATCAGGGAAAAGCCAGGTCTGTACTTGAATATCTTCGTTCGCTGGCCAAATAGAAGAAATCTGTTTTTGTGGATAGTCCATTGATGAATCATGCAAATGACTTGTCAATGGATTTTTTTTGTCCGCAAAGTTCACCTGCCATTTCCCCGCTCAGGCCAGCCCTTAACCGGATCTTTTTTCAGGGAAAGAGTTAAAATGTTGTCCGTCAATTTTTCCGGACGATCCTGGGAAATTGATTCGCCAGGGTAGGAGTCGTAAAGGAGATCCATCCAAATTCAATGGACCATTTTCACCCATTTTGAATTTCATTTTGATCCGGCTGAATTGCGGAAAATCAAATTTAGACGCATAAAGAAAATTTGAAGTTGGAACTCCTTCCTAAAAAAAATCATACATTTAAAAACTTGCTAAACAAGAAAAATAATATGTTAAAATATTGAAATATAATAAGATATGAGACAGCAAATTGCATCTGCCGGATTTTTATTAGTTATGTTATTCCTTTTGTGTAGTTGGGGAGAAAAGGGACATCAGAAAATTAACGGTTCAACGGCCCAGTTTTTCCCTGCGGGACTCGCCAATTACAAGGATTGGTCCGCACAATTGACGGAACATGGTTCTGATGCCGACAACCGGAAGAGATACGATCCTACGGAAGGAATCAAGCATTACATCGATATAGATGCCTATGCCGGATTTATGGACGATCACAAAATTGTTGAAGAGGAATCAGCGGCCTTCACAAAATATGGGAGGGATTTCATCCTGAAAAATGGTACCCTGCCTTGGGTAACCGATTCCACCTACAGCGCATTGGTTGCTCAGTTTAAGGCAAAAGAGTGGTCAAAAGCCGTCCTCACGGCCGCAGATCTAGGTCATTATGTTGGTGACGGACACATGCCGCTTCATATTACCAGCAATTTTGATGGAAAACTTACCGGCCAAAACGGGATTCACAGCCGCTATGAATCCAAGATGATCAACCGCTACGTAGATTCCATCCGCGTCAATATTTCGGGCATTCATCAAGTTAACAATGTTAGGAGGTACATCTTCCAATACATTTACGACAATTACCAGTACAAGGATTCTCTGCTGATTGCGGATAAAGTGGCCTTTGAAAAAGCCGATCACCAATACAACGATCTTTATTACCAGTTACTGTGGAAGCTAACAAGGGGATTTACAGAAAAGATGATCGCTGATTCTTCCAAATCCCTCGCTGAACTGATTATCCAGGCATGGACAGAAGCGGGTAAACCCAACCTTCCATCCGACTTTCCGGTCGAAAAGATCCTTGAGAAATGATCCGGTTATTCTTCGTATCCGGTATCCTTTCCCTTTAATACCGCAGGAATGCCCTCCTTCATCCATTTGGGTGTGGGTCCTCCTTTGAGAAAATGGTCAAAGAACTGACTCATCCGGATGGAAAGATCCTGTCGGTTGGGTCGTTTGGTGAGGTTGTGCTCCTCTCCGTTGTAAACAAGTAGCCAGGCCGGTTTGCCCAGTCTGCGCATGGCAGTAAATAGCTCAATTCCCTGGTACCAGGGGACTGCTCCGTCGTTGTCGTTGCTCATGATCAACAAGGGAGTGGTAATTCTGTCGGCAAAAAAGAGGGGCGAGTTTTCAATGAAAAGATCCCGCTTGTCCCAGAGTGTACCGCCGATCCGGCTCTGCCCGTGTTCATACTGAAACTCCCTAACAACGCCACTTTCCCAACGAATGCCGCCATAGGCCGAGGTCATGTTACTCACAGGAGCGCCGGCCATGGCCGCCTTAAACATGCCGGTTTGGGTCACCATGAAAGCGGTTTGGTAGCCTCCCCAGCTCTGCCCCTGCAAGCCCATGTTAGCTGCATCGACATAGGGCCTTTTGAGCAGTTCCAGTGTTCCGCTCATGATCGAATTGTAGGCATCCTTGCCAGGATGGCCAGTGGAGTAGGTGATGTCAGGCACAAAGACCAGGTATCCGTTGCTGTTGTAATAGGGGAAGTTGACGGTCGATCTGGAAGGGTTGGGAACGTAATGGGTGTTCAGTTTGTCTGAATATCTTTCATAATAATAGATGATCATGGGATATTTCCGATCAGCATCGAAATTCTCCGGTTTATAGAGCAATCCTTTCATCTCTTTTCCTTCGAGGGTGGTCCATTTAATCTGCTCGACGGTTCCCCACCAGTACTCTTTCTGCTGGGGATTTACGACCGACAGTTTCCTGTCATGGCTAAAATCGAAACTACTTGACCATAAGTCAGGATATTGTTGGTACGATGATTTCTGCCAGATCAGTTGATCCGAATTTTTAGCTTTGACGGGAATGCCGAAATCAAAATCCTGCCGGATCATTTTGGTCAGCGAAGGTGATCCGTTGAGTTGGATAGAGGAAAAACCCTGTTTGCAGCTTTCCTCCTCGGCCACCTTTAACAAAAGCGGTTCCGATGGGTTGATGAACAGTGCCTCCGGATCAAGATTCAGATAGCGGTAGACCGTTTTTTCGGATCTTCCGGTAACGGTCAGATTGACAGGCGCCTTTATTCCCCTGGGGTCAAATTGCCAGATATCGTATTGGTCATATATCAACAGCGATTCATCTTCTTTGGTCCAACCGGCAATCCCATAAGGTCCCGGTAGAGAAGGAGTATCCTGTTTTTCGTTGTAAAAGGCAACAGGTACTGCCGAGGTCAGGGATCTGCGCTGGAATTTGACCAGATCCATGCAATTCCAGGCTTTCTCACCAGCTTCATACCAGAAGATGTATTTCCCATCGGGAGAGATGTCTGTGGTAAACGATCTTTTTGACAACAACATTTTTTTGGTTCCGGTTTTGAGGTCGAGCAAATAGACATCCCTGTAACTGGCCTCTTCCCACGATGATAGGATCTCGTAGGGCTTTTCGGCAAAGCCGATGGCCACCTCTGCATTTCCTTTTCGGATGGTCTTGACCCTGGTGATCAGGGTATCTGCCAGTTGCACAAATCGTTTCTCTCCAATTCTGTAAACTGCCAGATAGCTTTGCTTCTGGTCGTTCTCCAGTTCCTTGAGTTGCTGCGACTGCAACCGGCCATCCTGCCAGTTCCAGAGGTCTATTTTAGCTTTCTCTTCATCCAGAAGGGTGTCTTTTGGTTGGGAGAGAATTTTTGGCGCCGTTCCGAAATAGAGTTTCCCACCATCCTCCGAGAAATTCATTTTTCCGTTTTCACTAACCTCCCAGTTCCTGGGCAATCCCACCGTCAGGGTATCCGCCACCACGCTGGCGGTTGCTTGTTTCTCCGTCCAAAGATTCAGGTTGTATCTTTTTACCTTGGCCGTATCACGTGTGAAAAGCCAGGCTACCTGGTGTCCGGCTTCATCAGCCAAAATTTTTCTGGCCAAACCTTTTCCGGAAAAAAGCCTCTTCGACTGCAGCATCCTGGTATCGAACAATTGAACGGTGGTGGAATCAGTCGTATCCTTTTTCAGTGTGACAAAGGCACAAAGTGCTCCATTTCTTGAAAAAGCAGCTTCCGTCACATTATCGAAGGTAAAGGTAGCCCTGGTAACTGGGTTGGTAATCGTCAGCCTTGAGGTTTCTGTTTCACTGAAAGCCCCTTTTTTTGGCTTTTTCTCTTTCTCATTTTTTGGCTCTGATTTTGATTTCAGGGAAGAACTGTCTGGTAGAGCCTTCATCTTGAGGGTGTCAGCCGATTCTCCTTTTGGCTTGACGGTTTCCCTGGGCACCTCTTGCAAATAGGCAATCCAGGCCCCCCCCTCTTTGGGTAGCTGGAAGGATTTTAATCCCGGCACCTTCACGACAGAATCGGTCGCAAGCAGCCAAATTCCCAGGGTATCTTTGGGCAGATCCTCCTTTTTTGTTTTTGCCAGCCTTAGTTTGTGCAGGATTTTCTCCGGCTGCTTGATCTTAAAGACCGCCAGATCGGAACTGCTGCTGAACACCGCCTCCTGTCCACGAGGCAGGGAATCGTGCTTCATCGATTGAAGATTCTGCAGATGCAACCAGCCATCCCCCTTTTGCGGGTTGATCTCATAGCTTACCCACTTGCCATTTGCCGAGAGTGCCGGTTTGGCCAGCTCCTTCCAGGAGTCATAAACAGCATGGGTTAGTACTTTTTTGTCGAGGGTTTGCGAGGTTGCTGCAACGGTTGCAGTCAAGGAAAACGCAAGAATAAGAAGCGCATTTTTAAGCATGATTCACAAGTTTCAAAAAGTTGCCTCAAGATAAGATAAAACCGGGAAATTCGGAAGACCGGAAATCTGGTACTGTCAGAAGGGAACTTTTTTTGCACGTTTTTGTGATATACATTTGACGATTGGTTTGCAAATCTGTAATTTGCGTTCAAAGAGTATAAATCATTGCATTTTTTATGAGGGTAGTTTTACAAAATAAGATGAGTGTGGAGGTTTGGAGTGATGTGATGTGCCCTTTCTGTTACATTGGGAAACGTCACTATGAAGCTGCGCTTGCGCAATTTGCCGAAAGCAGCAAGGTCGAGATTATCTGGCATAGCTTCCAATTGGACCCCAATATCACCAACCGGGTAGATAATCAGGAAAATGTATACGACTATCTGGCCAAACGCAAGGGGATCAGCTACGAAGAATCTGTCAAGATGCACGGTCGTGTGTTGCAAATGGCACAAGAAGCCGGTCTTGAATTTCATCTGGACAAGGCTTTGGTTGCCAACTCCTTCAACGCGCACAGGTTGATTCAGATGGCCAAAACGAAGGGTTTGGGTGATGAGGCAGAAGAGTTTTTGTTCAAAGCCTATTTTACAGAGGCAAAGGATTTGGGAGATCCGGTTGTTTTGGCAGAGATTGGCAGGGAGGTTGGTCTTTCTGACGCAGAGTTTTTGGAATCACAGGAGCACGACGACTATGCCTATTTGGTCAATCAGGATATGCAGGAGGCACAAAATCTAGGCATCCGGGGCGTCCCATTTTTTATTTTTGATGGCAAATATACCATCTCAGGGGCACAGCCGACTCAGATTTTCCTGGAAGCGCTAAAAAAATCCTTCCTGGAATGGCGAAAAATCGTCCCAGTTACCAAACTGAAAATTGCAAAAGGTATTATCTGAAAGTGGACACAAATTTACACCTGAATTGTTCGTCCTACATTTTGAATCCTTTTTGTAAAGTACTTTTCTGCATCCGGAATTTGTGCAGGACCCTTTTATATTCCTGAGTTTGATAAAAAAATATGATTTTAATCATCCTTTTATTCTCACCCGGAGATGACTATTATGTATTTTATGTTTGTAATTTTATAGCGATAATTTTGCTCACGGGTTGCCAAATTTTTCTGTCAATTTTGATTGATGTAGAGAAGGAAGTAGGATGTCGGGTGCACATTGTTTGTGTTATTTTCGCTGGTTTACCTTCCCCAAGAAGTATTTTCAGCAGCAAAAAGACAACAAAGTTTGACAGGAATTGAAGGATCAGTATAAAACAAGAAAGAATGTATAAAATATTAATAGTGGAAGACGATTCAATTTCCTATACTATACTCAAAAAGAACATTGAAAAAATAAGCAGTGAAATACTGCGTGCGGTGACGGGTGTAGAAGCCATTGAAATTTGCCGCAATCACCCAGATCTTGATTTGATTCTGATGGACCTAAGAATGCCTGTCATGAATGGTCAGGATGCCACCCGCCAAATACGCCTGTTCAACAAGGAGGTGATCATCATCGCACAAACCGCCCAGGTCTTGCTTGATGACAGAAAAATGACAGAAGAGGCAGGTTGCAATGATTATATCTCGAAACCCATCGATTATGTGTTGCTCCACGAACTGATCAAAAAGCACTGCAACTAAAAGAGATTTTTGCTCAGCCAGCTTTTGTTATCCAATTACCAGGAACTGGTTTGGATGTGTAGTCTTTTCGTATTTAAGACCACACCCAATTTTGCCATGTCTGGCCTCAGGAGTACTCAAGTGTCGCAAAACTTGCAAAGCAAACAGCTGAAATCCGGAATACATGAAGCTGTTTTACACGCACTATTACCATTCGATGTTATCACCTTCGAATATCAGCATTCCCTCCGGTAATTACAGGGGCTCTGACAGCCTGCTCTACAACGCGAAGGATTACAACCATTATTTCGGGTGGTCCATGTGGGATAATTTCAGGACCGAATTCCCCTTGCTGACCATCACCGAACCTGAAGTGATGAACGACATCTGCCGATCGCTCTGTGATCTGTACCGGGAGGGAAAGGTGCAGATGGGAACGCGGACGGAGCCTTTTCCTACCGCCCGGACAGAGCATTCCATCGTGGTGCTGCTCGATTGTCTTGCCAAAGGGATCAACCGTTTTGACGTAGCGTCGGTCTATCCTCTCCTGGTCCGGGAAACGGAGGCCAATCCCTGGACTACTCCCGACAAGAAGCTCGAATCGGCTTACGATTGCTGGGCGATGAGCCGGATTGCATCCCTGTCGAACAAAACGGAGGATGCAGACAGATTCATGGCCAAAGCAGCCGGCTAACGGGAAGGATGGCGCGATAAATTTCTGGTTATGAACGAAAAATCAGACATCATGCACGGAGACGGGCTGTATGAAGGCACCCTCTGGCAATACCGCTGGTTTGTTCCGTTTGATATGAAAGGGGTAATGGAGATGATGGGCGGCAAGGAGGCATTCACCGGTCAGCTGGAGCAATTCTTTGACAACAATCTCTACAACCATGGCAATGAGCCGGATGTGCATGTCCCCTTCCTTTTTAACCTTACTGACAAACCATGGCTTTCCCAAAAGATGGTGAACCAGATTTTAACGAAGGAGATCACCCAGAATTACGGTACCCACGTCAAATGGAAAGTCCCCTACATGGGCAGAATTTATAAGGCTGATCCGGTGGGATATATGCCGGAAATGGATGATGATGTCGGTACGATGTCGGCCTGGTACGTGCTTGCTTCGATGGGAATCTACCGCCTCTGCGTGGGAGAGCCGGTGTACACACTGACAGCTCCGGTTTTCCCGTCGGTGACCTTTCAGTTGCCCGGGAAGAAATCCTTCCGGATCCTTGCCAGCAACCTTACGGAGGAAAATTTTTACATCCGGCAGGCTTTCCTGAACGGGAAAGAACTAACCCGTTCGTGGATCACCCACGAGGAAATCGTGAAGGGCGGCACACTGGAGCTGATCCTGGGCAGTACGCCCTCGAAAACCTGGGGAACAACCGGACAGTACATGCCCGGCATCTGAACGGTGGCAGCCATGGAAGGATCTATTAAAGTCAGTGGCAACTGTTAAGCGGAATAGTGCGCCAGTTATGTGACCTTTGGATGATGGCTTCCCGCTGCTTTTCAACGTAATCTTTTAATTCAGATTATCTTCCGTCAATTGTTTGCATCATAATTTTGTTTTTTATTACAAATAAGTAAGTATATTCCCTAGCAGATCCGAAGAACTCTGGCAGCTAACTCAGAAACGGCTTACTTTGCTGATGATGGGTCTGTCGTGTAAAATTTATTAATATCCATGTGCTCCTTTAAAAGCACCAATTGAAGCATTAATAATGGTAGCAACTAGACCTATCATGTTTAGTATAAGCCCAGTTGTTGCCTGCCCCTGATTTTCACTTTTTTGCCCTCTAACTGATTGCACAAGTCCAATAATTGAAATTGGTGCTCCAATCAATGGTATTATCCAACCTAAAAGTGAAATTATTCCTAATACTAAACCTGCTGATGCTGCTCCGTTTTTTGTTGAATCACTCATTTTTTTTATTTTTTTAGTATAAATTAAAAAATTATCATCATTTAAATTTAACCATATTCTGACAATTACTTGTTGCAATAAAGCAGAATACTAATGAGCAATGGTTGGGTATATAACATTATTCTTTTTGCAGAGATCATTAAGTTTAGCCTGCCAATCTCGAATTATTTTTCGCGCCTTGTCAAGTTTTTCATTTGCTTGAGCTAAACTTTGATAATCTTGCTTAATTATAGCATCAACTAAAAGGACAAATGCAGAACTCTGAATATTTACTGCTTCAATATAGGTTTCATGAAGTATTCGTACATCTTCGGTTTTAATTTTAGAAGTTATGGATTCAAGATTTTTTCTAAACTCGCCATAAATAGGGATAACCTTGTGTCTTAAAGTCATAAGAGTAGTTGCATCGTTTTTATAATTAGTCCCCGTAACGGATCCATAGGCTTTCATTGCCTCTGTTTCCTGCTTGGCCACAGAAGGCATTTCGTTGTTTATATAATTCAAGAGATCCTTCTGAACAGGATTTGTACAAGAAACAAGAATTAATACAAAAAAAGTGATAAGAATCTGTCGGTTAATTGATTTAGAAATTAAATTTTTCATAGGTTAAAGAATTAAATTACATTTTTATTTATCCCTACTTCTCGGGCTTCTCAGTTTTGCCGTATATCGAGGGTTAGTGATACAGAGGTAGACAGATTCACTGTCTTTACCAAGAAAAATTAGTTGCAATACATTGTCACTATTATTTCAACACATTAATGTCCCATTAAAATTTAGAAAAGTTCTTTGAAATAGCTGAATTTTAGTTAGATACAGACATTTTTCGAGCGAACGGACTTGAATTTTTAGTTTTGCGTCAGATTAATCTGATTGC
>Ga0118677_10002416_pt1 | contig 37612 bp, 30 predicted proteins | sample AliMusrvi5mmetaG_FD_86154 | JGI IMG/M metagenome (GOLD analysis project Ga0118677, IMG submission 86154) | reverse complement strand
AGCAAAACCAAAAGATTCGTGATAATTTACTGCCACTTATATTAAAATTGGCCCAAAAAGCACCGAAAAATTTGCCTTTAGAAATAACAATTTTATCTGACCCATCACCTAATTATCTTGATTACGAAAAGATCCATGCCAGATTATCCACTGAATTGGACCAATTTCTTGGGGCTGACCGTTATAAGTTAAATCTAATAAGGTTTTCAACACACGACAGATTTATCCTGACTAACTATTTTTATATTACAAGTGGAAAAGGATTCACATTTTTTCGAGAGGATAAGGGAGTGAATTATAATAGCACTACTACTATTGAATTCTATTTTATTTTTTCTACTCAGAAGAAGGTATTAATATTTGATGACCTTATGGAAATCAAGGAAAAGTTAGAAATATTGCAAAATAGTGATCCTGGGACATATAGTAAAATAATACATTATTTTCCAAGAAAAGAAAGTAGGATATTTAATTTAATATCCTGAATACCGATAACTATAGATTTATCTTTAAATATCACTTTAATTCATGGGATTTCCATTATTAACCGAATATGATCCGGAAACAAAGGCTGAAGGGACATTAGATCCTTTGGGAACCTATTCCATTGCGGATAAACTAGCCGTACGTTTGGTTCCCGGATTTCGTGAAAGGATGCGAAGACCACGTTTTTTAACAGCCATGGCAGTCGGAGCTGTTGTATGCAATGAATTTGATACAGACTTCATTGCAAAAGACGAAATTAGTGCTCCATGGCAGGTTTATGAATGGCATGTTGTTCAGGCCCTTGTCAAACGTTATCGTGGGAAATCTGATATCATTGGGTTACCAGGTAGTGATAAAGCAAGTAGGGCAATGAACCATGATTTGAAACTTAATGCTTCACGGTATCTCAAGACTCCTTCTGTTTTCGGTTTTCATGGGGTATATCGCACTCTTGCAACCGAGGTTGATGTTATTTATAGTGAAAACCTTGGTGAAGGTGGAGACCGGCTTGTCAGAGCATGGGAGCGTGACCAAAAGCTTTCTGGTTTCTTGAGTCAGGAATCTGGAGAGGGGAGACAATTTAGAAACAATTTGTTTTATGCTGTAAAAGACGGATTAGCTGAAGGTGAGGTTAAAAGGTCCTGGTCTTGGCAGTTTTTCAGCACAATTGCAGAACGTCTTGTACCGTCAGGGATAGGAAATCAGGAAGGTAAAGTTTTATATGAACTTATTCTTCTTGATAATAAAGGGTTCCGGGAGTTTGTAATCCCTGCCTTGATCGAATTTTATAAAAACAATTCAAGTAACGGAGATTTTAGTGAAAGTGTCTTTTTTAAGGAACTTTTTCAAAAAAGCAATGGTAATCTTAAGCAATTATTGAGATCAATTATCGACTATGAAACGTTTTCTAGGATTCTTACAAACGCGTTTGAAGAAATACTTTTTTTTATGAGCGAAGTCAAAAAACAGACCGATTTTAACGATCTGTTACATCTTACTTCAATCCAAAATGCAATTGGTGTTATTGATAATCAATATAAAAAAACACTTTCTTCTTTTACCGAGAATCAGGATCAATATGCATTCCAACATACCTTTGATATTTTTGAACACATCGGATCAGCACATGACTTCGTTGAAGCGTTAATTCAACACCACAAAAATATTCAAAAGAACAAACCTCCCAATGGTAAAATGGATTGGGTTGTGCAAACTGATACTGGCAAATGGCTAATTAAACCCAATTACATCCGTAATAAAAAATTCGTTTTATCAGAGGATTCCTTTGTACACTTTTATAGATCGAATTCATTAAAAACCTTCCTACAGGACCTGAGAAAAATATAAAGATGGCTAGTAATAGAAGAAATGGTTATGGAAAACTATTGGATTACTGGATGCCAATAAAAGATGCGGGAGAAGCCATCGGCTGTTTGGCAACAACGTATACTTTTGATCCAGAACTTTTTGAAGAAGAATGCCTGAGCCGTTTTCTTAAAATGGATACAGAGTTTGATGAAGATGGAGCATTATACCTTATTGAAAGAGAAGAAAAGCTTTGTGCAATTAAATGTGCAAGCATACTTGTGGATCAATCCCATTCAGATAAAAAAAGAAGTCTCCGATGGGATATGTTATCAATGAGGTATAATGGTAAATTTCATCCCAAGATATCTGTTTTATATTGGTCCGGTTTAATAAGAATAATCGTGGCATCAGCCAATCTTTCAAAACCGGGTTACAGGGAAAATCAGGAAATTTTCGGTGTAATTGATTTTATTCTTGATTCAGGAAAAATAGTTGATCCCAATGCTCCTGTCCATATTTTGAAAACCATTGTTGACTTTTTACGACAAATAATAAATGATTACTCTTTGTCTGGTTTTCTCGTTAATAATCGCAGTCTTGATTTTTTACAATCCATTAAGAAAATAGCTAATCAATTGACCCCCATTAATGGCAAACCTGCTAAAAACGGGATTTATCTAGACACTATACTTATCGCACCAGGCAGGAAAAATATTTTTGAACAATTGGAGAATCTGTGGATTAAATATTCCAACAAGTTACCACGTACAGCTTGGATTACTTCTCCATTCTATGATCCTCCTGATTCAGATAATCAACCTGCTAAACAAATATGGACAATACTAAATAAAAAAGGTGATGTAGAAGTAAATTATAGTTGTCCATTTGAACTATCCACCCAAGAAGATAAAAAGTTTCTTATTATGGCTCCCGAAAGTCTTAAAATTAATGAACTTTTAGGACGACCCTTACGAAATGTAAACTTTTGGGGCATTTCTATACATGCTAAAGACGAAAATGGTAGTGAGTGTATAAGACCCATCCATTTAAAAAATATTTTTTTAGAAAATATTGACTGGGCACTCTATATGATAGGGTCCAGTAATTTTACTACTCCGGGAACAGGACTTGGAAGATTAAACAATTTTGAAGCCAATCTTGTTTATATTGTTAATAAATCGAAAAACCCTGATGGATATAAATTACTTAAGTCATCTTTCTTAGTTGAAGAATATCTTGACCCCCAGGAAATTGAGTTTGGCCGAACTTATTCTTCAGAAGATGATTCTGATCCAACTGCTCCTAATTTGCCTTTGTTTTTCAAAGGGTGCGAAGCTGTATGGGAATATGGGATCTTAATCCGGTTTCATTTTGATAAAGATAAGCCAATTAGGAACTTTCGGATTTGTGATGAATCCGGATCCCTGATTTTTGATAAGAGTCATTGGTGCCATATAAAGGAACCTGAATTTTATAGATTCCCGTGGGCAGAAAAGTTACTCCCTTCAGGATTTCATGTTTACCTTGAGGATTCTTTAATTCCTGCCTACTGGCCACTTAATGCTGAGGATGGAAAAGTACTTCCAACTCCTGATGAATTAAAGAATTTAAAATTGTCAGAGTTGATTGAAATATTATGTTCTTCTAAATCTCTCATTTGGACAATGCGTAAAATTCTTAAAGAAAAATCCTTGAAATCAGAGTCTGACGAAAAGGATAGAGAATACATTGATCCACATAAACGAGTGAATACGTCCGGTTATATTCTTCAAAGGACCAGGCGTATGTCAAGCGCTTTACATGCACTGAGCGAAAGGCTCAGCCGTCCTGTTTATACAAAGGAATCATTGGATTGGCGACTATATGGTCCCGTTGGTGTAAAAGCACTTTGTAACGCAATGGTCAAAGAAGTCGAAAAGACTCATCTTGAGAAAGGGGTGAAAAAAGAGGAGCTTCTTTTCTTCCTTACTGAACTGGCCATTGAAATTGGAAATATTGATCCAACCATAAGCGATAACAGCCTGACAAAAAAAGAAATTAACGATGAACTTAAACGATTTTTAAAGGATTTATATTCGACTAATATATCCCTGATAAATGCAAAAACAAATAGCCCAATCAGAAAATATGCGCAAAAGGCATTCACTGCAATTAAATTAATGTAGAAATGGCATGGGAGTACGAATATAATAAGAATATTGACCTTTTTGTCAAAGGGAAAATCCAGGAAGGTGATGCCAAAAGACAGGCCAGAACGGCCAAAGAAATATTACTGCGGCTGCATAACCAGCCAGGCCTAATACTGGCAGATGAGGTTGGGATGGGAAAGACTTTTGTGGCCCTATCTGTTGCTATCTCTGTTGCGCTGAAAAATAATAAAGTGAAGCCCATTGTTGTCATGATTCCCCCTTCCTTAAAAGAGAAGTGGCCTCGGGATTTTGAGGTTTTTAGTGAACGTTGTCTACCCGATATTTATGGCAAAATAAACTATGCAACTGCCGATACAAAACTTGAATTTCTGAAGTTACTTGATGATACGGGCAAGCGAAGAAAGCATATTATCTTTCTCTCACACGGAGCACTTTATCGCGAAAAACTCAATGATAAGTGGGTTAAAATTGCTATTATCCAGAGAGCCATTCGCGGAAGAAGAGGAGCAGATGAGATGAGATTAGCATTGAACAAATTCCTGGGTATTATTCTTCGGCTTGATAATGAAGAACGAAAAGATAGAGACCTCGTCTCAAAGTTGTTGAAGTCAGATTGTCGAAATTGGAAGAAAATTCTGGTAGACTCTGCGGTTTTTAAAGAAGGTGATGATGATCCAATCCCGAAAATTCTGGAAGATAAGATGTACAAAAGCCTAAGGACGGTTGAATTTGATAATTTATATCAGGTTCTCTCTAAAACTGTTCCCAGGAGAAGAACAAAATATTTCTTACAAAACATAGAATCTGCCAGAAAGTCCTTAGATGAATGCATGAAAGTGCTTTGGAGAATGATGTTGCAGTCTATGTCCTTTCGGATGCCATTGTTGATTTTTGATGAAGCACATCATCTTAAAAACTCCTGTACACAAGTGGCATCACTTTTCAGGTCACCAGAGTCAAGGGAAGATGCGGAAATAGTAGAAAAGGGTTTTCTTGCTAATATCTTTGAAAGGATGTTATTCCTAACAGCAACTCCATTCCAGCTGGGACATCATGAGCTTTGTAATGTATTGGAAAGGTTTAATGGTATTTCATGGAACGGAAAAAATTCACCTGAAAATACAAGGGAATATTATTCAAAACAGTTACAAAACCTCAGAAACAGTCTAGATGATGCTCAAGAGACGGCAATGCGTCTTGATAAAGCATGGGGCGAATTAATTTCAGAAGATCTCATAATAAATGATACCTCATATCCGCACGTTGATTTATGGTGGGAGAAAGTAAAGGCAATTGATTATGAATCGGACAATTATCGGGTCCAAACAGTTATATCCCGGGTTAAGGTTGCAAAAGAAAAGCTGAAGAAGGCTGAAACTTTATTACGTCCGTTGGTTATCAGGCATCTGAAACCCAAGTTTTTAGATAATGATCCATTGAAATTACGCCGTGAAACTATTCCCGGTGATGGAATTGTGAATTTTGAGTCAAAGGATCAAGATATTGGATTAAATATAGATTCTGCTGCTTTATTTCCCTTTCTTTTAGCTGCCAGGCTTACATCATGTACTCCACAAAACAGACCTGTCTTTGCGGAGGGTCTCTCAAGTAGCTATGAAGCTTTCAGGGAGACAAGAAGGAGAAAATCCTTAGGAGTGACTGATGAAGAAGATAATGAAAAGCAACTGCTTCATGTTCTTTCTAAAAGAGAACAGGCCTATCTTGATGAAATAGACATGTTTCTCACTTCAAAAAAGTGGACAAAGGGAAACACACATCCCAAAATAATGGCTACTGTAAAAAAAGTCAAAGAACTTTGGTTGAAAGGAGAAAAAGTAGTGGTTTTCTGTCATTACATTGAAACAGGTATAGCTCTGAGACAATACATTTCAAACGCAATAAAAAAGGAGATTTTCAATCGTGCGATGAAAAAATTGAATTGTAAGCCCAACGAGGTATGGAAAGAACTTGATCGCATAGGGACACATTTCGAAGGAACCAACATGGTCCTTAAAAGAGTTTTTGAAACGGAACTTTCGAGGGAAATTAATAAATACCCAAAACTCAAGGAGGATGCTCCTCTTTTACTGGAACTCTTAAAACGGTATCTTAAAACACCCTCCTTCCTTGTTAGGTACTTCCCACTTGAAGACATGAAACTGGACAAGAAATCATTCAAAAAGGCACTTAAAGCTAAAGATTCCAGTCAAATGTCATTGCTTTCAGTTATTAATGAATTTTTTAACTTTTTAGCGGAAAAGTGTGGGGATGCTGAACGGGGCCGTTACATGACTGCTCTGAGAGAGGTTCAACCGGGAGGTATCAGAACCAAGGATGTCGCAAGTACATTCTCAGCTGAAGAAGTAGGTGAACCACCATCAGATATTATGATTGGTAATGTCCGGCTTGTTAATGGAAGCACCAAGGATGCAACCAGGCAAAGATTGATGCTTACCTTTAACACACCATTTTACCCAGATATACTGATCGCCAGTAGCGTTATGGCAGAGGGTGTTGACTTGCATTTAAACTGTCGCTATATCATTCATCATGATCTTTGTTGGAATCCAAGTACCCTGGAACAAAGAACTGGCAGGATAGATCGAATTGGGGCCAAAGTAGAGATGTGTAAACTTCCAATCGAAATATATCTTCCATATATCGCAGAAACTCAAGATGAAAAAATGTATCGTGTTGTCATGGATCGCGAGAGGTGGTTCAAGGTTATTATGGGCGAAAAGTATAATATTGATACGAAGACTACTGAAAAATTAGCTGCAAGAATTCCACTTCCTGAAGACATTGCTCAAGAGCTAATGTTTAAACTTGAAGTTAAATAATTATTATCAAAGGCTCAATTTTCATTGTGTGAAAACCTTCCTGTTTTTTCAACCGGTGAGATACACAACAACGTTAAAGCTCAGCAAATTTTTCAAAGGGCCGAAAGTTATTATCTTATTTTTTGATAGGTCTTGCTTTTGCAACCCTCTTTTTCGGTTCCACTTTGTTCCACCGATCCATATAATTGATCTTAACGCTATCCTGGACCTTAGCATAGATCTGCGTTGTTTTAAGGTTGTGGTGGCCTAAATATTGAGAAATGACTTCTAATGGGATCTCGAGGGATAGTGAGTGGGTGGCAAAGGTATGACGGGAAACATGAAAGGTAACCTTCTTGTTAATTCCGGCCTCTTCGGCGATCTCTTTGAGGAAACGATTCACCACCTGGTTGCTTGGAACCCGGAAGACCTTCTGTGCTTTGAATCCTTCCCCAACCAGTGCAATTGCTCTGTCTTGAAGTGGAAAACTCACCGGGTCTTTTGTTTTATGCATAGTAATGCGGATAAAGACCTGTTTTTTCCCCTTATGCACTTCATTGCTAATGTTCTCAAAGCGTAAATCTTTCACATCCTGGTACCGGAGTCCTGTATAACATGCAAACAAAAAGCATTTGCATGCATTCTGCTGGTATCCCTTCAGGGTTCCTTTGGCATAAAGTTTTTCGAGGCTGGTCAATTCATCAACGTTCAGGACTTCGCGGACCCCGGCTTTTTTTTGAAGGGGATAGTATTGAAAAGGGTTTTCCTGGACGATTCCTTGAAATTGAGCCCGTTTTATCATGGTCCGGATGAAGGATAAGGATTTGTGAACGGTGTTAACCTGATTACCATGGCCAACCATGTCGGTATGGTATTTTGTGATAAAATCCCTTGTGATTTGAGGAAAGGTTAACTCGGGAGCGAATTTTTTCAGTTTACTGATGTAAGAATTATAGCCGCGTATGGTTTCAGGCGAGGCTTTCTTCTGTTTCAGGATCGCAACTTCATTTTCCGAGAAAGTATAGAATGATTCAGTACTTGCTTTATCCTTCCTGAATTCCCGGTCAAAAACATCGATTGAAAATGGCTTGTCCTTTTTATCTCCCCATCGATATTGGAAGATGATATCTTTTGCTTTAGTATCACCAGCTGAGATGTTCTTGTTTATTTCGTCAACGTCCTGCCAAGAACAAGCCTTCATCATATTGGCAATGGGATCCCAATATTTTTTGGGTTCAAAAATAGAAACTCCTAAAGAGAAGTCCTTTTTTTTCCTGTTGACCCGGGCACGGAGGTAAACTCCTATACTCCCATCTTTCCGGGGAGTATCAACTCTTAAAAATATCTTATAACCAGCCATAAAAAAATGTGTCGCTTTTGTGACACAAATGTGACACATTTATCCGAATAGCGAACAAATGTGTCATTTTAGTTATTAACAAAAAAGCCCGTGAAACGGGCTTTTTTAGTGAAGATTTGAAGGTTTTTGTTTTACTTCTTTATTCTTATTCGTGGAGTTGGAGGGAGTCGAACCCTCGTCCAAACAAGCAGCAACAATGCTTTCTACATGCGTAGCTTCTGGTTGGTTTTCGAAAACCTGCCGGCCAGGAGCCAGCCTACAGATTCCTTAGTCTTTTGATTTTCGCTCCTGCATCAAGACTCTGCAGAAACTATCCCGGCATTTTCGATGCCCCGACCGGAACACCGCTGGGAGAGGTTTTCCGGGGGACAATCAGCACTTAATTTCTAAAATTAAGCAGCTAATCTGTAAGAATAATTGTCGCCATTTATTGGCTGTGGAAATTGACTTTTTACGGGACCTGTTTCCAACGCCCGGCATGCTTACAAAACCACTTCCTTGCTGTCAAAACCGGTCAACCCCAGGTTTGGTAACGTTAAAGCGTATGCAAAGATACGACAATAGTTGCAAGTTGTAAGTTGTAAGTTGCAAGTTGTTCATTAGTTGCAAGTTGTAAGTTGTAAGTTTCAAGTTATTCATTAGTTGCAAGTAGAAATTATTTACTGAAAACGTATCACCTTTTACTTTTTTCACGATTAAGGTAGAAAATGAAGGAATCAGAAAATAATTCGATCAGCGTCCGCCTGAGGGAAAGAACCATGGTTGCGGCTCTTGCAATATACAAACTTCTTATATCTAAAAAGCCGGTTTATGTTAATCAGTCTGTTGTCAACCAGTTGATACGGAGCTCCTCCTCAATGGCCGCAAATTATCGTTCGGCAACCAGGGCAGGTCCGATGCTGAATTCTATTCTAAGATTTGTATCGTTGTTGAAGAATGTGATGAAACCCAATTCTGGCTGGATTTCCTGGTCAGGGCGGATTTTCTTACGAGAACTGAAACGAATGAAATATATGCTGAAATAGAACAACTTATTAAGCTATTTACAGCAGTCAAAAAAACAATGAAAGAGAAATTGGTACAAAACAAACAAAAATGACCCCACCCGAACAATTTGCAACTTACAACTGAACTTGCAACTTACAACTTGCAACTTACAACTTGCATCTTGCAACTACTAAAAGGTCAATACGTTCTTCACAAACCCACTGATGTCGTAATGGTCATTGAAAATGTTGTAGAGTTCGGCGATGATGGGGAATTCTTTTTTTACGTCGCGGAATTTGGATATCTCGTCGTAGAAGACATTGACCGCGACCTGGCCTTCGAGGACGAGGTCGTGGGAGACGTGTTCGGAGAAGAAGCCTTTGCCGATGAGCAGTCCGAGGGTACGGTTGCGGCTCAGGTCGTTCAGGGCGGTGAGGGTGAAGTCGCCGAAGCCGCAGTACATGAAGATGGTCTCCTCTTTGCCGCCGAATTGCAGCAGAATGTTGTGCATCTCACGGAAGGCCTTGGTAAGGATCATGAAACGGATGTTCGGGGAGTTGAAATGGGCATCCACGATTCCGATCACGATGGCATAAATGTTCTTCAGTATGCTTAACATCTCAACACCTTCGGGATCGGATGAGTGATCGATGTCGAGGGTGGTGCCTTCGAAAATGCGGGATACGGTCGCTGCTGCTTCGCTGTTCACGGTTCCCAGGGTCATGCCCGTGGGTACGCGGTTCAGGATCTCGCGGGCAAAGCTGGGCCCCTTGAGGGTGCAAATGGGGTTGGGGAATTGTTCACTCAGGCAGCGGACAATAGTTTTATGTTCGAAGCCGAACCCCTTCGCCATGTTGATCAGTATTGTCTCCGGACGGATGAAGGATTTTATGGAAACCATATAATCCATCAGCACCACGGAGGGGATGGCCAGGAAGATAATGTCTGCGGATTGAAAAACGGAATTGTCCGATGTAGCTTTCAATGCATGGGTGAGGGGGATGGTGGGGAAATATCTTGTATTGATGGATTTTGTGTTGATGGATTCAACCACATCTGTTTCGATGGAATGAAGTACGGTGGAATTGCGTCCGGTTTCAGCAAGTACCGATCCCAGTGCGGTTCCGATGGCACCGGCACCGATAATGACTATGTTTAAAGGGCTTTCTGGCATACCTTCCTTTTTGAAAAAGTGCAAAGTTAATGGGAATATGTTTATACGATCAAAAATGGAATACGAATTGTCATTATATTCTTATTTTTGCTGAACGAACAAGGTGTTCAGCTAAAACCCGATCAGCATGGAAGTTGCAAATAAGCACGTTTTGGTTACGGGAGCCGGTGGTTTCATCGGCAGCCACCTGGTTGAGGAACTCCTGCGCAGGAACTGCAAAGTGACCGCTTTTGTGCACTACAACTCCTTCAACCGCTGGGGATGGCTTGATTTTCTCCCTGAAGAGACGAAAAGCAGGATCACTGTTTTTACGGGCGATATCCGCGACCCGAACGGCGTCCGCAATGCCATGAAGGGGGCGGAGATCGTTTTTCACCTGGCTGCCCTGATCGGGATACCCTATTCATACCACTCTCCCGACACCTACGTTGATACCAACATTAAAGGCACTTTAAATGTCCTGCAGGCCGCTCGCGACCTTGCCGTTCAGCGGATTGTGCATACCTCCACCAGCGAGGTTTACGGAACGGCTCAGTTTGTTCCGATCACTGAATTGCACCCCGTGAACCCTCAGTCGCCCTATGCCGCGACCAAATCAGGGGCCGACTTCCTGGCCCTGACCTTTCAGCGTTCATTTGATCTTCCGGTGAGCGTGGCACGACCCTTTAACACCTATGGCCCGCGTCAATCGGCCCGGGCTATCATTCCCACGGTGATCTCGCAGATCGCAGGCGGGATGAAGCAGATCCGCCTCGGGGATGTGACCCCCACCCGTGATTTTACATTTGTAAAAGATACCTGCAAGGGCTTTATCAATATCGCTGAGAGCGATGCTTCCATTGGGGAAGTAGTCAACATCGGCTCCAACTTCGAGATCAGCATTCTGGAGACCTTTAAGCTGATCCGCTCCATCATGAACTCTGATGTGGAATTCATCTCCGAGAACGAACGGATCCGGCCTGAAAACTCGGAGGTGTTCCGCCTCTGGTGCGACAACGGCAAGATCAATAAGCTGGCGGGCTTTGTGCCGGATTATTCCCTCGAAAGGGGACTGAAAGAGACCATCGACTGGCTTTCACAGTCAGGTAACCTTACCAATTATAAGCCGGCGATCTACAATGTTTGACAAGACCATATCCTTTATCAGGGAACTTTACCGTACTGAGGAGTTCATTCCGCTGCATGCCCCTGTATTCCCGGGCAACGAAAAGAAGTACCTGAACGAGTGCATCGACTCCACCTTTGTTTCAAGTGTAGGTCCTTTTGTTGACCTTTTCGAGAAGAAAACTTCGGAATATACCGGATCGAAACGGGCCGTCGTCATGGTAAACGGAACGGAAGCTCTGCATCTGTCGCTGATCATGGCAGGGGTGAAGCAGGGCGATGAGGTGATCACCCAGCCGTTAACCTTTATTGCCACAGTAAACGCGATCTCATACACGGGTGCGGTACCCGTTTTTGTGGATGTCGACCTGGAAACCATGGGCATGTCTCCCGACAGCCTGCTGGAGTTCCTGGATACGTATTGCGAGGTCAGGGATGACGGGAAGTGTTACAACCGCGAGACCGGTAACCGAATCTCTGCCTGTGTTCCCATGCATACCTTCGGCCACCCGGCACGCATCGACAGCATCGCGGCCATCTGCCTCAATTATAATATTCCCCTCATCGAAGATGCTGCCGAAAGCATCGGGTCGACCTTCAAGGGCCGGCATACCGGGACCTTCGGAAGGATGGGCATCCTCAGCTTCAACGGCAACAAGATCATCACAACCGGCGGTGGCGGTATGATCCTGACAGATGATGAAGAGCTCGGCAAGCTGGCCAAGTACCTCTCCACCCAGGCGAAGGTTCCCCATGCCTGGGAGTTTTACCACGACCGTATCGGCTACAACTACCGCATGCCCAATATCAATGCTGCTCTGGGGGTGGCACAGCTTGAAAACCTCGATGCTTTTATCGAAAGCAAGCGTTACCTGGCTTCCTGTTACCAGCTTTTTTTTAAGGAGGCCGGTATCCGTTTTTTCACGGAACCTGAATTTGCCCGTTCCAACTACTGGCTCAATGTGGTCATGATGAAGGACCTGGAGGAGCGGAATGATTTCCTGGAGGAAACTAATAAAAAAGGGGTGATGACACGCCCCGCCTGGACACTGGCCACCAAACTGCCGATGTTTCAGCAATGCCTCTCCACACCGCTTCCGAATGCCCTCTGGCTGGAAGACCGGGTAGTGAATATCCCCAGCAGTGTGCTGCCGGCCTGACCTATTTTCTAACCAAGCAATCCTGAACGCATGAAAAAGAACCGGAAACAGCTTATCGACCTGCGGAAGATCGACGCCGGGGCTTCCATCCGCGAAGCCCTGAAACGGATGGACCAGATCGACAAGAAATTACTGCTGGTTTTCGAGGGGGGCCATTTCAGGAGCCTCCTCAGCATCGGGGATGTGCAGCGCGCTATCATTGCCAACAAGCCACTTGATACAAAGGTCATGGAGGTGATTCGCCGGAATATCCGGGTTGCCTCCGTGGAGGACGACTTTGAATCCGTGAGGAACACTATGATCAGTTTCCGGACGGAGTGCATGCCTGTAGTGGATAAAAAAGGCGAACTATACGACGTGATCTTCTGGGAAGATATTGTAAGCGGGGATGAAAAACGCATCATCCGTAAACTCAACCTCCCGGTGGTGATCATGGCAGGGGGAGCCGGAACAAGGCTGAAACCGCTGACCAATGTGCTGCCAAAGCCGCTGATCCCGATCGGCGAAAAGACCATCATGGAGCATATCCTCGACCGGTTCGTTGACATCGGCTGCAGGAAGATCTTCGCCTCCCTCAACTTTAAGGCTGAGTTTATCCGCTTCTATTTCGACAACCTGAAGAACCCCGATTACAACATAACATATTTCACTGAAGAGAAACCCCTGGGAACTGCCGGAAGCCTGTTTCTCCTCAAGGGAAAGATCAAATCCACCTTCTTTGTCTCCAACTGCGACATCCTGATTGACCAGGATTACGGAGAGATCTACGATTATCATGTGGAGCATAAAAATGAGCTGACCATCGTGGCAGCGCTGAAGCATGTGAAAATACCCTATGGTACTGTTGAGACCACAAAAGGCGGGCAGCTGACAGCCCTTCATGAAAAACCTGAGATCACCTACAAGATCAACTCGGGTCTTTACATACTCGAACCGGCTCTGCTGAATGAGATTCCCCGCAATGAATTTTTCAACATCACCGACCTGATCGAAAAGATCCTGAAACGTAAGGGAAGGGTTGGGGTGTTCCCGGTTACCGAGAATTCATGGACCGATATCGGTGAATGGAGTGAATATCTTAAGATCGCGAACAAGGAACTGCATGCTGCTCCGGGAAAGATCGGATAAGCTATTTCTTAAAGAACAAGTATGGAAGATATCATATTGATCGGAGGCGGAGGGCACTGTAAATCCTGCATCGATGTCATCGAGCAGGAGGGGAAATACCGCATTGCCGGTATCATCGACCTGCCGGAAAAGGCAGGGGAGAAGATCCTTGATTATAAGATTTCCGGTTCCGATGAGGATCTTGAAGCCCTGAGCAGACAGTACCGGAACTTTTTGGTAACGCTGGGCTTTGTAAAGTCTCCTGAACTACGGATCCGTCTTTACAAGCGGCTGAAGGAGCTCGGTGTGAACCTCCCGGTGATCATCTCCCCCCGGGCTTATGTTTCAAAACATGCCCTCATCAGCGAGGGTACCATCGTTATGCACGGAAGCATTGTGAATGCTTCAGCCCATATCGGGGCCAACTGCATTATCAATTCACGTGCCCTGGTCGAGCATGATGCATTCGTTTGTGACCACTGCCATATTGCAACCGCCGCGGTTGTGAACGGGGGCGTGGTGGTCGGCGCCGGTTCGTTTATCGGCAGCGGGGCCATCACCGTTCAGTATACCCTGGTTCCGGAGTATTCATTTATAAAGGCCGGAAGCCTCTTTAAAAGCTAGGCGGATGAGGATACTGGTTGTAGGTGATGTTAACAGCGTGTTCGTGCGGAGCTATTGCTCCAACCTGAAGAAGTTCGGAGCCGGGACAGTCAGCGTAGATCTTTTTGCCACCCAGACCCCTTACAAAATCGACGATTACAGTGTTTACAACACCATTCACGCTTATCCGCATCTTCCGTTCCTTTATAAATGGCAGGTGTTCCGGATGTTTTTCCGGATACTGTTTCTTCTAAAACTGCTTCGTGCTGCCACCGGACGTTACGAAGCCATCCATTTCCAGTATGCTTTGCTGGACCTTGTTCCGCTCCAGGCTGCCTTGCGCCGGACCGGAAGCAGGCTCATCATCACTGTTTTCGGCAGTGATTTCAACAGGCTCACGGAGAGCCGGAAAAAGATGTTCACCGGCGTTTACGGATCGGCCGACTGTGTCACCTTCGCCAATGAGCAGACCCGGGATGCCTTCCTGGCTTATTACCTTATCGGGAAGGAACAGACACGGATCTGCAGGTTCGGGCTGGAGCCCCTGGAAGAGATCATAAAGATCAAAGCGGTAACGGTATCGGAAAGCAGGAAGATTCTTGGCTTCCCGGAGGGCAGGACGATCATCAGCATCGGTTATAATCTCAGCGCCTCCCAGCAGCACCTGCCGGTGATGCTGGCCCTGCAGGCCGATCCGCGCATGGCAGAACTGAAAGAGAAGCTCTTTTTTGTCTTTCCCCTGACCTATGGAAGTGATCCTGTTTACAAAAGTAAACTGACTGATGCCCTGAAAGAATTTCCGTTTGATCACTGCACCCTCGATCATTTCCTTTCTGATCCGGAAAATGCTCATCTGCGTAAGGCGGTGGACATCATGATACAGGTGCAGGTGGCTGATCAGCTGTCGGGCTCCATGCAGGAACAACTGTTTGCCGGCGGCCTGGTAATTACCGGCAGCTGGCTTCCGTATACCACATTCCGGGAAAATAACGTTTATATGCTTAATGTGGATGCGATCGATGCCATTCCGGGCTGCCTGCTGAACCTTCTTGATCATTTTGAGGAGGAGAAGAAAAAATGTGCCGGCAATCCGGAGGTGATCTACCGCATGAGCAGCTGGGAATCGAACATCGGGAACTGGCTCAGTCTTTACCATAAAAGCAATTCATGATCTCAAAGGGGTTTTTCAAGTCGTCGGTGATCTACTCCTTTGTGGGGGCGTTACCGTATGCGTCGGGGATCATCCTTTTGCCATGGTTCACCGCCTACCTGACACCCAGGCAATTTGGCGTGAATGCGCTCTATATGGCGCTGATGTATTTCATCCAGATCATCTCTTCCTTCGGAATGGATATGTCGGTAGGGGTACTCTACTTCGATTACCGCGACGACAAGGCAAAACTCCGCGAGTTTCTGGGCACAATATTCATCTCGATCACCATCCTGGGGGCTGTTACCTTCCTGTTCTTTTCTCTGGGAGGTTTCCGCCTCTTTAATTTCGTGTTCAACAGCGGGGATTTCATCGAGCTGATCCCCTTCGGTATCTTCACCATTATCTCGGGGATCTTCAACGGCATCTTCAAGTCCTATTCCAGCCTGCTGATCAACCAGGAACGCTCCACCCGGTTTTTCAGGATCAACATCCTCAATTTTCTTGTGACCATCGGGGCGACTCTCGGAATCCTTTACACCTTTCCGAATACCCTTTACGGACCTACCCTGGGCCGGCTGATCCCGGCTGTGATCTCAGCCTCCACCTGCCTGTTCCTGACAAGCAAAGAGTACGGAATGGCATGGAACAATGACTACCTCAGGAAGATATATTCCTACACCTATCCCCTTGTGATCTACTCCCTGCTCACCTGGGTCGTCACCTACATCGACCGTTTTATCATCCTGCGGATGATGGGTGACTCAACGCAGGTAGGGATCTATGACATTGCCGCCAAACTCGTGATTTTTATTGAGCTGCTGCTGGTTGGACTGGTCAATACGGTGAATCCCAAGATATACGGGATCTGGAAAGACCAGGATAAACGGGAAAGTACGGTGGAGATCAACAGATATTATAACGGGATGACTGCTTTTTTTCTGCTGGTGATACCCGTGTTTGTTTTAATGGTTCCCTTGCTGGTACCACTGATCATTCACAACAAAACCTATTACGAGGCCTTCGGGTTCCTGGCGATCCTGGCGGCGGGTTATGCCACACGGATCTGGTTTTACATGTTCCTGGCCCCTCTGATGTTTTTCAAAAAGACAACGGCTTTGCCCCGCGTCTTCCTGATCAGCGCCATTTTCGATATACTCTCCGGCATTCTGCTGATCCGTTTCTTCGGGCTGATGGGGGCGGTGTGGACAAACTTCCTGGTGAAGGTACTGCAGGCCTTCCTCATGTGGATGGAATGCCGCAAGGTATACACGCTGAAGGTAAACCCGTGGAAGATTTTTTATACCCCCCTGATCTATATCTGTTTTGTTCTTTTGACGGAAACCTTCATCCCCTTGCCCTGGAAGTTCCGGGCGGAGATCGGGCAGTTCATCGTTTCCTGTTTCCTTGTCTATTTCGCCTACCGAAAAGAACTGGGTCCCTTTGTGTTAAAAATTCTGAAGCGCTGACATCATATTTCTGATGTTTTGCCGAGTAAATGCTGGCGTTAAGTTCGAACCCGATCAGCAGGCTGAAGGCATTGAAATAGATCCACAGCAGCACGACGAGCAGGGTGCCGATGGAACCATAGAGGATATTGTATTTGGAGAAGTTATCCACATAAAAATTAAAGCCGAGGGTGGTGATCACCACCAGCAGGGTTGCCAATGAAGATCCCGCTGAGATGAAACGGAAATGCCGCTTTTTGGCAGGGGCGAAATAGTAGATGAAGGAGATGGCCAGAAAGAGCATGCTGATGGTGATCAGCCATTTCAGGGCCACGATGAATCCCAGGAAGAACCTGCTTTTTTCGATCAGTTCGGGGATAAACAGGGTGATGATGTTTGTTCCCACTGTCATCAAGGCGATTGAGACCACCAGGAGCAATGAGAAAATAAGTACGAGGTAGATCGAAACCAGCCGCTGGCGCAACCAGGTCCTGGTCTCTACGGTATGGTAGGTGCTGTTAAAGGCTTCCATAAGGCTGTTGATGCCGTTTGTGGAGAAGTACAGCGAGAGGATGAACCCGATCGACAAGAGGTCGCCGCGGGGCCGCTTAACGATATCCTCGACAGTTTCCCTTACTGTTTCATAAGCAGTGTTTGGCATGAAATCGCGGATGATGCCAAGCAGGGAATCCTGAAAATTGCTGATCGGAATGAAGGGGATCACAGTAAAGAAAAAGATCAGGGAAGGGAAAACCGCCATGAAGAAATTATAGGATATAGCCGATGCGCGGGAGGTGATGTAACCTTCATACATGCCTTTGATAAAGAATACCGCCACATCATAGAGGGGAATTCCGTCAAAACCCGGCAGAATGATCTTCTTCGAGAGGTTGATGAGCAGCGCAACGAGTTTCCATTTCAGGATCTTCTCTAACATGGCTACGTAATCATCTTCAGGTTCATATCGAGGCTGCGGAAGTTGTGCGTGAGGGCTCCCACGGAGATGAAATCCACACCGGATTCAGCATATTCCCGGACGTTTTCGATGGTGATCCCGCCGGATGCCTCTGTTTCAAATTTCCCGTTCACCCGTTTCACGGCATCCCTGAGGCTTTCAGGGGTGTAATTGTCGAGCATGATCCTGTCGACCTGCCCGTAGGCCAGGGCTTCATCCAGTTCCCTGGAATTCCTGACTTCGATCTCGATCTTGATATCCGGCTTCCTGGTATCTGTAAGGTATTTCCTTGCAGCCATGATCGCCGGCACGATGCCGCCTGCCATGTCGACGTGGTTATCTTTGATCAGCACCATGTCGTACAGGCCGATACGGTGGTTCACCCCGCCTCCCATACGGACAGCGTATTTCTCAAGTTCCCTGAGGTTGGGCGTTGTTTTACGGGTGTCGAGAACCCTGGTGTGAAGTCCTTCCAGCCTTGCCACCACCTTTGCCGTGGCTGTGGCGATGCCGCTGAGCCGCTGCATGAAGTTCAGCACCAGTCTTTCTGCTGCCAGGATTGAGATCGTACTCCCTTTGACGGTCAGTACAATGTCTCCGTAGCTGACATGTGTTCCATCCCGGATAAAAACTTCTGTTTTCAAACCGGGGTCAACCTTCATGAATATCTTTTCTGCAAGGGGTACGCCTGCAAGGACGCCCTCATCCTTGATCTTTAGTTGTGCTTTGCTTCGTGCTTCCCCTGGAAAGATGGCAAGTGATGTAATGTCACCGTCGCCGATATCCTCCTTCAGCGCCTCATCAATGATCTCATCAATAGTCATAGTAAATTGTTGTTATTTTTCTGCCTGGATCTGGAGTTGCTGGATCAGCGGATGGCCATCCGCCTTTTTCAGAAGGTAGTATACCCGGAAATTCTTGTTACCCGCATCCAGTGTGCCGATGGTGAACTGCGAACCGTCGTTGGAAGTCCCCTGCCTTGTCACCTTGTATGATTTTACCGGGTTTTTTACGAAGAAATCCTGCAGGATCCTTGTTGCCTGTGTTTTACTGTAGGAGTCCTCATTGCCGTCGATCCCCAGATCGATCATTGAATTGAAACAAGCGGAAAGTGCCGTTGCATTTCCGGCGGCAAGGGCATTCGTGATGAGCCTGTTGGTTTCATCTGCACCGGGCAGACCGGCAAAGCAGGTGAAATACCCCATCACCAGTGAAATCAGAAAAACTTGCTTCAGGGTTTTCATACCATTGGTCTTTTATTAAAATTTGTGTAACTATGCAAAGTTATAAATTATCAGCGCAAAGCAATCGCGAAGAATGCAAAGAGTTTATTCGTATGAAAATAAAACTTCTTGTAATCGGTAAAACAGAAGAAGAGTACCTCCGGAAGGGGATTGCAGCCTATACGGAGAGGATACGCCACTACCTTCCTTTTGAGATCACCGAGATCCCGGCCCTTAAAAACCTCCAGGGGATCTCACGGAATGAATGGAAATCCCGGGAGTGCGAAAAGCTGATGAAGATGATCGCCCCGGGGGATTGCATCGTACTTCTGGATGAAAGAGGGAAGGAGCTGAGTTCCGTTGAATTTTCCGGATTCCTCAACCAGAAGATGAGCAGCGGCATAAAAACACTTACCTTTATCGTCGGAGGCCCTTTTGGATTTGATGAGGCGCTGAAGAGCAAGGCCAGCCATCTTGTTTCATTGTCGCGGATGACATTTTCCCACCAGATGGTGCGCCTCTTTTTTACCGAACAGATTTACCGTGCGATGACCATTCTGAAAAACGAAGCCTACCACCACGAATAACAAGTGAAACCGCTCGACCGGCCTTAACTGTTTTTTAACTTTTTACTTAACAAATATTAACATTAAAAAATTCTTTGCAATTTTTTCAAATGCCTAAATTTGCACCCTCAAAAAAAACTGAATCATTATGATTGAAACGGATATCAAAGCATTGAATGAGCGCATTCAGAAAGAAAGTGCGTTCGTGGATATGATCACGATGGAGATGCATAAGGTCATTATCGGTCAGAAACACATGATCGAGCGCCTCCTGATCGGCATGCTTTCCAATGGGCATATTTTGCTTGAGGGTGTACCCGGACTGGCAAAAACGCTGGCCATCAAGTCACTGGCAAACATTATCGATGCGAAATTCAGTCGTATCCAGTTTACGCCCGATCTGCTGCCGGCCGACCTTGTAGGAACGCTGATTTACAGTCAGAAGAAAGAGGAGTTCCATGTCAGGAAAGGACCCATCTTCGCGAATTTTGTGCTTGCGGATGAAATCAACCGTTCCCCGGCCAAGGTTCAGAGCGCTTTGCTCGAGGCCATGCAGGAACGCCAGGTGACCATAGGCGACGAGACCTTTGCTTTACCCGAGCCCTTCCTGGTACTTGCCACCGAGAACCCGATCGAGCAGGAGGGAACCTACCCCCTCCCGGAAGCCCAGGTAGACCGTTTCATGCTGAAGGTGGTGATCGGTTATCCCGACAAGAAAGAGGAGAAGCTGATCATCCGTCAGAATATCTCCAATGAATCCGCCCATACCAGCACCATACTGAAGACCGACGACATCATGCGGGCCCGTGCGGTAACCCGCGAGGTATACCTGGATGAGAAGATCGAGAATTATATCACCGATATTGTTTTTGCATCCCGTTTCCCGGGGGAATTCAAACTTAAGAAATTCGAGGGACTGATCTCCTACGGGGCATCACCAAGGGCCAGCATCAACCTGGCGCTTGCTTCAAAAGCATATGCCTTCATCAAACGCAGGGGCTATGTGATCCCTGAAGATGTCCGCGCCATAGCCAACGATGTCATGCGCCACCGTATCGGCCTGACCTATGAGGCAGAAGCTGAGAATATCACAACTGAGGATATTATCAACGAGATACTGAATACGATCGAAGTCCCCTAAACGACGAAGGCAGTCGGCAGTCGGCAGTCAGCAGTCGGCAGTCAGCAGTCGGCAGTCATAAATCACAAATCACAAATCGCAACTTGCAACTTGCAACTTACAACTCGCAACTAAATAATGGAAGCCTCCGAACTTTTTAAGAAGGTCAGGAAGATCGAAATAAAAACCCGTGGTTTGTCCCACCATATTTTTTCGGGACAGTACCACAGTGTTTTCAAGGGTCGGGGCATGGCTTTCAGTGAAGTGAGGGAATACCAGTACGGGGATGACATCCGCAATATCGACTGGAATGTCACAGCAAGGTTCAACCATCCTTATATCAAGGTTTTTGACGAGGAGAGGGAACTGACGGTCATGCTGCTGATCGATGTGAGCAGCTCAAACCTGTTCGGCACTTCGAAGGCGCTTAAGCAGGAGATCATCACAGAGATCTCGGCTGTCCTGGCATTCAGTGCCATACAGAACAATGACAAGGTGGGAGTGATCTTCTTCAGCAACAAGATCGAGAAATTTATTCCCCCCAAGAAAGGCACCTCACATATCCTGCGGATCATCCGCGAACTTATTGATTTCAGGGCAACAAACCATGAAACGGATATCGCCGGCGCCTTGCGGTATTTTACCAATGTCATTAAAAAGAGATGCACGGCATTCCTGCTTTCCGACTTCCTGGACAAGGGATTCGAGGAGGCCATCCGGATCGCCAACCGGAAGCATGACCTGATCGCTGTGAACGTTTACGACCAGCGTGAAACAGAGATGCCGGATGCCGGACTGGTGAGGATGAGGAATGCGGAGACCGGCCAGCGGATCTGGGTGGATACCTCGGACGGGAGAACCCGTCAGGCCTATGGGGCCTGGGCTGCCAGACAGAGCAGGTACCTTTCCGATGTTTTTATCAAAAGCGGGGTGGATGTCGTAAAGATCCGTACCGACCAGGATTATGTCAAACCATTGATCGGATTGTTCCGGAAACGTTCAGCCAGAAGGTAAACTATGAAAATGACACTTTTCAGACGCAAATACCTCCTATTTATATTATTCCTGTTCCTCACGGGAGCGACATTCAGCCAGGATTTTAAAGTATCCGCAAAGCTTGATACGGCTGCCATGCTGATCGGCGACCAGGTAAAACTGAACCTTCACTTCAGTTTCCCCTCGAATGCAATGATACGCTGGCCGATCCTGCCGGATACCATCCTGGGGAAGATCCAGGTGCTGAGCCGGTCAACGATCGATACGACTTTTTCTGCCGATAAGAAGAATATCACCCTGGGGCAGAGGATCCTGCTCACTTCCTTCGATTCGGGATTTTACACCATACCGCCGATCCGTTTCTTTTACCGGAAAGCCGGTGATACAGCAGTCCTGTACCAGCAGACTGACATGCTGCTGCTGAACGTTCATACCATCCGGGTCGATACCACGAAGGCGTTCAAACCCATCAAGGGGCCTGTGCATATTCCCATCTCCTTCCGGGAGATGCTGCCCTGGATCCTGGGTGGTCTGCTGCTGATCGTTCTCGTCTTTTTTCTCTTCTATTTCTTCAGGAAGCGCAGCAAATCAGAACCGGTATTCACACTTAAACCCAGGGTTGTTCTGTTGCCCCACGAAGCTGCGCTCGCGGAACTTGAAAAACTAAGGGTTCAGAAACTCTGGCAGGAGGGAAGGACCAAAGAATATCATACGATACTAACTGATATCCTCCGGACCTATATTGAAGCGCGCTTTAAGCGGAATGCCATGGAAAGCACCACCTCCGAGATCATCGACGAGCTCACCGGACTTCCGGAGATTCCGCGTGAGTCGCTTGAGAAATTAAGGCAGATCCTTGTTCTTGCCGACCTTGTGAAGTTTGCCAAATCGCAGCCTTTGCCTGCGGAACATGAATCCAGTCTTGTGAGCGGGGTAGCATTTGTAAGGGAGACCATTCCCGCTCTGCATGAACCGAAATCTGATTCTAACCAGAAGTAAGCCATGCTGAAAGGAATCACCTTTGCACAACCGCATTATCTCTACCTGCTGATCCTGGTACCGGCACTGGTGGCATGGTATATTTTCCGCCTGTCGAAAAACGACGCGGATCTCCGGATCTCATCAACTGCAGGTTTTGATGGCATCCGCAAGAGCCTGAAAATCTATTTCTATCATGGTTTGTTTGCCCTGCGTATGATGGCCGTTGCCCTCCTGATCATTGCGCTCGCCAGGCCGCAGTCGAGCCTGAGCCGCCAGGATATTAAAGTTGAAGGGATCGATATCGTTCTTGCCATTGATATTTCTGGTAGTATGCTGGCCCAGGATTTCAAGCCCGACCGCCTCGAAGCAGCCAAGGATGTAGCCTCTGAGTTCATCGACGGTCGCCCGGACGACCGGATCGGACTTGTCATTTTCAGCGGGGAGTCCTTTACCCAGTGCCCGCTTACCACCGACCACGCTGTCCTGAAGAACCTTTTCCGCGATATCAAAAGCGGCATGATCAATGACGGCACGGCACTTGGCGATGGCCTGGCAACGGCGGTAAGCCACCTGAGAACCAGCACTGCCATCAGCAAGGTGATCATTTTACTCACAGACGGCGTCAACAATGCCGGGGCGGTAGACCCGGGGTCAGCCGCAGAGATCGCCAAGCTTTACGGGATACGCATCTATACGATAGGAGTGGGAACCACAGGCATGGCGCCTTACCCGGTTCAGACACCGTTCGGCATGCAGCTGCAACCGATGCCGGTGGAGATCGATGAAGCGCTGCTGCGGAATGTTTCTGCCCTTACCGACGGTAAATATTTCCGCGCAACCAACAATGCCAAGCTCCGGAATGTTTACCACGAGATCGATAAGCTGGAGAAATCAAAGATCGACGTAACAGAATTTCATAAAAAGAGTGAAAAATACCTGCCGCTGGCACTTATCGCCATGGCATTGTTTATCATTGAATTGTTGGCACGGTACTTATATTTCAGAAATATTCCATAAACGAGTATGTTCAGGTTCGCTCATTTATATTATCTCTATCTCCTGGCACTGATACCGGTATTCACGGTGCTTCTTGTCCTTTATATTGTGTGGAGGAAAAAGGCGCTGAACCGCTTTGGAGAGATGTCGGTGATTGGTCAGCTGATGCCGGAGTATTCCCCGGGCCGGCTGGTGCTGAAGTTCATTCTCCTTATGTTCGCTTTTGCTTTCCTTGTGGTCGCGCTGGCTGATCCCCAAACGGGGTCCAAAATGGAAAAGGTGCAGCGGAAAGGCATCGACCTGATGATCGCACTGGATGTTTCGAATTCAATGCTGGCGCAGGATATCAAACCCGACCGGCTTGAACGATCAAAACAGGCTATTTCCAAACTGATCGACAAACTCGAGGGTGACCGTATCGGGATCGTGGTCTTTGCAGGGAAAGCTTATACGCAGCTGCCTATCACCACCGATTATTCCGCCGCCAAGTTGTTCCTTTCCGCCATCAATACCGGCAGTGTGAGCACTCAGGGAACAGCCATCGCAGATGCGATCGAATCCTGCATGTCGGCATTCAACCATGCGGAACGCAACAGGGCCATCATCATCATTACCGATGGCGAAGACCACCAGGGTGATGTACTCGAACAGGCTGAAGCCGCAGCCAAGAAAGGTGTCGCCGTATACACCATCGGCATGGGATTGCCGGATGGAGCCCCCATCCCCGTTTACGAGGGCGATGTACAGACCGGCTATAAGAAGGACCGCGACGGTTCAACGATCATGAGCAAGCTGGATGAGTCCATGCTTCAGCGCATCGCAGCAGTTGGCAACGGGATCTATGTAAGGGCAAGCAATTCGGAAGCCGGCCTCGAGAAAATATTTGACGAGATCAACAAGATCCAGAAATCAGAGATCGAAAGCAGGCAATATTCGGATTACGATGACCGTTTCCAGTATTTCCTCTTCCTTGGCCTGGCCTTCCTCATTTTCGAGATCTTTATCTTTAACAGGAAAAATCAGTGGTTCAGCAGATTCAAACCATTTGAGCAATAATACCCAAGCAGCACAATGACAATGAATGTCTTTGTAAATAAATATTCAGTTTATCTTAACCCTGCCGTATGGCGGATCATAAGGATATGCCTGGTACTTCTCATGGCTGGTTTGCAGCTCTTTTCATTCGGGCAGAAAGAGAACAAGCTGCTCCGCAGCGGCAACCGCCAATATGATGCCGGGAAATTCAAGGATGCGGAAATGTCGTACCGCAAAGCGCTGGAACTGAATAAGGAGTCGGATAAGGGACAGTTCAACCTCGGTGACGCCGTATACAAACAGAAGAATTTTGAAGAATCCTCGAAAATATTCAGTAACCTCGCTGAATCAAAGACAAATGCCAGACTGAAGGCAGATGCTTACCACAACCTGGGGAATTCGCTTCTGGAGAGTAAAAAATACGAGGAGAGTATTCAGGCATATAAAAAATCCCTGTTTAACAACCCTTCCGATGTCGATACCAAGTACAACCTTGAATATGCCAAAATGATGCTTCAGAAGCAGCAGCAACAGCAGAAGAAGGATCAGGACAAGAAGAACCAGGACAAGAAGCAGGATAAGAAGGATCAGGACAAGAAGGACCAGAAGAAGGATCAGAACAAGGACCAGGACAAGAAAGACCAGAAGCAGGAGAAAAAGGACCAGCCCCAGGAGCAGAAAAAGATCAGCAAGGAGGATGCGGAAAGGCTTCTTGAGGCTTTGAAGAATGATGAACGCAAGACCTTGCAAAAAGTTAAGAAACAAAAGGTGAAAGGGCAGCCGATCCTTATTGAAAAAGACTGGTAACCCAATAATAACCAAAAAGAAACTGAACAGGATGTTCTTGAAAATTCAGTAAATCTGATCTGCGATAATTATGGCTAAGAAGATCATTATTCTATTCGTTACTTCGTTGTTGCTGGCCGGGAATGTATCTGTCGCCCAGGAGGTGCAATTCCAGGGCAATGCAAAACAGACCGTCGGGGTAGGAGAAACGTTCAGCCTTACCTATTCCGTAAATGCCCAGGGCACCAATTTCCGCGGACCAGCGATGGGCAATTTCAGCCTTCTGAGCGGACCAAACATGTCGACCGCTTCCAGCATTCAGTCTGTCAATGGCCGTACCTCTATGACCGTTTCCTACAGCTTTACCTACTACCTGGTTGCCTCAAAGGAGGGAACCTTCGAAATCGCGCCGGCTGTTATCACAGTTGACAAGAAAGATTACAAATCAAACGTAGTAGTGGTCAAGGTGGTGAAGGGCTCCGGCGGGAGCCAGGGCAGCCCCGGTTACCAGAACGGGAATTCCCAGGGTAAGAACCAGCAGAGCATCCAGTCGGGCCCCAATGACGTCTTTCTGAAGGCATTTGCCAGCAAGGCCGATCCGATGCAGGGTGAAGGCATTGTGGTGACCTATAAAATATTCACCAAACTTCCTATCGCACAGATCGCTCCGAAAAAGATATCCTCCTTTGCCGGGTTCTGGTCACAGAATCTCATCAAGGAAAACGAAAAGCTCAGTCAGACCACGCAAATGATCGACGGGGAGAAATATGTGGTGGCTGATATCCGCAAGATCGCGCTCTATCCCCTGAAAAGCGGGAAACTGGTGATCGAGCCTTTTGAACTCGACTGCCAGGCCCAGGTGGTCAGGCAAACCCGTTCACGGACCGGTGACCCCTTCTTTGACGATTTCTTCAACGACAGCTTTTTCAACAACTCCTATGCTACCGTCGAGAAATCATTGAAGTCAAACCCGCTGGTCATCAATGTAAAACCGCTTCCTGACCAGGATAAACCTGCCGATTTCAGCGGGGCTGTCGGGAAATTCGATTTCAAAACGGAGATTGACAAGACAAAACTTAAAACGAATGATGCGTTTACACTGAAATGCATTGTGTCCGGTGAGGGCAATATCCAGCTGATCGATAAGATGAACATCGGCTTTCCTCCTGATTTTGAGACCTATGACCCTAAGGTAACCAGCAATATCAATACCACGGCTGCCGGGATCACAGGGAGCCAGACGTTTGAGTACCTTGTCATTCCGAGGAAACCCGGGAAGTTCCAGATAAAGCCGATCACCTTCAGTTATTTTGACCTGGCAAAACGGAAATATGTTACCATCGCGAGCCAGGCCTACACGATCGACGTGGAAAAAGGATCCGGCGATAATAATTCTGTGACCTATTCCGGGGCGAACAAAGAGGATATCAAATACATCGGGAGCGATATCCGCCATATTAAAAACCAGACTTTTACCCTTCAGGAACAGGGTGCCTTCTTTTTTGGCTCCTTCTCTTTCTTTATCCTGCTGATTCTGCCTGTACTCCTGTTCATTGGCATCATCCTCTACTGGAAAAAGCAGGCAGCCCGCCGCACAGACACTGTCCTCATGAAAAACCTCAAAGCCACAAAAATTGCCAGAAAGCGGCTTAAAAAGGCTTTTGACTTCATGAAAAAGAACCAGCAGGATGAATTCTATGTGGAGATATCCCAGGCACTTTGGGGTTACCTCAGCGATAAATTCGGGATCCCCCTGTCTGAACTGTCCATCGATTCTGTAAAGGAGGCGCTTGAGAAGAAGCAGCTGAAGGAAGAACTCACCGGACAGTTTGTTGAGACCCTGAAGAACACTGAGTTTGCCCGTTTTGCTCCCGGGGAGAAGTCGCTCATGGTGGAAAAAATTTATAACGAAGCCCTGGATATTATCACGAAAATTGAACGTGAACTAAGGTAAATGATGATAAAACGCTGTATTGAAAACCTGATTAACGGATGATAAAGCAAATGAAAAGAGTTATTATCAGCATCCTGTTGCTTGTACTGGCATCCTTCACCTTCGCGGCTGAAAACCAGGTGATCATCGCCAGGGCGAACAAGGCATACAACGATGGTTTATATCCGGTTGCCATCGAACAGTACAAGGCTGTTATCAAATCCGGTACAGAGTCTCCGGAACTCTATTATAACCTCGGGAATGCCTATTATAAGCAGAATGATTACCCCTCGGCGATCCTCTATTATGAAAAGGCCAGGAAACTTGATCCTTCCGGTGAAGACATCAACTTCAACCTGAATGTCGTAAATAGCAAGATCGCGGATAAGATCGAACCATTGCCGGAACTTTTCTACAAACGCTGGTACCGCGCACTTACGGAGCTGATGCCTGTTGATGGCTGGGCGCGTACTGGTCTCATCCTGCTGCTGATCGCCCTGACCGGGGGTGTCCTTTACTATATTTCAAGGCGGCTGCTGCTCAGGAAGATCGGTTTCTGGGCCGGGCTGGTTTGTATATTCCTTTCCGTCTTCTCGCTCTTTTTTGCTTTCCAGGGCTACCAGTCTTACCGGAACAACCGGGAAGCCATCATCTTTGCTCCGACCGTGACGCTGAAAAGCTCACCCGATGAGAAGAGCATCGACCTCTTTGTCCTGCATGAAGGGACCAAGGTCAGGCTGATCGATAATATCGGTACCTGGTATGAGATTCGCATCGCAAACGGAAGCGTTGGATGGCTTCCTGCGTCTTCTGTTGAGCGAATCTAAATTGCCAAAATATTTTTGCAGAATAAAGTTTTTCATTTATATTTGTTGGATTAATTGACAATCCGGTGGATTGGTAGATGTTACCCGGATTTCCTGCGTTCGCAAATCTTGAAAGGCTATTTATAAATAAATCTAATAATATGAAAAAAAGAATTTTACCATCTGGCTTTTGGGCACTTTTCGTGGGATTCTCTTTTCTTTTGTTCACTCCCCTTGCAAATGCTGGCAATCCGGGAAATTCGGCAACAAAACAATCGGGATCGGGTGCTGCAGCAATTGCAACGGATCAAATCAATCAGATCAGGGCCAATCAGGTCACCGGAACCATCAATCCCCAGGATGTAATCAAAGCTCAGGAACAGGTAAAAAGCCACGCGGCAAAGAGCATCGGAGCAGCTACCCTCAACTGGGTGCCCCGCGGACCAAACAATGCAGCCGGCAGAACCCGCGCGGTTATCTTTGACAAGAATGACCCTACCAATAATACACTCATCGCCGGTGGCGTAAGCGGCGGTCTCTGGACCTCCGATAACCTTGGCCTTGTATGGAAAGAGATCAATACCGGAAGCAACGAAGTTCTCCGCGTATCCAGCCTGATACAGCTGCCTTCGGGAAAAATTTATGCAGGTACCGGCGAAACTTACTGCAACAGCGGAAGCGAGATCGGTACCGGTCTTTACCGTTCTGATGACGGCGTTAATTTCAGCGTTGTTCCCGGAACCCAGCCAGTATCAAACGACCCGAACTCCAGTTGGGCCTATATCGCAAAACTGGCATGCAGCACCAACGGACGGATCTTTGCCGCAACAAATACCGGACTTATGTTTTCAGACGATGGCAACTCCTGGACCAATGCGATACCGGGTTATGCTATTGATGTTGTCATTGGCCCGGACGGTACTGTCCTTGCTGCCGTCAATAATTCTGTTTACCTCGCAGTTGGCGGTGACATGTCCAACATTCAGAACCTTTCAACCGGTAACTTACCGGGCCTTCCGAATACTAATGTCGGATGGATCCAGCTTGCCATAGCACCCAGTGATGGCAATGTCATGTATGCCTCCATTGCAAAAAACACAGGTGTCCTGTTAAATATTTACCGTTCTGTTGACAAAGGTGCCAACTGGTCGGTTATATTTCCGGGCAACTCAACCTATGATCCTTTTGTAGGAAACGGATGTTACAACAACACCATTTCAGTTTTCCCGACCGATGCAAACCATGTGCTTCTTGGAGGAAAAAATATGTGGAGCGGCAAGAAATTCGATGAAACAGGTTATTTTAACTGGGAAGAGATCTCCGGCGGCGATTATTTTGCCGGTTACCCCCTTTATGTGCCTTTCAGCCATCATGCGTATGTATTCAACCCTGGAAATCCCAACTCGATCATTATTGCAAGCGACCAGGGATTGTCAAGAGGCACTGTTGCCAGCGGTTATATCACCTTTGAAACCATTATCCGCAACTTCATGGTCTCCCGTATGAATTCCGTTACCATGTCCGTATTGAAAGACGGAGTGTTCGGAGGCGGTGAAAATATCGGGACCCAGTTCATTCCCGGTCAGAACTACCTTAATGAGCCGATGACCGGCACACAGGTATGGCTTGATAACGGTGGCGGATCCATGGGCGGTTCCGGCGGGCAGGTTGCCTGGTCAATGATCGCTCCTTCCGTGATCATCTATTCCAAACAGGGTGTTGATCCCCCCTGGCGTCGTTCAGAGGATTTCGGAACAACTGTTTCCCCGACTTTTATGGGTGCGATCAAAAACAGCAAGATCCCAATTGCCCCGTTGTATCTTTATGAAAATCTTAATGACCTGAACAGTTTCGATTCCATCAGCTATACTGCTGGCGAGAGATTGATCCCGGCCGACAGTCTGCTTGTTCTCCCCAGCGATAATGAGAAATTCCCGTTCCGTTATGTAACACCGGTTGTGATCCCCAAGGGAGCCACCGTGAAGATCCAGGACGTTGTTCAGACCCGTTTCTTTGTTGCAGGCGCCAATACCGCTGACGGCGACGGTCTCTTTATGACAAAAGATGCCCTTAAATTTTCAAAGAACCCTAAATGGTTCTGTATTGCACATACACCGAACAGTTTGCCTGTTTCCTGTATCGACGTCTCAAAAGATCTGAATTACTTATGGGCCGGTACAACAGGTGGACAGCTTTTCAGGGTTTCCAACATTGCAAATGCATATGATTCACTTACCGCAGATGTGAACAGCGCATCATGTATCATCACCACCAGCATGTTTGACACCATACAGTATCCTTTCCTGAAAAACAGGTATGTGACCTCCGTATCCGTTTCAAACGACAACAAGAAGGTGCTTATTACCCTTGGGAATTATGGCAACAGCCAGTATGTGTATTACACAAACAATGCACTTGATCCGATTCCGACTTTTACAGCTGTTCAGGGCGACCTTCCTGCCATGCCGGTTTATTGCGGTCTGTTCGAAAAGGACAACCAGAATAAAGTGATCATCGGTACGGACTTCGGCGCTTACAGCACAGATAACATCAGTGCAGGAACGCCATTATGGAGCGCTGAAACAACCGGTTCCGGTAATGTTCCTGTAACTGCCCTGAAGCAGCAGACCAACCCCGGTGTTTACTACTGGAGGCCTATGAACTACGGAACGATCGTTATGGCAAGCTATGGCAGGGGATTCTTTTTGGATTCAACCTATCGTACGATCCTTTCAGTTGATCCGCACGTAATTGCATCCGCCGGTAATGCCACCGTAAGAATTGAACCGAATCCTTTCCGTGATAACGTAAATGTCAGCTTTACAATGACAAAAGTTTCAGATGTGAAAGTGTTTGTTTATGATATCAGCGGACGCATCGTTACTTCTGATATCTGGAGGAATGTTACCACCGGTCAGCAAACCCGGAGCATCAACATGAGCTCATTCCCTGCAGGTACATACATTATTTCAGTTGACAACGGAAACGGAAAGGCATTTGGTAAAGCAATAAAGACCCAATAATCCTGCTGAAATATCCTGTTGACAATTAATTTACCTGAAAAGCCGCCTGATAAAGGCGGCTTTTTTCATGGAATCTATTTACTCTTGTTTCTTATATTTGTAAAAGTTCGATTAAGTTTGCAATAATAATTTAAATACATGCTATGAAAAAGTTTTTATACTGGACCATTGCGATCGTGGTCGTGCTGGTGGCCATATTCAGCTATTGGAAGTACAGTTTTACCTATAGTGAAGGAAACCGCTCCGGCTTATTGCAGAAGTTCTCACACAAAGGCACCATTTTTAAAACCTATGAAGGAGAACTGATCTTAAGCAGTGTTACAACGCAGAATAACGTTGCCATCGCATCGGAAAAATTCTTCTTTTCTGTGGCTGATAAAGACCTTGCGGAAAAGATGATGAAACTCGAGGGTTCCTCTGTCGTACTGCATTATAAAGAAAAAAACGGAACGCTTCCCTGGAGAGGTGAATCAGTTTACCTGGTCGATGATGTCTCCCTTTCACCTGCCCCTGCCGGAAAGTGATAATCAGTCGACGGGTAATTAATAAAAGCCGCTGGCTCAGACCTGTTTAACGGCCAAGGCTGTTCTTGAAATCAACAAGAACAGTAAGGTCGTCCTCTGTGATATAGTTGATCTCGAGCGCTCTTTCGATCAGGATATCATAATCCGTCAATGTTACCAGCGGGCAACCTGATTCTTCAAATCCTTTTATGGAAACAGGAAGGTTGTAAGTGAATATGGCAGCCATTCCTTTCAGTATGCATCCGGCTTCCTGCAAGGCTTTTACCACTTCCAGGCTGCTTTTTCCAGTTGAGATGAGATCTTCAATCACCACCACGCTCTGTCCGCTTTCAACTTTCCCTTCGATAAGGTTGGTAAGGCCATGGTCCTTTTTGGTGGTCCTGACATAGGCGAAAGGAAGTTCCAGCTCTTCTGCAACAAGCGCTCCCTGGGCGATGCCTCCTGTGGCAACGCCTGCAATAAGGTCGGGCATGCCGATTGAATGGCGGATAGCAGCAGTGAACTGCTCTTTAATATACCGCCTGATGGAAGGGTAAGAGAGGGTCACACGGTTGTCGCAATAGATCGGTGACCTGATCCCGGAGGCCCAGGTAAAGGGATCTTTAGGGCTGAGTTTGACAGCCTTGACCTGCAGCAGATATTCTGCGACCTGTTTTGCAATTTCATAATTATAGACCATATGCGGAAGTTGTTTCTTTTGAACGTAAATTTACTCTGAATCTCAATCTGAAAAAAATGAAAATATTCCTGGATGAAAACTTTATTCAGTTAGCCGAAAAAGCACCTGCTGATCCGCCGGATAACATGGAAGTCCGTGCCTGCTGGTCAACAGCAGAACTGGAGGTGATCCTGGACCGGTTTGAACGGGACGGGGGGAGGTTTAACCTGTATCTGTATCCGGCCGATGAGCAATATAAGCTGGAAGAAGGTTTTGCTTCCCTGTTTAAGTATATAAACGCAGCAGGAGGCATCGTTACAAATGAGATGGGAGAAATGCTGTTCATTTACCGCTGGGGAAAATGGGATCTTCCCAAAGGGAAGCTGCATAAAAAAAGGAGCGAAAGTCCGGAGGAAGGCGCTGTCAGGGAGGTAATGGAGGAAACTGGTCTGACGAGGATCTCAATTACGAAGGAACTGATCCCGACCTTCCATATCTATTCACAGGAGGGGAAACGGATATTGAAGAAGACCTGGTGGTACCTTATGTCCGGCAGCAGATCAGAGCAACTTAAACCACAGGCTGACGAGGATATCACCGAAGCAAAATGGGTGGATCCGAAGGATATGGGAGAGGTGCTTTGCATTTCGAAAGTCCCGCTTTTTGGAGGGAGACCGGAGAGTCTGCTCACTAATTTTTGTGCAGATCTTCTTCGGAATGAATCTGATTCAATCTGTTTAAAACATTATCCTGAAATCAGGATAGATGTTGCAATGGTGAATCGGGGTGGATTACGTGTACCAATTCCGAAGGGGGAGATTAAGGTTCAGGATGTGTTTGAATTGATGCCTTTTGAAAATGAGGTGGTATTTTTAAAAATTAAGGGTACTGATTTACGCAGGTTTATTGATCATATGGCCTCACGAGGTGGTGAAGGGGTCTCTGGAATGCGTTTTGGAATCAAAGAGATGAAGGGAATAGATCCCGAAATTCAGGGAAAGCCACTTGACGATTCTAAAAATTACTGGCTGGTCACGAGCGATTATATTGCTAACGGGGGTGATGGAAGCGGAATCCTGCAGGGGATACCTGACCGCATTGCAACTGGAGTCAGATTCAGGGATCTGTTTATTGACCATTTACGCAAAATTGGACGAAAAGGAAAAGTAATTGACGTTAAAACTGACGGGAGGATTTACGATGCAAAATAGGAGAGATTTTTTACGTTTATTGGGAGCAGGAACAGCAGGAGCCGTTGCTCTTGGTTCTCCATTGTCGGTTATTGGCAAAAATAGTCCGGTCCACCTGACCATTCTGCACACCAACGATTTTCATTCCCATATCGATCCGTTCGGGAATGATTCTCCTCGTAATGCAGGAGAAGGTGGAATGGCTAAGCGGGCGGCACTAATCTCCAGAATAAGATCAGAATCGGAGCATGTGCTCCTTTTTGATGCAGGTGATATCTTTCAGGGTACACCTTATTTTAATTATTTCCAGGCGAAGCTCGATTTTGAAATAATGACAATGATGGGTTATGATGGTGCCACAATCGGCAATCATGAGTTCGATAATGGTCTTGAAGGGATTAGCAGTCAGTTAAAATATGCTGGTTTTCCTTTCATCACGTCGAATTATGATTTTTCGGATACTATCCTGGCTGGAAAGACCATCCCATACAAAATTTTCAGACGGGGAGGGATTAAGATTGGTGTTTATGGGCTTGGAGTGGAACTAAAGGGACTGGTTGATCCAAAGAATTATGGCAACACACGTTATAATGATCCGTTGCAAACGGCATTGAAAATGGAGAAAATGCTCAGGGAAGAGCACAATACGGACCTTATTATTTGTTTATCACATCTGGGATATGAATACAAGGATAATACAATCAGCGACAAGATCCTTGCTGCCCAGACCTTTCAAACCGATCTGATTATTGGGGGGCATACCCACACCTTTTTAAAGACTCCTGATAAAATCATGAATAAGTCTGGGAAAGAGGTGATCGTAAATCAGGTGGGATTCGGCGGATTGATACTTGGAAAGCTTGACTTTTATTTATCAAAACAGACGAAGGCTTGAGATCGAAAATATGGGTAAAATGTAAACAGTTGCTAAGAATATAAAAATCGTTTGATACTACGTTTTGGTGTTTTAATGAATTCTTCGGAGTGAATCTCGAATTTGGAGATATTCATATACGCGGGTACAGATGAATTGATCTCCTTCAGGTATTGCTGGTACATATTTTGCAACTCTTCGGCGTCTATTTTATTGGATTCCACCACATCGGCATCAGGATAAATAAGGGCAACCAGCTTATCGTCGCGGAGAACGATCAGTGATTCACCAACGGCAAACTTATTGTCAAGATAAGCCTCAAGCTCTTCGGGATAAATGTTTTTTCCGTTGGCTCCCAGGATCAGACTCTTGCAACGCCCTTTTATAAAAATATTGCCCTGGCGGTCAATAATGCCCAGATCACCCGTATGGAGCCACCCTTCGTCATCGAGAATTTCGCGCGTAGCTTTTTCATTTTTATAATAGCCAATCATCACATTATCGCCACGTACCAATATTTCACCAACTATTTTCTCCTGATTTGGTGAATCGATTTTGACTTCAAGGGTATCGACAGCTTTACCGGCAGATCCAAGTTTAATTGTGGAGGAAGAGGTATAGCTGATCAATGGGCCACACTCGGTCATACCGTACCCTACAGAATAAGGGAACCTGATTTTTCTGAAAAACAACTCAGCTTCGAAGTTGAAAGGAGCGCCACCAATGACTATTTCATGGAAAATACCGCCAAATGATTTATAAAGCTTTGCCCTTATCTTATTCAGGATTACTTTTCGAATAACCGGGATATGAAGTAAGATCTTCATGTTTGTTTTACTGATTACCGGCAGGATCTGTTTCTTATAGATCTTTTCAATGACCAGCGGGACTGAAAGCACCAGGGCAGGCCTGATCTCCTGGAAAGCCTGAATAATAACCTGCGGGGAAGGTGTTTTTGTGAGAATAACAATCTGACATCCTATGCTGAACGGAAACAGAAATTCGAAGGCACACCCATAGGTATGGGCAAGTGGAAGGAAAGAGACAATTGAATCACCCGGATTCAGCGGCATGTTATTCTGGGCATACCTTATATTGGCCGTAAGATTATTATGAGAGAGCATAACCCCTTTGGAGAATCCGGTAGTCCCCGAAGTATAACTGATTACGGCCAACTGATCGTTGGTTACAACCGGTAAGCTGAAGTTTCCGGAAGCTATACCTCCTGGGTATTTTTCATCATACATTCCATTTGCGATCTGCACAATGTCATTCAGCTCTTCGTTGGAGCTATATAAAAGCTGATAACTGTTAAGGGATATAACCGCTTTTATCAGTGGCAATTTCTGAATATTCAATTCCTTGAAGATGTTATCGGCACACAGAAGTAAAACCGAATCGGAGTGATTTATGATGTAGTGTAAATCTTCGGATTTAAAGTCAGGCAAAATGGGGACGACGACTGCCCCGTAAGTAATAACCGAAAGGTAACCTATACACCATTTGGCTGAGTTTTTACCCAGGAGGACGATTTTATCGCCCGGTTTGATACCTGTTTTTTCAAAAAGAAGGTGAAATTTGAGGATCTGTTGAGCAACCTGAGAATAGGTATAACGCTCACCTTTAAAGTCGGTCAGTGCGGTTATATCACGGTTATTTTTGAGACTTATTTCGATGTAATCAACCAGGCGTTCGCTTAACATACCTTTTTCTTTTTGTTCTGCAGGACAAAGTAAATAAAATAAAGCCAGATTCAGACGGAATATTGCAAAATAAAAGGATTTATTTTACTGAACACTAAACAGTTCTGAAAGGATAACAAAAAAACAATACCCATAAAAAAAGGAGCCCAAAGAGCTCCTTTTTATCTGAAAATTTATTTCGCCTAACTTTTCAAATTACTTTACCTTATTAACAATAGCGCTGAATGCAGCGGGATTGTTCATTGCCAGATCGGCCAGAACCTTGCGGTTTATTTCGATATTGGCAACTTTTAACTTACCCATAAATTGTGAGTAAGATAGCCCCTCTGTGCGGACAGCGGCGTTGATACGCTGAATCCATAATGCACGGAACAGCCTTTTTTTACTTTTTCTGTCGCGGTACGCCTAAGAATATTGTTCCGAATGTTTTTGTAAATGTAAGTATTGAAATTCCTCCGATAAGGCTCATCCCTGCGAATGCAAGTATCATTAAGGTGATTTGTGCAATACCTGAAGAATTTATCCCATTCAAAATTCCGCAATAGATCAGAAATTCAGAAACAAAACCGTTTAAGGGCGGAATGCCTCCAATAGCAATAGCACCAATTAGAAAAAGGATGGCAGTCTTCGGCATATTTTTAATTAGTCCCCCTAGCTTGTCCATATCGCGGGTATGTGTCTGAGTGTATACAGAACCGGCTGAAAAAAAGAGTAAGGACTTAAATAATGAATGATTCAGCACATGCAGCAAAGCCCCTCCAAACCCAAGGAAGCAAAGAAGGCTTTGATTCTTGGCGATTCCTATTAACCCAAGACCAATACCAATTCCTATTATACCAATATTCTCAATGGTGCAATAAGCAAGCATTTTCTTAAAATCGCGGTGTACAGCCGCGTTCATAATCCCATAAAGGCCACTTAGAACCGATACAGTTATTATAATCTCGCCAAGTACCATAAAATCTGATCGTAACCCGGCTACCACCCGAAATATCCCATAGATTCCCATTTTAACAATAACGCCTGACATAACTCCGGATATATGAGAAGGTGCCGCAGGGTGTGCCTGTGGAAGCCAGGTATGCAAACCAATGAAGCCTGCCTTAAGACCAAAGCCGGCAAAAAATAAGAGGAATAGCCAGATATTCGTCTTTAGAGCAAAAAATGTGGTTATTCCATTAAAGTCGAAAGTGCCTGTTTTAAAGTAAACCCAGATGAAAGCCACAGTTAAAAGCACAACACTCAGATGCATTTGTACAAGATAGTTAACACCGGCTTTAATCACCTTTGGATTTGTATAATCAAATAAAATCAGAAACATTGATGATATCGACATTACTTCCCAGACCACAATAAAAGCAATGCTGTGCTGGACCATGCATACTAC